>UMCF01053896.1_pt1 | contig 42958 bp, 38 predicted proteins | sample 1964131 | NCBI WGS metagenome assembly UMCF01 (sample SAMEA4835958, study PRJEB28245) | human gut metagenome | biome: gut microbiome; material: fecal sample | place: Denmark | collected 2008
TACGAATATTTAAATTAGTTGTTGCCATACAGAACACCTTCATTCAAGTATAGTATACTCAAATAAGTGTCTGATATCAATACACTGTCATTATATAAGACACATATTAGATGCATTGAATCTTGCTAAAAAATGCATCGAAGGTGAGATATTCTTTTCTTATTATATGGATGGGTGTATAATGAGAGAAAATATCGTTGAGAGAGGAGAACTATATGAGCCATACAGGAAATATATCCAAATTTGAGCAGTTTATTAACATGATGACAGGTCACTTTGATAATCAGGAACAATTTCAAAAAATGAAGGAAGCAGGAGAGATATATCCATATGCGGAGCATGTTAATACACCGTGTAACAATAAAATACAGGATCTGCCGGCAGATTTTTCCGGCATATTCATTGTGGAAGAAAGTTATTATCAAAGTCAAGGAAAACGTCATTCTTCTCCACATTTGTTTTTGGTGACAGAGCAGGATGATGGGATTGAGCTTTCTTCCTATGAAATTCCGGAAGGAGAGGATAAGAATACATTTTCCTATGAAACAATGAAAAATGTGAAATATAGTGCGTTGAAAAAGTCAGAAAAGTTTACTCCGGCTTTGTATCATGAAAAGGATGGCGTATGGGAAGGGGGCAGTGTGAGCCGGTTTTCGCCGGTAATGATATTTCGGTTGTGGGAGAAATTTTCTGATACGTGTTTGGAGGTATCGGAGAGTATAGAAGTGAATGGAAAACGTACATTTGGATATGATGTTCCTATTATTTATAAAAGGGTATAAAATCAAAATGGAAATTATCACCAGTGTTTTACAAATTCATATACAATAAAATGACAAAAGAAATATATTCAGAAATAAAAAACAAGTTGCGGATAAGTATTTTTTATTGAATCAGCCGATTCATTTTAGAAGATTATATAAACCCAAACCAGAACAAGCATCATGACAAAGCAATAATTATAGATCACAGGATATCATTCAAGGAAAAGACGAATTTGTAATAATCCGGTATAATATATGAAAATGTGAAACTATAAGAATAGCAAAGGAAGATGAAAATGAACAGAAAACGATGCTATCATATCATTGTGGGCGTAATGATAATGGCGTTTCTTACCGGTTGCGGGATTGCTAAGAAATCATCATATAAGGACAATGATAAAACAAATGTAACAAAAATTACAAAGGAGAAGGAGACCTTAATCCATTGACCGGATTTAATCAGGGTGCGGTGACTGCAGAGCAGCAGGGCGAAATGCTGATCAGTATGTTTCGGGATATCAAGAAAGCGGATTGCGCCGGAGGACTTGTTTTTGTGTGGGAGGATGAATGGTTTAAACGCACATGGAACACCATGGATTATACCAATAGTGATTACCGTGCTTATTGGAATGATGTACAGACCAGTGAGCAGCATTTTGGGCTGATGGAGTATATTTCTGCAGAATGTAACCCGGTTCCGGTTCTGGACGGAAAGCTGGATGACTGGAATGAGCATGATATTCTTCTGCAAAAGGGAGAGGTCAGAGTGTATGCAAAATGTGACAGTACCTATCTGTATCTGGCTGTGGAGAATCCATCTGCTGATTTTACAAAGGCAGGCAATAATATTTATTTTGATATCAATCCGAATGAGGGATGTAGTAACTATGGAGAGCATAAGCTTCCGGTGAAGGCAGATTTTATTCTGCATATGGAGGGGAAAAATAATACCCGTATGCTGGTAGACACGGCGTCTGATCCCTATATACGAGCTTCTAAGGAATGGATGGATCTGGATTTAAAGCAGGATAAAAAGGATTCATTTCACCGGATCTATCTGATCACAGACCGTAGTCTGACATATCCGCAAACCGGTAAGAAGATTCCCGTACAGAAAGAAGAAACAGGACATTTGCGTTATGGCAAGGTGGATGAGGAAAATGAGATAGGCGATGTATTGACCGATTTTTATTATAAAGATTCTGTATTTGAGGTGCGGATTCCATGGGGGCTGCTGGGCTTTTCTGCACCGTCTGTTAAGGAGATTAACAATATTAAAGATAATACCACAATGACGGTGGAAGGTATAGATATTGGTTATCTTTCCGAAAATGAGGATCTGGGAGAGAAGCTGTTTTTCTGGGATAATTGGGAACAGGCTGTCTATAAACCCCATCTGAGAAAGTCTTATTATATGTTGCAGGAATATTTAAAAGATAATTAAACATCATATAACATTGCGTACCATATCTACAAAATATTTATGGATTCTGGTATCTCCGGTCAGTTCCGGATGAAAGGAAAGACCTATCTGATGCTTATATTGTACGGCGATGATATGATCATCCACGGTGCCGAGCACCTTGACGGGCTCTTTGACCGAAGCGATATACGGGGCACGGATAAATACCATCGGAAAGGCGGGAATCTCAGTGAGATCTGCTGTGGTGCAAAAGCTGCCAAGCTGTCTGCCATAGGCATTACGTTTGACAGTAACAGGCAGGGTGTCCAGGTGGGCAGGTTCTCCGGTGTCGATTTCCTCGGAAAGAAGGATCAGGCCGGCACTGATACCGGATGACGAACATACGATATCACAACAATGTAATATAAGAACAGTCCCATCTAAGAACACGAAATACAGGAAATCTTCGCATATTCTGCTTCCACATGACATTTCTACGATGGATTCGTCGTATATTTTAAGGAAAACGGAAGAAAAAATGATAAATTTACAAAATTTTTTAATATAGAAGAAACTCTGAAAAAAGAATATAGGATGACACATAATAAATATTATGTTGCATTTCTTGAAAAAGAATGAAAATAAGCCTGTTTGCGCCATATATTAATAAGATGAAATCAAAGAATATATTGGAAAATAGACGTAAAAAAACAGGCAGATCAATCTGTGGAATAATCTGTCAATGTAAAAATATGTCTTGTATTGTCCTAAAAACTGTGATAGACTACGAGTTGTAGATTTTAATTTACGACATAATATTTAATACATTCACTTGTGGAAACGAGTGAATGGCAACCATTGCACATAGCAAAGTATTGCATTAGCAAAGTATTGCATTAGGCAAGGCGTAAAAGTAGGAGTGGAAAATGTGGTATGTGATTCACACAATGTCCGGTCAGGAACAGGATTGTAAGCTGCAATGTGAGAAATATGTAGATGGACAGGCCTATCAGGAATTGTTTATTCCACAGTATATCGCACAGAAGCACTTCAAAAAAGAGTGGCATGATGTGAAAAAAACATTGTTTCCGGGCTATCTCTTTGTAGATACAGAGGATATCGGGATAGTAATGGAGGGACTAAAAAAATTCCGTCAATATACAAAAGTATTGCGGGATGGCGAACTGGTGTCTCCTATTACGCAGGAAGAGCAGGCATTTTTGTCAGCTATGATGGACAAGGATCACATCGTTAAATATTCTGAGGGATTTCTAATCGGTAAGACAGTATGTATCACGCAAGGTCCACTTCGTAACTACCAGGGAAATATTAAAAACATAGACAGACACCGGCGAATTGCCAGAATTGATGTACCTATTTTTGGGAGAATGACTTCTGTTGAACTTGGCTTTGGTGCATTCGCACGCCTGAGTGAGGAAGAATTCAGCGAATTAAAGGCAGAACGCATACAAAAGCAGGAGCAGGAACTGAGAAATAGTCCTGATCAGGTGGAGGTGTTGGCGGGTCCATTCAAAGGAGTCCGAGGAACCTTTTTATATGCTAATGCAGAACAAGATGAATGGACGGTAGAAATTGATCTCTTTGGTGTGGGAACCAAGGTAATGTTTCGGCGCGGAGAGATTCGGATGTTTTCCGATGGAAAACAGGATAAAGAGATTTCTAATGCGACGTAAGTTGCTGGAAATATAGAGGTAATGCAGGAAACCGTGTAAGCAGGATGACGAGTGACGCGTGCTGTGGAGCGGCGGACAGAAAGAGCGGGTGACGCGAAGCAGGAACTGCGAGCTGCCGGGGGCAGGGCGCGGGTGGCGGAGCTCGGTCTTTTTTACTAGGGGAATTAGGAGAGGAATATAAGAGAATGGAACAGGAAAATGGAGTGCAACATGTGTATTTAGTTGGTGCGAAATCATTGGGGGCTTATGGTGGATATGAAACATTTGTCTATAAGCTGACAGAATACCATCAAAACAAAAAAGATATTAAATATCATGTTGCCTGCAAAGCGAATGGTGATGGCTGTATGGATGAAAGTAAATTCGAAGATGTGACAATAATTAATGACCACGAGTTTGAACTTCATAATGCACATTGTTTTAAAATAGATGTTCCTCAGATAGGACCTGCACAGGCGATTTATTATGATGTAGCGGCATTAAAGACATGCTGTGAGCATATTAAGAAAAATCACATTTCTCATCCGATTGTTTATATAATGGCCTGTCGTATTGGACCATTTGCCAGTCATTTTTACAAGATTATACATAAATTTGATGGAAAGGTTTATCTCAATCCTGATGGACATGAGTGGATGAGAGCCAAATGGTCTGCTCCAATTCGAAAATACTGGAAGATTTCTGAGCGGATGATGATAAAATATTGTGATCTTGCTATCTGTGATTCAGTGAATATTGAGAAGTATATTCATGAGTGCTATGACGGTAAAGGAATCAAAGGAGAAAATCCTAAAACGACTTTTATCGCTTACGGTGCTGACTTAACTTTGAGTAAATTCGCAGATGATGATGAAAAGTTGATGAGCTGGTATAGGGAAAAAGAATTGACAAAAAAAGATTATTATCTTGTTGTGGGTCGCTTTGTGCCAGAGAATTCTTTTGAGGTTATGATTCGGGAGTTTATGAGGAGTAAAAGCAAGAAAGATTTTGCTATTATCACGAATGTGAATGATAAGTTTCTTAATGAGTTGGAACAGAAACTGCATTTCAAGAGTGACAAGAGAATTAAATTTGTTGGAACCGTTTATGATCAGGAATTGCTCAAGAAGATTCGAGAGAATGCGTATGCGTATTTCCATGGTCATACCGTTGGCGGAACTAATCCGAGTCTGATTGAAGCACTTGGTAGTACAGATTTAAACCTTTTAGTTGATGTGGGATTTAATAAGGAAGTTGCAGAAGAATGCGCTTTATACTGGAGTCGTGAGAACGGCAATCTGGCAAAGCTGATTGATAAGGCGGATCAGATGAGTACAGATGAAATCGAAAAGATGGGAAAAAGAGCGAAGAAACGTGTGGCTGAAGAGTATACATGGGATAAGATTTGCGGACAGTATGAAAATGTATTCATTAGATAATACAAATACAGGACGGGATGGAATAATGATTGAATATTATGCAGTTGTTGTTCTGTACAATAAAAAAATACAGGACTCTATTACAATTTCGCGTTTAACGCAGATGCAGGAAGAGCATCTGCACATTATTGTTTTAGATAATAGTACAGATGATTATGTAGTAGAAAATCAGATACATTTTTCGTCTAATTTATTGAATTACCATAGTATGGGAGAAAATGTTGGATTATCAAGGGCGTACAATTATGCACTTTCCATTTTAAATAATAAGTCTGAAAATGACATTGTGATTTGGTTTGATGATGATACACCTATAAAAAGGGAGTATTTTGATTGTCTAAAAGACAAAGCAGAGGATAAAACATATGATGTATTTGTTCCAGTTATATATGGACAAAATGGCGTGATTTATTCACCCAGTAAAGCAGGGTGGTTGAAAGGAAAATATATTAGATCTCCACAACAGAAAATTTCTCAGGATAAGTTCAATGCAATCAATAGTTGCCTTGCTGTAAGATTAAAAGCCTACAAGGGATATGCATATGATGAGGGATTGTTTATGGATTGTGTGGATACCAAGTTGTTCGATGATTTCCGAAAGAAAGGGGTACAGTTCTGTGTACTTCCAGTGAAAATATGTCAGAATTTCTTTCAGAGGGGTAGTAGTAAAGATGTTCAAAAATATTGGAATCGTTTCCAAATTCGAATTAAAGATACATTATACTATTCTCAATTTGCTGGTATTTCAAAGAGAATAAGTGGTTATATTCGCATTTTTGGATGGAGTATGGTTTATGGTTTTAAACTCAGATCAATTAAATTTAGTTTGCTTTGCATTGTGGAGATGTTGAAGTATAGGAGAGAAAAGTGATAATAAAATCAAAAAAAAGTGAAATATTGTTTTATTTATCCTATATTGTACTGTATATATCATTGTTTATTGGTGATATTTATAATATTGGTAACATGGATATATTGGCAAGATATTTGCGCATATGTTCATACATATTGATTTTTATTTCTTGTATTAATTTGAGATTAGGGAGAAAAGAATTTCTCCTGATGATTATTTTTTTAACGGTTACATTACTGTATGGTATAAAAACGAGAGATTTATATTGGAGCATTTTGGTATTACTTATTTACAATTCAAAAAGTGTTGATATAAAATACGTTTTTAAAATAAGTTTAAGAATCATTGTAATTGGAATAATTAGCACCTTGACTCTATGCGTAATTGGGATTTTGCCAGATGTTTTAACCTCACGTGATACGATAAACCAAATTAATTATAATAGACATTCATTGGGGTTTTATCATAGCAACGTATTACCATTGTTATTTTTTTATTTAGAGGTGTACTATATCTGCATTGTAAAAGAAAGAATAAGAGATAATGTTATAATATGTTTTATGCTTCTTGCGGGAATCGTAAATATTTTTTGTCATTCGAGGAATGCATTGGTTTTATCGTTAGCTTTATCAATATTTGTAATTTTAACAAAAAAGAAAGCAGAAGAATATAAAATATTATATCGAACTACAGTTTTATGTATACCTTGTATGTCAGTTTTTTCGTTTTCTATGATGTTTTTACTACTAAAAGGAGGAATTTGGAACACAATTGACGCTTTTTTTTCAGGAAGATTTAGATTGGCAATATTTAAAATGAGAAGAATTGGTATTCATCTTATAAATATTATAAGTAATGAATCGTTCATAAACGACAATATTACCTATGTTAATGGAAAAAATCTAAGTACGATTGTTTTGGATAATGGATATTTGTATATAATATTGAGATATGGAATTCTGATTTTATTTGTTTATTTTTTGATTGCTTATCGTTTAGCAAAAACGAATAAACGAAATGTGTGTATATTGGGGACGTTGATGGCTGTTTTTTGGATAAATTTTGTTGATAATGACTTGGTTGACTACTCGTTCCTACCATTTATTCTTTGGGCATTTAATGATTTTAGAACTGACAGCATTTTTGAAAAATTAAAATATAAAATAGAAGGAATATAAAGGACGATAGATAAAAGTATGAAAATAGTTATGGTTGTAATTTCTGTATATAATGGTGCAAAGTATATTGAGCGACAGCTGGAGTCTATTTTCGGGCAGACTGGTGTAAAAGTTCAAGTCTTGGTACGAGATGATTGCAGTAAAGATAATACGTTGGAAGTTGTGCAAAAATATGTACAAAACCATCCGCAAAATAAGATTAAAATCATCAAGGGAGAAAATGTTGGCTTTGCAAAAAGTTTTTGGTTGGGACTTTCAATGAGTGGCGATGCAGACTATTATGCATTTGCAGATCAGGATGATGTTTGGAAACCGAATAAGCTAATTAGGTGTATTGATGTAATGCAGGAAGCAGATCAGATTCCGCAACTGGCGTATTGCAAAATGCAGCGTAGTGATGTTCGACTGAATCGCCTGGATGAACAGGTTGAAATTTTGAAACCGGAACAGTTGACAAAAAAACTTACACTAATTAAAACATATAATTATGGCGCGGCGACGGTTATCAATAAGAGTGCGAAAGAGCTGGTTTGCAGAGTGTGGCCCGAAGTGGACGATTTGCCACATGATATGTGGGTTGGAACATTATGTCATTGGTTTGGTAAAGTATATTATGTAGATGAAGAACTTTATTATTGGATTCGGTATGATACCAGTGTTACAGGAGAGGGAACAAAAGGAACAGGGATTCAATACAGGCTGAAAAAGACGTTGCAAAAGAAGTCGTATCCTAACATCAGCACAGCAATATTAGAGTTTTACAGTGACCTTCTGCAGCCTAATGATCGGGCTTTTTTAAAAAAAGCGAGCGATTACAAAACAGTGTTCTATGATAAAATGTCGCTTTTATTTGATCCGACTTTTAAAAGGCTGACATTCAGTGGAACGTTTGCACTAAAACTTGGGATTTTATTAAATTGGTATTGAGGAAGGGAGAAAGAAATGAAAGAGCAGAAGGTATCAATTGTTGTTCCAGTATATAATGTAGAAAAATATCTGAAGAGATGCGTGGATTCGCTTCTCGGACAAAGCTACCAAAATATTGAAATTCTTTTGGTGGACGATGGATCAAAAGACTCTTCACTTTCCATATGTAAGAAATATGAATTAGAAGATTCACGAATTCGAGTATTTCATAAAGAAAATGAGGGTCTTGGTCTGACGCGGAATTATGGTATTGAAAGAGCCACTGGTGAGTATATCACATTTGTTGATTCGGATGACTATTTAACATTGGATGCGATTGCAGTCATGTTGGAAAGAGCAATTGCGACAGACGCAGATGTGGTAATTGCAAGTCATTACTATAAAAATGAAGAACAGAGAGTTACAGTGTCAGAGCGTATCTACAGTGGAAACGAAATTAAAGAAACACTTATGGTTCATATGATGGGAAATAAAGGTAATAAGTTAGATGCTCTTTCTTATACGGCATGTTGGAAACTATATAAAAAAGAATTGTTTATAAAAAATAATCTTGTTTTTCCGTCTGAGCGAAAACTTATTTGGGAGGATCTTGCTTTTAGCGTAGAAGCGTATCCCTTATGTGAAAAGGTATATATTCTCCATAAACCTGTTTATTATTATTGCTTTAATGAAGAATCCTTAACGCATACATACAAGCCAAACAAGTTGGAACTTGTTATGGAATTGTATCATTATATGGGCGTTAAAATACAGGATTTGAACTTGCCGGGGGAAGCACAATATCGTTTAGATACAAATTTTATTGGACATATTCGTACTTGCATTAAACTTGAAGTATTTTATACAGATAAAAATGGTTTTGGGACGGCAATTCAAAACATCAGAAAGATTTGTTCCCGAAAAGATGTTCAAAGGTTAATAAGAAGTTATCCTAAAACTTCTTTTAACAAGTCACAATATGTTTACAACTTTGCAATGGAGCATATGTTGGTTTATATGGTATATTTTTTGACGTGGCTTCAGAATAAAAAGAAGAGAATTGAGTAAATATTTGAAAATGGAGGATGTGATATGGAAGCTCCTTTAGTTTCTATTCTTATGAGTACCTACAATGAAACACCGAAAGAATTGGATGAGAGTATAAATTCTATTTTACATCAGACGTATTCCAATTTTGAATTCTTAATTATTAATGATAACCCTAATAACTGCGAGTTGGAAGAAACATTGAAAACATATGTAGACAGTCGAATTAGAATTATTCGTAATGAAAAGAATTTAGGGCTTGTAAAAAGTTTAAATGCAGGCTTGAAATTATGTGAAGGTCAATACGTGGCTAGAATGGATGCCGATGATATAAGTCGTCAATCAAGAATACAGGATGAGTTGCTATATTTAAAAAAAAATCATTTAGATATGATTGGTAGTTATATTGAAACGATTGATGAGCACGGAGAAACGATTAAATCTTTGATGAGATTTCCAGAGAAACATAATCAGATTGCAAAGTTTATGCGATGGGGAAGCTGTAGTTGTCATCCCACGTGGTTTTTAAAGCGTGAAGTTTGTTTAAAATTACATGGGTACCGAAAAACACCACATTGTGAAGATTATGATTTTATGCTACGGGCAATAAATAATGGATATAAAATTGGAAATATACCTAAAGTTGAACTAAGTTATAGAATACGTAAGAGTGGCGTGTCAAAATCACACGAGGCAGAACAATTTCTTCTAAGAGATTATCTTGCTCAAAATATGAAACGGATTGATTTGCTAACGGAAGAGTCCATTACAGAATTTCTTGATTCTGAAAAATTCCATAGGCAGGTTGAGCAGCTTACACGCTATAAAAACGAAAAACAAATAATAAAAAATGGATCAAGTATTAAAAAAATTAAAGCTGCTACACAAATTCCAAAAAATTGTTTTTTTTGGAGAGACATCGTTGAAAAAACAACATTGTTACTAAGAGAGCACACATAATTGAAAGGATGGTATCATTGAAAAGGATTTTGCTTTTAATGCCCTCATTTATGGGATATGAAAAAAGCTTGCAAAATCAGTTGGAGAAAAAATATGAAGTAACATTGCTTAATTGTGACCAATTTGATAAGGCAATTCTTGATGAATATAAAAAGTGTAGTAAATTTCGGTGGATATTGCGAAAAATCTTTTTAATAATTAAGGAACATGATCAAGAGAGAGCTGAAGCTAAGTATTTGATGCAAACGCTTGAAAAGGTGAATGCAGCGAAAAATTACTATTCGGTGGTATTTTGCATTAATGGATCTTTTTTATCTGATAAATTTTATCAGGTAATAAAGGAAAGAAATCCGCAAGCACGTTATATCTATTATGCGTGGGATGATGTGAGAAACTTGATAAAACAATCACATATCAAGCTTTTTGATGAGAAGTTTGCATATAATATTTCCGAGTGTAAAAAATATAATTTCTCGTATTGCCCAATGTTTGTCCAAAATAAAACAGTTGGACATAATTCGGAAGATATATACGACATTCTTTTTATTGGATCGGCACACTCGGATAGACAGAAAATTGCAGATGAATTATATGTAAAGTATGGGAAAAAGTATAGATTATTTATTTATTTATATGATCCAACACATACGAATGGACGGTTTTGTCACGATCAGCCGTTGACATATGAAAAATATATAGAATATATGCGGAAGTCTAAAGCTCTTATAGATGTACCGCAATCCACACAAGAGGGTCCTACTACACGTTCATTTGATGCATTGCTAACAAAGACGAAAGTGATTACGGTAAATTCGTATATAAAGGAATATCCAATTTATTCTGATAACATCTTGATTGTAGACAGGAACAATATAGTGATAGATGATGAATTTATGAATAAGCCATATATCGAAACCGGCTATCAAGCATTGACTATTTTAGAATGGTTGAAAAAATTTAATTTATAAGGAAGAATAAAAATGAGAATTCTAGTTATTAACTGTCATTCGGATAATCGTGGTGATGAAGCTGCTGTTCATGCGATGGTAGATGAAATAAGTGTTGCACATCCGGAAGTTGAAATTATACTAGCCATCCGTGGTGCAGGAACAAAATATCCTAATATGCCGTCCAATGTTAAAATGATTCATCAGTTTATGCCAATTTCTTTTAAAGCTAAAGTTGCACATAGAATTGCTGTGCTGACGGACGGAAAGATATCAATTTCTTTAAATGAGAGGGTATTGATTTCGGAGATTTCCAAATCTGATATTATTTTACATGCACCGGGAGGTCCAAGCATAGGTGATACATACTATAGTGATGAATCAACCTATCTTGCAATTTATGATTTGCTGATTGCAATGCATAAGCCATATATGTTTTATGCTCCGTCTATGGGACCATTTCAGAGAGAAGAACGTAATTCGTGGCGTAAAAAGATCCTGGAACATTCAGAAGCGATTGTGTTAAGAGATCCCATTTCAGAGAAATATGTACGTAGTATTGTTCCAAACAAAAAAGTTTCTTCGACTTTGGATTCGGCATTTCAACATGATGTAAATACTGAACAGAATCAAGAAAAGCTGAATCAATATATAGACTTGAAGAGATTTTTAGAAAAACATGAAAAATGCGTAGGTGTTACTATTACTGATTTACAGTGGCATCCAGTGTATTCAAAGGATCCTGCAATTGCTAAAAACGTTCGTGATATATTTCATGAGTTCTTTTCAAGTATTACAAAGATTGGCTATGGTGTAGTGTTTATTCCTCAATTATACGGAAACGCAAACGATTATGATTTGATGTGTAAATTCTGTTGTGATACAAATGATTATTTTATAGTGACAGCAAATGATGGACGATATGATGCGTATTTTCAACAATATTTGGTAGGTCAGTTGTACGCAGTTATTGGTATGCGATACCATAGTAATATTTTTTCTGCCAAGATGGGGACACCTTTCATTTCGATATCATACGAACAGAAGATGAAAGGATTTATGGAAAAAATGGACTTAGTAGAGTATTGCATTGATCTTCAAAATCTGTCGAAAGATGTTTTGAAAAATCGTTTTGAGTACCTTGTAAAGCAGTATGATGAGTACAAAAAGTTCCTTTGTAATAAACACACCTTTATGAAAACTGAAGCTCATAAAACGACAGATATTTTAGAAACAATATTAGAAAGAGAAGACACAGTGATATGAACAGAACCCAAAACGCAACAAGAAATATGGTGTTTGGAGTCATCTTGAAACTTTACCAAATTTTATTGCCTTTTTTGATGCGAACAGCAATGATTTATCTGATGGGAGTAGAGTATTTAGGATTAAATAGTTTGTTTACATCCGTTTTGCAAGTTTTGAATCTTGCAGAACTTGGAGTAGGTTCGGCAATGGTCTATAGTATGTATAAACCAATTGCTGAGAATGACAAATTAACAATTTGTGCATTGTTGAGGCTGTACAAAAAATATTATTTTTTCGTAGGGCTAATAATTGCTTGTGTTGGTGCATTATTGACCCCTTTGATTCCAAAACTAATAAGCGGGGGTATTCCTGAACAGTTAAATGTTTATATTCTGTATTTGATAAATTTGGCAGCCACGGTAATGACATATTGGATGTTTGCTTATAAGAATTCTTTGCTTCAGGCTTATCAACGAAGTGACATAGCGAGTAAGATAACAATTATAACAACATCGCTTCAATATGCTATACAACTGGTGGTTTTGTGGGTGTTTCATAACTATTATCTTTACATTATTGTTATGCTTTTTACGCAGGCGATGGCGAATGTTATTACTGCAATGGTAGCATCGCGTTTATATTCAGATATGGAACCAAAAGGAAATTTGCCTGATAAAATGGTAAAAACAATCAATCAAAGAATTAAAGACCTGTTTACTGCAAAACTTGGAGCGACGATTGTTAATTCTGCAGATACGATTGTTATTTCGGCATTTCTGGGTTTGACAATTCTGGCCATGTATCAAAACTACTATTTTATTATGTCTTCAGTTATGGGGATTTTGACAGTAGTTTTTAGTTCCTGTTTGGCTGGGGTCGGTAATAGCATGGTAATGGAGAGCGCAGAAAAAAATTATAACGATTTTAGAGTTCTTACATTTTTGACAAATTGGATAGTTACCGTTTGTATGTGTTGCTTTGCAACAATATATCAACCATTTATCGAACTTTGGGTAGGAAAAGATTATATTTTTGATCAAATTGTTGTTGCACTTTTTTGTGTTTATTTTTATCTTGTAACGATGCAACAAGTAAATGGAATGTATAAAGATGCTGCAGGCGTGTGGCATCAGGATAGATTCCGTCCACTTATTGCGGCAATGGTTAATATGTTTTTTAATATTGCATTAGTTCAATATTGGGGCATTTACGCAATATTGCTTTCAACTATCATTAGTTATGTTTTTGTATCAATGCCATGGATGATTAGTAATGTTTTTAAATATGTGTTTCATAGAAGTTTGAAACAATTTGTGAAAGAGTTTGTGATATATTTCTTTGCTGCATGTATTATTGCATTTTTGTGCTGGATCTTGTGCAGAACAACAAGAGGGTTATCTTTGTTGGGACAGGTTATAATAAATTTAATTCTTTCGGTCGCTTTATCGAATATAGTAATGTTTGCTATATATAGAGAAAACAGTTATTATAATCAGATGGTTGAACTGGTTGATAAGATAACCAAGTATAAAATAACGAAAGTATTAAAAATGATAAAAAAATAACGAAGAGACTTTTCTGCAAAAGTGTATAGTAAAGGGGAAAAGAAATATGTATTCAAGTGAAAGAAATGTACAAATGTTATTGGCACTATTAAAAGCACACAAAATAAAAAAAATGGTATTAAGTCCAGGAAGTGCCAATGCATCCTTTGTAGCAAGTGCACAATATGATGGAGAGTTTGAATTGTACTCATCTGTTGACGAACGATCCGCAGCATATATTGCTTGTGGGTTGGCAGAAGAATCTCAAGAACCTGTTGTGATTTGCTGTACTGGAGCTACGGCATCAAGAAACTATATGCCAGGATTGACGGAGGCATATTATAGAAAGTTACCTATTGTTGCAGTAACGGCAACACGACCAATTGCTTGGCTTGGACAAAATCGTGATCAACTGATTGATAGAACCGTTATACCAAATGACATTGCAGTAAAAAGTGTACATCTTCCAGTCATACTGAATGAGCAAGAAGAATGGGAATGCAATTTGAAGATTAATGATGCCCTGTTGGAACTTTATCGAAACGGAAGAGGACCGGTGCATATTAATTTGACTACATCCTATAGCCTTGATTTTTCCGTAAGTAAACTTCCACAAGAACGTGTTATTCAAAGAATTAATTTTGGGAGGGAGTTACCTAAATTATCTAATGGCAATATTGCAATATTTGTGGGAGCTCATTCGGCGTGGAGTGAAAAATTAAAAGTTGCGGTTGAATCATTTTGTGAACAATATAATGCGTTTGTTTTTTATGATCAAACAAGTAATTACACAGGAAAGTATGGCATTCCTTGTGGACTATTCGATATTGGAGGATTTCCTAATTTAAAGATAGATCTTTTGATCCACTTGGGAAATATATCGGCATCATGGCCATCATCGGCTAGAGAAATATGGAGAGTGAATTCTGATGGTGAGATTCGGGACACATACCAACATCTTACAAAAGTATTTGAAATGCAAGAGGAAGATTTTTTTATGGCGTATTGCGACTATTATCAAATAGGTCAGACTACACAATATGAAAAGTGGCACGCTGTATATAATTTACGAATAGAGGCAATGCAGAACTATGATAATGATATGGCATTTTCTTCTTTGTGGATTGCACAGAACATGCATAAAAATATGCCTAAAAATTCTATTATCCATTTTGGAATTTTGAATTCTCTCCGTTGTTGGAATTGTTTTGAAATTGACCATAGCATTCGAGGTTATTCAAATACGGGGGGCTTTGGAATTGACGGTGGTGTTTCAAGTCTAATAGGTGCATCATTTGTGGATTTTGATAAAATATATTATGGTATATTTGGAGATTTAGCTTTTTTTTATGACATGAATAGCTTGGGAAATAAGCATATTGCATCTAATGTACGTATTCTTGTTGTTAATAATGGATTAGGAGGAGAGTTCAAAAATTCCTTAGGAAATGTTCAGAAAGCAGGCCTTGGAGATTTGGCAAATGAATATATTTCGGCTTATGGGCATTATGGTGAAAAATCGCCAGAACTTTTAAAACATTATGCACAAGATTTGGGATTTCAGTATTTATCCGCGACTGATAAAAAGAGTTTTTTTGTAGCAATGAAAGAGTTTACCGCAATAGAACATAAAGAAAAACCAATGTTTTTTGAAGTGTTTATAGATGAACAGGAGGATGTAAGTGCACTTGATTTGATTCAGAGTTTAGCTGATTTTTCGGAAAGCGAACAAAATGTTATAAAAAAAACAAAAAAAATTGCAAAAAATATTCTTGGACGAAAAGGTGTAAAAATAAGTCAAAAAATTATGCGTAAAAATGATTGAGGTGAAAAATGAGTGTAGGCTTAAAAATTCGAGAGTTAATAGATTATTATTACTCAAAAAAGAATGAAAAAAATATTGTTTCAATTAATATTCCTAAAAATCAAAGCAATTTATTGGAAAATAAAGTTGCATTGATAGTTGGCGGAACTGGAGGAATCGGAGTGGCGATTGCTGAAGCATTTATTGCGGCTGGTGCAAAGGTTATTGTTTCGGGTACAAAAGAAGAAAAGGTAAAGAATACTGTTGAAAAACTTGGCAATTCTGCAAGAGGTGTACAGATAGATTTGAATAAAGTAACAATGTTTGATAATAAAGTGTCACAGGCTGTCACATTGTTCCAGGAAAACAAAATTGATATTCTTGTGAATTGTGCAGGAGTGCATGGAAATCAAAAGTTTGGAACTGTTTCAGAAACAACATATGATTCAGTTATGAATACGAATCTTAAGGGAATGTTTTTTATGACGCAGTCAGTGAGCAATTATATGAAAAAGAAGAAAATAAAAGGACATATTCTTAATGTTAGTTCAGCAGCAGCTTTAAAACCAGGCTATACACCTTATGAAATATCAAAAAGTGGAGTGCGATCATTTACACTGGGAGCAGCAGCTGAGTTGATACCGTATGGTATAATTGTAAATGCGATTGCGCCAGGACCAGTTGCAACGGCAATGCTTGGACGTAAAGCGGAAGATACATTGTATACTGACTGTATACCGGCCAAGCGATTTGCAACACCTTCAGAAATTGGACAATTAGCAGTAATAATGGTCAGTGATATGTGTAATTTAGTAGTGGGGGATACTTTTTATATTAGTGGAGGGTCTGGAACTACTAAATATTGATAATGTGAAGGGGAACGGAAAAATTGCGGGGTTCTTCATCTAAATGTGGGAAAATATCTCACAAGTATTGAAAAATAAGGAAGAAAAGTTTTTTTAAAACTGAATAATGGGGAAAGGGGAAATTTTAATAAATTGTCTATGTGATGGTCAGAAAAAGAAGTGGATATTTGGTCATATAATGACTACCCTACAATGTACACGAGAAGACGAGATAGTCCTTTTATTAGTAGAAATTTTGAAGTATCTGCATTCTAACTGTTTCATCACGACATGGGCAGTCTATTACTGACAGATTCTCAGATTATCCGTAAAACTCAGAAAATCAGATTTCTTTTTCGTCAGGATATATTGAAAGGTGGAGACATTTTTTTGAAGGTTATGCTAATCATATCTGAGTTTTAGAAATGATTCGTCGGCTTCTTGGATGGTATTTTCTGCTACTACAAGCATTGGTGATAAAGAAGCCAACAGCACCGGTATTGTCGGAAAATCCCATTGAGAAGGCGAGGGAAAAGTATGAGCGAGCAATGCTTCCGATTCCGTCTTGGACACATAATTCAGCGGCACAAATCGTTTCTCTCCATCCTTCGATTGCCCCACGTCTTGACTTATTGCGGATGAGCCACAATGTGGAACCGATTGGCCGGTCATTTTCAGTGGAGTGTCAGACCGTGTATGCGTCATGCAGGCAGATTCTTCATAAGGATGCGGAGGAGTTCTATGGGTTTTATCTCGTTCCTGCGGTAAGGGGAAAAGGGAGGATAAAAGTTCGGATGATGTGTTCTGAATATTTGGAGCCGGAGGAATATGAGATGGATATAAAGGTTGTTTGATTAAATTCATTTTTGCATAAATATATAACAGCATTTTACGGAGGTTTTTATGTATTCAATAACCCCAACAGATATTTCGAATTTTGAATCTTATCTTGTCCAATCGGACAAGAACATCAATACAATTAAAAAGTATGTGCGGGACATTATGAAGTTCCGCACATTTTTATTGGAAAAACAAAGAGAGTTTACCCAGGCGGCGACGGATGAATATTTGCAGAGTCTGATTGATGCCGGTTACGAGATAAGAAGTGTAAATTCTGTCATTGCCGGTATCAAATCTTTCTGTAAATTTCTGGGGCGGACCGATATTTACTGCAAAAGCTTAAAGATTCGCAAAAAGAGTAATCAGGAGAGGCTGCTTCGTTTGACGCCGGAGGAATATAAACGGCTGGTTGATACGGCACTGGAGAAGAAGGATTACCGTATGGTGCAGCTGATTCAGATTTTGGGTGGTACAGAGCTTCGGATCAGTGAACTGGGCAATCTGACTGTAGAGGCGGTACAGAATGGCTTTGTGCCGGTGCTTCGTGCCGGTGAGGAGTATGATATTTATTTGCCGGAGCTGTTGCTGCAGGGACTGGAGGAATATATTGCTCATCAGGGACTGCAGACGGGAGTGATCTTTCGGACCTCAAGTGGAAATGTGATTGACCGGGGATACATATGGAGACAGATGAAGTTGTTGGCAGAAAGAGCAGGGGTAGACCAGGAGAAAGTGTATCCACAGAATTTGAAGCGGCAGTTGATCCGACAATACTATACGATATCTTATCCTGACAGTAGTCAGGAATGAGAGTGGGTAAGGGGCGAGAAATCGCCCCTTTTTTGCGAGACTGATACTATCACAGATATATGTTCGCTGGATAAATATGTACTGTTGTTATCATTCCGTCGTTGTGTACACGGCAATTTCATGATAATGCATGCTGTGACGCGGCAATTTTGTGAATGTATTGTAGTTTAAAGGAAAATATGATAATCTTTGTTAAAATGAATATAAATACATCGTGGATATCATTGGCGAAAGGGGCATTGTTTTATTAACTATGATATATTGACTTTAGAAAACAGGATTTATGACTTGCATTCATGGAATGGATTGTTCAAAAGGATTAGATTTAGTATTACATACACCTGGAGATTCTCCGGCAGCGGCAGAAGCAATTGTTAATTATCTCAGGGCAAAGTTTGGTAATGACATTAGGGTAATTGTTCCACAACTGGCAATGTCTGCTGGAACGATGATTGCTTGCTCAGCAAAGCAAATTATAATGGGAAAGCAGTCCAGTCTTGGTCCCATTGATCCATAATTTAATGGAATACCAGCATATAATATAATGATGGAGTTTGAAGAAGCAAAAAAAGATTTGTTGGATAATCCAAAGAATGCAAATTACTGGGCGATTAAACTTCAACAATATCCAGCTGCTTTTATGAAAACAGCCATTGATGCTATTCAGCTTTCGGGTAAATTGATAGAAGAATGGTTGGGAACGTGTATGTTTGACAAAAATAATTCTGATGATCAAAGGATTATTAAAGAAATAGTTTCAAAATTGAATGAGCCTGATGATTCGAAAATTCATGGCAGACATTTAAATGTAGAGTTTTGTAAAAACATTGGATTAAAAGTTTTTATGATGGAGCAGGACGGAGAATTACAGGACAAAATTCTTTCGTTACATCATGCATATATGTTAACTCTGGATGGAACACCATCTATCAAGATTATAGAAAATCAAAATAGAAAATCTGTTATTACTAATATGCAGATTATGGCAAGGTGATTTATATGAAAACGATTGAATTAAACGAAATAGAAAGACTTTATGAGGAGTGTAAGGTAGATGTGACAAGAAGTAGCCCGGTTAATAATTCTTTAAATGCCGGGAGGATGAATAATAAGTTAAATACAGATTATAGTTTTATGAATAGAAATTCCATTTCTGCAATAATGCAAAATATTTCTACACAAAAAAAGTCGTGAGTTTATAGTTGAAGAGAAGTGGAATAGTTGTAATCCGTTTTTTTGCGGAAAGATGCATTTGAGGATGTAAAATTTCCGGAATTAAGCAGGGCGGTAAAGTATTTCAAAGAGACGGAAGGAGGTTTTGGGGAGATGTGTAAAACAGTAGAGGATTATGCAAAGAACTATGCAAAGGATTATGCGGAAGAACGCGAAAAGATAGGACTGGAAAAAGGCCTTGAACGGGGGCGTTCAGAGGAAAGAATGAATGCAATCCGAAAAATGCTTCAAAACGGATTCAACAGGGAAATGATTCTTTCTTTGGATTATTCTGAGACTGAATTGGAAGCTGCCGAGAAAGAGTTGTTAGCGCAAGGGTAAAATATGCCATTATTTTATTCAATTTTCACATTTTTCCATTTGACGAATCCGTATATTCTGCTATAATATTTTTTTGTATATCAAACGATGAAATATATGAGAGGGTAGGAAATAATCATTTCCTATCCTTATTTTATAGATACTAAAAACTTCAACGGACATAGGATAGACATAAGAGGAAGTGATAGAGATGCGAAAGAGGATGTTAAATAGATTTAAGGGAATATATGACAAAGGCAGGATATTTGCAGGAGCGGCAGTAGTGGCTTTGGCGGCAATTGGAGTTCATTCCGTGACGACAGCACAGGTGGCTGCAGCTGTTAATGTCAGTGTGGACGGAGATCCGAAGGAGTGGGCCGGAGTAGAGATGCAGTCTTCTACGGACAGTGCCGTGGCGAAGTGGGCTGTGATGCAGGATGAGGATTATGTGTACTTTTATGTGCAGCAGAATGGCGGCAATGAGTATGGTCTTCCGATTACCAATACATTTGTAAGTATTAAATATCAGAGCGGGCAGGGAGGCAGCCATACACAGATCCGTTTTGCCAATATGATGAAGGAGTTTAAGGATGCCTGGTATGGGGATATTGATGGAGCCCGGGGGATGTATTCTCCGAGCAAGGAAGCAGATAAGTATGAAATAGAGTTTGCGGTTCCGAAATCTTTCTTTGTAGAAGAGGATTATACCATCACATATTGTGGCAGTTCTGTGGAGAGTACAGATATAAAAGATGTGAAGGAGCTTGCACAGCCAACGCCGACAACGGCTGTTTATCAGGGGATTACTATTGATGGTACTTTTACGGATTGGGATGCCGTTGCAAAGAAGCAGGTGGAGGATCAGTGGATCCGTGAGACGGCAGCTGTATTTGACGGAGATTATCTGTATCTGTATGTGAAGGAGCAGGAGACCGGTTCTGCGACAGGAGCAGGATCAAGCAGTAATGGGAAATATACGATTTATACGGATTTGGGCAGACATACCACGTTTCAGCTTCGCAAGGATCATATTGAGGGAATTGACGGGGCAAAGGTATCCTATTCGAACCGTCAGTACGAGATTGCGATTCCGGCATCTGCGATCCGTCAGTATAAAGAAACGATTTCCTTTGGATACTATATGGATGAGGATGTATTAATTGATCAGATTGCAAACCGCAAAGAGGATACACAGACGGATAAAAACTTTTATAAGATTGTTTATGATGGAAAATATTCTGACTGGGATTATTATCCCCATCAACTGATCCAGTATTCCACCAGCGGAGGTGTTGGAAATGATGCTGAGGCAGCACTTTATCTGGATGGCACGACATTATACGGTCATGTACTCTCCATGCTTCATATGAATGAAAAGGAGTTTCAACCTTTTACGATCCGGGTAAATGAAAATGACAACACAGCCATGAATTTCCGGCTGGTAACAGTGGATAAGGATGGTAATATTGATAAGGACTGTCAGTTGGATCATTTGGATGCAGGAACATATGAGTACTATTTATGGGATTTAAATTCAGGTTCTACCGCTGCAAATATTAGTGACAAGGATGCTCCTGTGTATGGAAAAATGTATCTGACAGTAAATCAGACAGCAGAGGGAAAGTCTGTATCTGATGAGGTGGAGTATCAGGTGGATCTGGAAAAACTGGCAGATCATTTTGGTATAGATGCTTCCGATATGAAACTGATCCAGGCGCAGTATATTAATATTGGTCAGGAATGGGTATCTATTGCGGGAACTTCTACCGGTACCTGGCTGGGACTTGTTCTTTGCGGACTTTCTGTATTGGCAGTGTTTGGATACCGGAAGTTCAAGCGGAAGGTGGTATAAATGACACCAATTTTTGCGTTGCTGATTGTGGTGGTGTGGCTTTATGTTTTGCGGGTTACCCGCAAAAGTGAGCTTCCGGCGTGGCGTTTTATCTGGGGAAGCTGTGGTCTTTTTGTATTGATGATGGTATTTGTGCGGCCGTATTGTATGCAGCCGCTGGCGCAGTTTGTAGCAGTGATCGCGGGCGGTTTTGGAAAGCTGACAGGGATGTTTTCAGCATATTTTAAATATGGTGTGATCTTTGTGGATTCCAAGGCCGGTGCCATTTCTCTGTTGATTGATTTTGAGTGTTCCGGGATTCTGGAAATCATGGCATTTGTGTCTTTGGTGGCTTTTTTTCGTGCATATACGGTATATGAGAGAGTTGTGGTGGGGATTCTGGGTACGTTTTATATTATTTTTGCCAATGCACTTCGGATCATTGCTATCTGTGTGATCATTTATATCTGGGGCATGCCTTCCTATTATGTAGCCCATACATTTATTGGAAGACTCATTTTTTATGGCCTGTCTGTTTTATTGTACTTCTTTGTGTTTACGAAGACCCAGATCGTGCGCCAGAAAGTAGGTGGATTTACTTATGGAACTGATAAATAGATTCTGCAATTCTTTTTTATTCTGGGCGGCCTGGATCATTATTCCGGTCTTGATGGAGATTGTACCTTCTGTGGGGAGTGTTTTTGTGCTGATCAAGAAGCATATTTTTCGCAGGAAGATTGTGAAGCCCGCAATTGATCCGGAGATTTCCCTGATCGTGCCGATCTATAATTCCATGGATACGTTGGAGCAGTGTATCCGTTCTATTGATGAGAGTGATTATCCCGATGAGAAAATCCGTATTTTTCTGGTAAATAATCAGGGGCAGGATGACAGCTTTCAGGTGTTTTGTGAATGTCAGCAAAAGTATCCGCAGCTTCGGATGCAGTGGCTGAATGCAAAGCAGGGAAAGTCGAAGGCGTTGAATCTGGCATTGTTTAACAGTGAAGGGAAATATATTATTCATATTGACAGCGATGGTTTGCTGGAGCGGTCAGCCATCCGCAATATGGTATACCGGTTTGAAGATGATCAGTCCATCGAGTGTATGACGGGGGTGATCCTGACAGATCCGAAGCAGGTGCAACAGTATCCACCGGTAATGCCGAGAATTCTTCGGAAGATCGAATTTATGGAGTATGCACAGGCATTTCTGGCGGGGCGTAATTATGCGGCAGAGGTGAATGCTGTTTATACATTGTCAGGCGCATTTTCCGCATTTCGTAAATCAGCGGTATTAAAATCGCAGCTATATAATACGGATACGATCTGTGAGGATACACAGATTACTTTTCAGATGAAATATCTGCAGAATACTAAAGTGGGAATCTGCGAGGATGCGATCTTTTTCGTAGATCCTATTGAGGATATGAACCGGCTGTATACCCAGAGACAACGATGGCAGAGAGGTAGTCTGGAAGTTTCGCATCTGTTTTTAAAGGATAAAATGAAGGCAGGAAAAATGTTTACCAATGTGGGTGTGAGGACCTTGCTGTACGACCATACCTTTGCATTTCCGAGAATGATCTGGTATCTGGCACTGATCTGTCTGCTGTGTATGAATTATTCATTTGCGCAGATTGGGTATTCCACTTTGTTTTTATATGGTCTTTATGTGCTGATCGGTGTATTTTATTACATTTCTACAGTGGGATTTTTGAAAGGATTTAAGGAGATCAGACGTTATTATGCGAAGCAGTGGTATGTGATCCCGCTGTTGCCGTTTTTTAATTTGATGGTATTTTTTATGCGTTTTGCCGGTGTGATCAACAGCATTAATACGGACAGCGCCTGGAAGACAAAGAATTTTACCCAGGAGAGAGAAAGTTTTGTAAAAACAGTGCGGGACGACTTTGGGATCCTGACCGGATTTCTTGGGAAAATCAGAGATTTTGTAAATAATGAGGAGTAAGCAGTGAAAGAAAAAAGATTTTGGAAGATGCTGACCAACGTAAAGGTGATATCGGTATTGATCATTCTGGCAGCAGCGGTTATGGCAGTGATCGGATGGCATGAGGCGAAGGAATATGAAAAAAGTGTGCTGGCAATTTATGCACAACAGCAGGATGCTTATGTGCAGCTGGTACTGGATCAGATCAATGTGCTGGATGAACGGAGTGATGAGGAGATTGTTCAGAAGATTCTGGGTTCTCTGGATACCTCCGGCAGGAAATACTGGACATTGACAAAGGATCAGGCACTTTTGTTTGTGAAGGATGTCACGGAAACCAACCGCTATAAAGGTCTCACCACGGAGACATTTTTTACTTCGGACAGTGCGGCAAGGTTTTTGCAGGATCTGGAGATCAACCGGGTGATCCATGAGACGATTCAGATGGATGGGGTAAGATATGTGGCATCCGGTGTGATATTTGAGTATAACAGTGCAGAATATAAAATCTGTCTGCTGACCAACGATACGGTGATTCTGGATAATAATATTTTCCTCTCTTCCAAGATTGGCCTGTATGTGTTTGGTGTCCTGTTATTGGGACTGCTTTTGGTGGTATCCATGATCTTTGCCAATGTTCTGGATCTGCGGGAGAAACGGATGAAGGCAATGCAGGGGCATATTACCGGATTAAATAAGATGTTGACAGAGCAGGCGGAAATGATACGGGAAATGAACTGGTATCATACCAGATGGAGTGTTTTTAAACCGTCTGCAATGGAAATGTTTGTACAAAAAATCGTACAGAGACAGCTTGTACCTGTTGTTTTTGTGAGCGTGGCATTTGATTCCGAAAAGCAGAGAAATGATTTTCTCCAGAAAGCGCAGATTCTTTTGGATGAAAAAGTGGTACGCTTTGAGAGGGAATCCGGAGATGGTCTTATCCTTCTGTTTTTACAGTATCAGGTACAGGAAATGGAAAAGGCGCTGGAACAGATGACATTACAAAAGGTATCCTTTCGGATAGAGAGGCGGATGGAATGCCGGGAAGCATCTGAATTACAGGAAACCTATGGGAGCTTTATGGCACAGATATCGCAGGAAGGGGAGAAAGAGCATGGCACGGACCACGTTTCGGGAATATAAATTTAAGTTTTATCTTAATGCCAATCATTTTATTGTCATTAACGGAAAAGAGGGTGAAATTCATCCTCATACATGGGAGTTTATGGTGGATGTCCTTATGAGTGACCAGAAATTCGTACAGTTTGATGCATATGAGAAAGCGATTGATGAGTATTTTAATAAATATCAGAATCGGATATTAAACGAGGTAGAGCCTTTTGATCATATGGTACCGACACTGGAAAATATGTCGGATTATTTTGCGGATGAGATCCGGGGTATTGTCAAAGAGCTGGGTGGTCATCTGGTCAAGATGGAGAGTAGTGAGACTCCTACCAGAAGCTATGTGATCAGCTTTGAGAGAGAACAGGAATATCTGGAAAGTATCCGGAAGAGTTCTAAGCAGCAGATGAGTGATGTGATTGATGGCATTTTAGATCGTATTATTGATTAAAGGAGTGCACCGTGAAGAAAAAAGCAGGAATGATAGCAGTGATACTGATTTATGCGGCAGTCGCTGTGATTATAGCATATCTGGTCATACTCAGTGGGAATTATCCTACAGGGACGGATACTCTGGGATACCTTTATAAAGGGAATATGCTTTATGATGCTATGGGAAAAGGGGACTGGTATCCTCTTTATGACAGTCTGTGGTTTAACGGAGTACAGACCATGCGTTATCAGGCGCCTCTGCCGGTTTATTTTCTGGCATTTTGCCAGTGGATTGCCGGAGAAAATGACCTCGATGGATATCTGGTGTTTGTGGCTCTTGTTTTTTATCTGGGAGCGTTGGTCTGGTTTTATATAGGGTGTCGCAGCAATCGTCCGGGTCTGGGAGCATTTCTGGGAATGCTGTGGTTTTTTATTCCCAATAATCTTTATATTCTTTTTGGAGAGGGAAATCTGCCACGGGTACTTGCTCTGGTATGGATGCCCTTATGGCTTCATTGGATCAGTGCATATCTGCTGGAGGATGATGGAAAAGCTCTGACAAAGGCGGTTCCTGTATTTACGATGATGGTTCTTTGTGAGACGGGATTTGCTGTGATGATATCGGCGGCGATGCTTCTCTTTCTGCTGATATACCGGCTGCTGTATCACAGAAAGGGAAAATGTCTTCCTGTGATAGGGGCTATGCTTGTTGCTTTTTTGATCACGGGAATATGGCTCTATGCTTCTATGAAGGGAAGAGGAAACACGGGAAGTTCCGGTGTGATGCGGGGGATGTTTCAGGATGCATGGATCTCCTTGAACCCTATTCGCCGTCTGACACGCGGAAATGTTGATTTTTATTTTGGTTTATCTTCTTTTATGGTTGCTGTTTTTGGTGCTTTGTGCAGCAAAAGAAAATCTATGGCAGGATTTTGGACGGTATTATTTCTTTTTGCCGGGACGACGACCTCTGTGTATGCTGTACTGGATAAGCTTTCGGCCGGTCATCCTTTATGGATGTTATCTTTTATTTCCGTTGCTGCGGGAATGATCCTTTACAGTTTTATGAAATGGAATTCTTTAAAACGTGGGTTTGTGGTGATATGCTGCGTCCTTCTGGTGGCAGACTGTATTCCATCGTTCTCTTTGATTTATCAGGGGAAGGGAACGGTGTCGGCAGACGAACGTCTGCACCGGACGGCGGATGCCTGCCTGATCACAAAGGCAAGAGAGGTGACAAGCCAGAGGGCGGCGATTCTGGATGGAGGAAGCCTGGGAGCGGTTGCACCGTATCTATTGACTGGTTATGACAAAAAACAAGTGAAAGGAACATTTGGTACGGGAAATATTTCGGCTGCTACGGCGGTAAATACCGCAGAGCTGGAGGAGGCGGCAGAAAAAGGATATTATCTGTATCTTTTTGACCGGGCGCTGGAGCTTGGCAATGATACGGTTCTGATACAGATTCAGGAATTGAAGCAGGGAACCGGTGATATACGGAAAGTCAGTGATGCGGCAGCAAAGCTGGGGTATCGCCTGACGGATCAAAATGACAGTTATCTGTTATATCATATGGATACCTATGCGTCTTTTGGGACGGTATGCAAATATGACGGAATAGCCATTGGCGATACAGCAGCTTCCCTCACTTATGGCAATCCGGATATTACAAAGGGAGATTCTGTTTCGTTAGATGATTATACATTTCGGGAGCTGTCGGAATATCAGGTGATTTATCTGTCCGGCTTTGCGTACACCAACAGAGAGAGGGCAGAAAAGCTGGTGAAAAAGCTCAGTGATAACGGTGTGAAAATAGTGATCAGCGGGGATGGGATTCCGGAGGACTCCGGAACGAAAGAACGTTCCTTTTTGGGGGTCAGTTGTCAGAATATTTATTTTCAAAATGGTTATCCTGTTTTATACACATCGGAGGGAGAGCTGGATACCGCACTGTTTGACAGAAGCGTCTCACAGTGGAAAACAGTATATCTCAATGGACTGGAAAAAATAGATGGATATCTTTTTGATTCCGGCAGACGTCTGGACTTTTCCGGCTCTGTTTATAATGACAATATTGTTTTTGTGGGGTTGAATTTATCCTATCATTGTTTTCTGACGCAGGATGAAAATGTGGGTGCATATTTACAACAGCTGATAGGAGAGAATCTGAAGGAGCTGCCGGAACGGACCATTGTACCTTTAAAGATCCACTATGGAAGAAATCAGATCCGGATTACGTCGGGAAAAGAGAATGTAAATACTTCGTTGGCATATCATGATATATTTGGCAGCCTGCAGAAGAGTTTTAAAGAACATAATCTGCTGGTGGTGCATCAGGGTGTCACGGTGATCCGTATGAAATATCCTTATCTTTGGCGGGGTATTATAATGACATTGGCAGGGCTTGTGGGATATATTTTGCTGATATGGTGGTTAAAGCGTGCCGGAGATCGTCATAAAATTAAGAAATAATTTAACAAATAAAAGAAATTCTTAAGATTATCTTGAGAGTTTCTTTTATTTTATTTGTTATATTTATCTGTGGATGGGAACATTAATGATATGGAAGGTGCTCAATATGCAGAAAATAACAAATCTATTTTACCGGTTTAGTCAGGGGATGACGCTGGGCATCGGAGGATGCCTGCTGTTAATGTCATGTCTGGCAATGATTGTATATGGGATTATGTATGGGAATGACCATTATGGAATAATGACATTTGCTCTGCTTTTGATGGCGGCTGTGGCCACGGGAGGAGTTCTGATTCTGGGACGCAGGCTGGAAAAGGAAAGTCGTTACAGAAGTATTCTTTTGTTTGGTGTGCTTGTTTGTTTTCAGATTTTCTTTTTGGTATTTATTTCTCATCCTATGGCGATCAGTGATCCTGCCAGAGTTCAGAATGAGGCATTACTGATGGTGCAGAAGCAGCATGGACAGATGAATATGCAGGATCTGTATTTTCAGCGATATCCTAATAACCATTTTATTGTGGTTTTATTCTACTATTTTTATAAGATATTGTATTTTATGGGAATACAAAAGGTATGGATTCCAACGATTATATTAAATTTGATTTCGATTGATATAGGAATTCTTTTTTCATGGCTGATTGCGCGTCGGTGGAAGGGAGCTGCAATGGCAGATCTGCTGTTGTGTCTGTTTATTTTTTGTCCAACGACCTATGTCTGGCTGACTACGGTTTATACCAATACCATCTCTTTTCCTTTTGTGATGCTGATCCTTTATTTGTGCCTGCGGCTTCAGGAGGAGTTAGAGAAACAAAACGGTCATCAAAGCTTATGGGCATTGCTGGGTGCTGGAATGGCTGTGGGATATTGGATACGTCCCACAACGATCATTCCCATCATAGCGGTTGCATTGTATTTTATCGTGCGCGGAACACAGAAAATGAAAAAGGAAACTGTGGTAAGGTGTCTGATTGGAACAGTGCTTACGGCTGGTGTATTTACAGGCTGTTTCATGGGATGCCGCGGACTGGTAGACCGTCATATGGACCGAAGCAGGCTGACTGGACAGTTTCCGGTGACTCATTGGATCATGATGGGACTAAATACGGATACCTTTGGTGAGTTTTCCAGGGAGGATGAGAGCTACACCATGAGTTTTGATACCAAAGACCGGAAGCACCGGGCCGATGTAGAACGGATACGGGAACGTGTCAAAGAGCTTGGAGGAACCGGTCTGGTTTATCAGGCGATGGCGAAAATGTTTGGTGTGTGGGCACTTTCGGATGACGATTGTTTTAATAAGGCGGCATATGCCAGTGATTTCCCGGGCTGGTACCGGTATTTTATGGGAAAAGATAATACATGGTATCTGTTGTTTATGCAGGCATTCCGGGTGGTAACATTTTTGTTTTTATGTGGGAGTGTTCTGGGACAGATCAGAGAGAAAAAATACGATTCTTCCTATGTGCTTTCTTTGACTTTTTTGGGAGCTGTCCTGTTTTTTGTGCTTTGGGAGGCAAATCGGAAATATAATGTATGCTTTATGGGAGTCTGTCTGCTTCTGATGGCAGATGGGATTGGGCGTTGTCTGCAGTGGATGAGACAGAAGCAGTCCGTGATATTGCGGCGGAAAAATTCCCGGATTGTTATGGCGGCTATGACAATGGTTTGTATCGTACTGATATCTTATATACAGATAACAATAGCGTCACAGACGGCTTCGGCACAAGAGAATGTTATATATCATTGCCGGAATAATCCGGATTCTGTGGCGGTGAGTGACGTAAGCAGAAAAGAAAAAAAGCATTTTCAAAGGCCGGTTTTACTGGAACAGATTATACGTCAGGGGCAGTTAACGAAAGAAGGAGACAAAGAGAAAATTATACTTAATTTTGATAAAAGAGAGGAGAAAAATTTTTCTAAAAATAAATTGAAAAAATTACAGCCCAAAAAAGAATATAAAATAGAAGTGTTATCTTTGGAAACCGGACAGAAATTATATAGCAGGAAAGTACGGAATGATCAGTTTAGCAGAAACGGAAAACTGGTGATCCGTCTTCCTGAAATTTCGAAGGATACATCGAAGGGGTATGTGATCCGCTTACATCATTACGGAAAAAATTATACTATGATTCCGAAGGTCAGCCGCTTTCCTGAGCTGGATCCATATCCTTATGGAAGCTTGTATATTAACGGTAAAAAAACATTCTATGATCTTTCAATGAGCATTCTTCAAAAGAAGTCGGAAAGCTGATTTTTTTAATAGGAATTATTTAGTTTTTTGCAGGATTTCTATTATTATAATATTTCAAAATATTACTTGCATGGATAATAGAATAAATGGTATGATAGACAGGCTAAGGTTTGCTGACGCAGGCCTTAGCTAAATCATTTTTTGGAGTTAATTATGGAAGAAAAAAGAGTAACCGAATGGAAGAAAACGGAAGACGGAGCATATTTGTTTCCCGGTTGTGTGGTGACAGGAGATGTTACCATGGGAAAGGAGTCCTCCGTGTGGTATAATGCCGTGGTCCGCGGAGATATGGCATCGATCAAAGTGGGGGAGCGAAGCAATATTCAGGATAATGCAGTGGTACATGTGGATAATGGATTCCCGACCGTGATTGGAAATGGAGTTACAGTGGGACATGGGGCAATTGTTCATGGCTGTACGATTGAAGATGACTGCATCATTGGCATGGGGGCAGTGATATTAAATGGGGCAAGGATCGGCAGAAACTGTATTATAGGAGCGGGAACGCTGGTTCCGGAAGGAAAGGAAGTACCGGAGGGGTCAGTGGCTTTTGGCAATCCGGTCAGAGTATATCGTCCGGTAACACCGGAGGATGTGTCCCATATTAAGGACAATGCAGCGGAGTATGTTGTTTATGCAAAGGAAAAATAAAGGAGAAGACATTGCAAAGAGAAAATTTTAAATCCAGATTAGGTTTTATCCTGATCTCGGCGGGGTGTGCGATCGGTATTGGTAATGTATGGAAGTTTCCATATGTAGCAGGACAAAATGGCGGTGGAGTTTTTGTGCTCTTTTATTTGTTGTTTCTGGTGATGGTAGGAGCGCCGGCACTGACTATGGAGTTTGCAGTAGGACGGGCCAGCCGGAAAAGCGTGTTGGGCTGTTATCAGGAGTTAGAGCCCATGGGCAGTAAATGGCATCTTCATGGTTATGTGGCATTGCTGGGTAATTATGTGATCATGATGTTTTATACCACGGTGGCAGGCTGGATGGTCAGTTATTTTTACCGTTTTCTGGTAAATGATTTTAAGGGGCTGGATACCAAGGGGGTATCGGACAAGTTCGATCATATGCTTTCGAACCCGTGGAGCATGGGCTTTTGGATGGTGTTGATCGTGGTTGTGGGGATTCTGATCTGCTCTATGGGTTTGCAGAATGGAGTGGAAAAGATCAGCAAGCCCATGATGATAGGTCTTTTGGGATTGATCGCAATTCTGGCAGTCAATAGTGTGATGCTGGAAGGCGGCATAGAGGGTGTAAAGTTTTATCTGGTACCCAACTGGAAGAAGGTTCACGAGGTGGGCCTGCTGAATGTGATCATTGCGGCGATGAATCAGGCATTCTTTACCCTGAGTGTGGGTATGGGAGGCATGGAAATTTTTGGAAGCTATATGGACAGGGAGCGCAGTCTGTTTGGTGAGTCACTGCAGATAGCATGGCTGGACACTTTTGTTGCGTTGATGTCCGGTCTGATCATTTTTCCGGCGTGCTTTGCCTATGGAATTAATCCGGGAGCAGGTCCGGAGCTGATCTTTATTACGCTGCCGAATGTCTTTGTTCAGATGCCGGGAGGCAGATTCTGGGGAGCATTATTTTTCCTGTTTATGACCTTTGCGGCATTTTCTACGATCATTGGTGTTTTTGAAAATATCATTGCAAGCTGTATGGATAAATGGGAGATCAGCCGGAAAAAGTCGTCCCTGATCAATGGAATTATTATTTTGATCGGTTCTGTGCCTGCGGTACTCGGTTATAATGTGTGGAAAGGATTTCAGCCGAGAGGTGCGGGAAGTACGATACTGGATCTGGAGGATTTTCTGGTAAGTAATCTGATCCTGCCGGGAGGAGCCATTGTATTTTTGTTGTTCTGTATGACGAAATGGGGATGGGGCTTCGAAAATTATCTGGCAGAAACCAATACAGGAATGGGATTGAAAATGCCCCGGATTCTTCGGGGCTACCTGACCTATGTAATGCCATGTATCATTTTGGTGATCATTATTTTGGGTCTGATATAGAAATATAACTAAGATAAAAGGAGTTTTTAGAAACATGAAGAGAGAAAGTTTCAAATCCAGATTAGGTTTTATTCTGATTTCAGCGGGATGCGCCATTGGGATTGGAAATGTCTGGAAGTTCCCATATGTGGCAGGTCAAAATGGCGGTGGTATTTTTGTTCTGTTTTACCTGTTCTTTTTGATCGCAGTCGGCGTGCCGGTGCTGACCATGGAGTTTGCAGTCGGCCGTGCCAGCGGAAAGAGTGTGGTGAAAGGCTATGAGGCACTGGAGCCGGAGGGAAGCAGATGGCATCTGCATGGCTATGCAGCGTTATTTGGTAATTATATGCTGATGATGTTTTATACGACAGTGTCAGGCTGGATGATCAGTTACTTTTATCGTTTCCTGATCAATGACTTTAAGGGGCTGGATACGAAAGGTGTCACGGATAAGTTTTCTCATATGCTTGCAGATCCTAAGAGCATGACCTTCTGGATGATCGTAATCGTTGTTGTGGGATTTCTGATCTGTTCCTTTGGTCTGCAGGCCGGAGTAGAAAAGATCAGTAAGCCGATGATGCTGGGACTTCTGGCATTGATCGTGGTGCTGGCGGTCAACAGTATCCTTTTGAAGGGCGGCGTGGATGGACTGAAGTTTTATCTGATCCCCGACTGGAAAAAGGTTGAGGAGGTTGGTCTTTTTAATGTAATTATTGCGTCGATGAATCAGGCGTTTTTTACTCTGAGCCTTGGTATTGGTGCTATGGAGATTTTTGGAAGCTATATGAGTAAAGAGCATACTCTTTTAGGAGAATCCCTGCGGATCGCCGCGCTGGATACCTTTGTGGCGATTATGTCCGGTTTGATCATTTTTCCGGCCTGCTTCGCTTACGGAATCAATCCGGGAGCAGGACCGGAGCTGATCTTTATTACGCTGCCAAATGTCTTTATCCAGATGCCGGGAGGCAGGATCTGGGGGACATTTTTCTTCCTGTTTATGACTTTTGCGGCATTTTCCACGATCATAGCGGTTTTTGAAAATATCATTGCCTGCTGTATGGATAAATGGAATATCAGCCGCAAAAAGTCTGCTCTTATCAATGGCGTGATCATTTTGATCGCTTCTTTACCGGCGGTATTTGGTTATAATATCTGGAGCAGCTTCCAGCCAAGAGGTGACGGAAGTACAGTGCTGGATCTGGAGGACTTTATTGTAAGCAATCTGCTGCTTCCGGGCGGCTCTTTGATCTTTTTGTTATTTTGTGTGACAAAATGGGGCTGGGGCTTTGATAAATATCTCGAAGAGACGAATACCGGTATTGGGGCGAAGTTTCCAAAGGCTCTGCGGGGATATGTGACTTTTGTGCTCCCTTGTATCATTCTTGTGATTCTGGTGCTTGGATTGCGGTAAAATGTGAATTTATCCGCGTCCCAGAATGGCATCCATATCCTGTTCCGGTGCGGTGATCGGTTGCAGGTTGTAGGTGTCTACGAGAAACTTCACAACGGTTTCTGACATAAATGCCGGAAGGGTTGGTCCGAGATACATATTGCGGATACCGAGGGAAAGCAGTGTCAACAGGATGCAGACCGCTTTCTGCTCATACCAGGACAGCACCAGTGTCAGAGGAAGATCGTTGACGGTGCAGTCGAAAGCGTCGGCGAGTGCCAGTGCCACCCGGATCGCACTGTAGGCATCGTTGCATTGTCCCATATCAAGGATACGTGGAATGCCATCAATCTCTCCAAGATCCAGATCATTAAATCGGTATTTTCCGCAGGCGAGAGTCAGAACAAGGGAATCCATCGGAGTCTGTTTTACAAAATCGGTATAGTAATTACGGCCGGGATGGGCACCGTCACATCCGCCCACCAGAAAAATGTGTTTGATATGTCCTTGTTTAATGGAGGAGATAATTTCTTCTGCATGGGAAAGAACAGCCGCGTGTCCAAAGCCTGTGGTAAGTGTGTGACCTCCGTTGATACCACTCATGCTGTGGTCATGCTCATAACCGCCAAGCCGTAAAGCCTGTTCAATGATCGGGGAGAAGTCTTTATTTCCGTCTTTGTCCCCGCTGATATGGCGAAGACCTTTATATCCTACTACAGATGTTGTGTAAATTCGGTCCTGATAGCTGGGTCTTTGAGGCATCAGACAGTTGGTGGTGAAAAGTACCGGGGCAGGAATATTGTCAAATTCCTTCTGTTGGCTTTGCCAGGCAGTTCCAAAGTTGCCTGCAAGATGCTCATATTTATTCAGCTCCGGATATCCATGGGCGGGCAGCATTTCGCTGTGAGTATATATGTTGATCCCTTTGCCCTTTGTCTGTTCCAGAAGCTGGGACAGATCTTTTAGATCGTGACCGGAAACCACGATAAAAGGTCCTTTTTTGATATCGGTTTGTACTTTCACCGGTGAAGGAGAACCAAAGGTTTCTGTATTTGCACGATCAAGTAGTTCCATACATTTAAAGTTGACTTTGCCAAATTCCATGATCAGTTCGATCCATTCCTCGGCAGAATGTTCTTTATTTACTTCACAAAGTCCCTTGTAAAACCATTTTGTAACGCTTTCATCTTCATATCCGAGATTCATGGCGTGATGGGCGTAGGCCGCCATACCCTTCAGACCGAAAAGTAAAGTGGAGCGAAGGGATACTTCATCGTTACTTCCATCCCAGAGTGCCACCACAGGTATTTTTTCGTCACGGAGTTTTTTTCGTTCATTGATAACTCGGTCGGTAAATTTGCGGATTGCTTCGTCATCAAAATTGACATTGGTTAATGTTGTAAACAGCCCGTCCATCAGCAGGCGGTCCGTCAGGTGGGAATGCTTTCCCGCATCGTGGGCGGCTGTGGCCAGGCGGATCAGCTCGCCAATCAATTCATCCTGCAGTCTGGCGGTTTCCGGCTGCTTGCCGCAGACACCCGTATTGACACAGCCCTTATTGCCGGCGGTCTGTTGACATTGGAAACAAAACATATTAGACATGGTTACTCCTCCAATCGTTGAATACACTATTTAGGTACTTTGAAACAGTGTTTCCAATTTATGGGCGGAGTATACCGGTATGGTGATAAATTTCTTGACATTATCATATGACCATGTTAACATAACGGTGTTACGTGATGAGGTGACATAGAAATGAGGCATATATGAAGGATGAAAAGGAGACCAGGAAAAGGCTTCAGAAATGTGCCATGGAGGAGTTCCTGGAGAAGGGGTTTATGAAGGCATCTCTCCGGAGCATCTGTAAAAAGGCAGGGGTCACTACGGGAGCCTTATACTTTTTCTTTGAGGATAAGGATGATCTGTTTGCTTCTCTGGTGCAGGAGCCTCTGGCGGGAGTACGCGAGGCGATGGAGAGACATTTCCTGGGAGAGAAGCAGGCGATGGAAGCGGGAGAATTGTTCGGTGAAGAAGCTCAGGAGGGCGATGCGGACGATTATCAGACTACTCTGAATATTGTCCATGAGCTTTACCGGTATCGTGACCGGTTCCGTCTTTTACTGGAGCGGTCCCAGGGAAGCTCCATGGAAGGCGCAGTCGATGAGATTGTCCGTATTTGTGAGGGGCATTACCGGATGCTGGCCGATATGATGCAGCAGCATATTGGTGGAGAGAAGATCTCGCATGATGTGATCCATTGGATCGCACATATGCAGATTGATGTATTTGTTTATGCGGTGACACATATTGACACGGAGGCTGAGGCTGTCCGATATATGGGACACGCAGTAAAGTATATGGTCTGCGGGTGGTACGGTATGTTTGGTGTGACACCGGATACGGTGGGTCAATGAGATAAAGGTAGGCAGATAATATGGAGGAGACAGAAGGTTTCGGGATAAAAGGAACTGTTACGGCAGTTCCTAAAAAAATAACAGCAACATAACAGTGTTACGTTAATGATAAATAATATCAATAAGGAGGACGATCATGTATCTGGAAGTGAAGGATTTGAAAAAGAGTTATGGTGCAGGAGAAGGTTTTGTGCAGGTTCTGAGAGGAATTACCACGGGAGTGGAGCAGGGAGATATGTGTGTGATACAGGGAACCAGTGGTTCCGGAAAATCCACATTTTTAAACTGTATTGGTGGCCTGGATACCATTGATTCCGGCTCTGTGGTGGTGGATGGAAAGGAAATTGCAGGCCTGAGCCAGACGGAGCTTTCTGAGTATCGCCGGGATAATCTGGGATATATTTTTCAGTTTTACAATCTGGTCCCTAATCTGACTGTACGGGAAAATATACAGGTTTGTGAATACCTGACCAAAACGCCGCTGGATATGGATGAGCTTCTGGAGACATTGGGGCTGACAGGACATCAGAACAAATTTCCGTCACAGCTTTCCGGTGGTCAGCAGCAGCGGTGTGCCATTGCCAGAGCATTGATCAAAAATCCGAAGCTTCTTCTCTGTGATGAACCGACCGGTGCACTGGATTCCAAAACCTCCAGGGACATTTTAGTGCTGCTGGAAACCATCAATGCAAAGTATGGAACTACGATGCTGATCGTTACTCATAACAATTCCATCAAAGACATGGTACATAAGGTGATCCGGATCAAGGATGGCCAGATCAGTAAGGAATATTACAATGAAACTAGAGTACCGGCAGCAGAATTGGAGGATTTGTAATGCAGAAAGTATTGAGAAGAAGAATCTTGCGGGATCTGCGTGCCAATAAATTCCGTTATCTGGCATTGGCAGTGCTGATCATTATGAGTATGTATCTGGTGGTCTCTCTGGTGGGAGCATCTGAAACAATTATGCAGGGAGGAGCGGCTTCTGACCGGGAGCATAAGGTTGAGGATGGCCAGTTCTCTGTATTTGTGCCGTTGACAGCCTCCGAAAAGAATGAAATCACCCAAAAAGGACTGAGTTTGGAAGAAAATTTTTATCTGGATTACAATATGAAGGACCAAAGTGTGCTGCGGGTATTTCAAAACCGGCAGAAGATCAATCTTGCCGTTGTCCGGGAAGGGCGGCTTGCAAAGGCTGATGATGAAGTAATGCTGGAGCAGAGATACAGTGAGGAACATCGGATCAAGGTGGGAGATAAAGTGACAATCGGTGGAGAAACGCTGAAAGTATCAGGAATCGGCTGTGTACCGGACTATAATGCGCCATATCATAATCTGTCAGACAGTACCGTGGGAAGTAAGCAGTTTGGTCTTGCTTTTGTAACTGCCGGACAGTATAAAAAAATGCAGGATCAGGGAAAAAGTGCCCAGACAGAGGTGTACAATTATTCGTACAGATTGAAGAAGGGAATGACGGACAAAAAGCTTAAGGAATGGCTTAAGGATCAGACAATTGATGCCAGTGACATAACGGATAAATGGTTTAAAAAATATTGGCGTCAGACCGGCGGTCAGAAGGATAAGGTGACAAAGGGAATCGATAAGCTGGCAGACGGATCCGGGGAGCTTTCAGATGGACTATCAGAGCTTGCTTCAAATAACAAAAAGCTGCAGGAGGGTACAGGTCAGCTTCTGGATACATATCTGGAGCAGGCTTCCGATGCATTGAAGGATTATGGTCTCACGGAAGCACTTACCGAGGAAAATTTTAAAGAGCAGCTGACACAGCTGAAGGACAGGAATGATAATGGAATTGTGCGGCTTTCCATTGGTTCCCTGCTGGATCAGCTCACCATGCTGAAAAGCTATAAGGATGGAATCGTAAAATATACGGATGGCGTGGGAGAGGCCGCTGATGGTGCCGGAAAGCTGTCAGATGGTGTCCGTAAGCTGAAAAAAGGAACCGATAAGCTTGTGGATAAATATTTTGATATTTCTTTAAGCAATATGACAGAATTTGTCACAGCAGAGGAAAATATGAGAATTGGTGCAACCACAGACGATCAGGTCATTAATAAGCTGGCTGGCCTGATCGCCGGTGTGATCATTATGATCTTATTTACTTATGTGATCTCGGTGTTTGTCGTACATACAATCGAGGCAGAGAGCGGTGTGATCGGTGCACTGTATGCAATGGGTGTTACCGGAAAGGACTTGATCATGCATTACCTGACCCTGCCGGTCTGCGTTACATTTATATCGGGAATGATCGGGATGGCAATAGGTTTTTCGCCAATTGGTGTGCGGCAGCAGATGGCAGACACCTATAACTATTTTTCCTTCCCGGAGGTACCGGATGTGTATCCGGTATACCTGCTGATCTACGGCGCTGTGATGCCTGTTCTGGCGGCAGTGATCGTAAACTGGCTGGTAATCCGGAAGAAGCTGGCACAGCCCGCGTTAAAGCTGATGAGGAAGGAACAGAAGCAGGGGAGATTTGGCCACATGGATCTGGGGGATATGGCATTTGTGCCAAGATTTTGTATCCGTCAGTTTTTGCGGGAGCTTCGAACCGGTCTGACGGTTATCTTTGGACTTTTTGTTTCCCTTTTGATCTGCATGCTCAGTCTGGATTGTTATGTGATGTGTGCCAATGTGGGCATTGAAAACAGAGCCGATACAAAGTTTGAATATATGTATACTTACAAATATCCCACCGGGAAGGCATCGGCCGGGGGTGAGGAAGCTTATGCCAGGACATTAAAACGGGAACGCTTTGGTTACAATCTGGATGTTACAGTATTGGGAATTACGAAGGATAACTCTTTCTTTGATGCTGATGTACAAAAAGGAAAGAGCCGTGTGATCCTGTCCAGTGCGGCAGCACAGAAGTTTGCTCTTGCAAAAGGAGATCAGTTTGTACTGAATGATGAAGACGAAGAAAGGGACTATGCATTTACGGTGGATGGCGTCACACAGTATTCTACCGGTCTGTACGTTTTTATGGACATTGACAGTATGCGGGAACTGTTTGGTGAAGATGATGATTATTATAATGTTGTGTTTGCCGATCATAAGCTGAATATTCCGTCAGGACGGCTTTATGGCACATTAAAGAAATCGGAGGTAGAGAAAAATTCTGATATTTTCGTAAATATGATGATGCCGATGGTTTCGACCCTGATGATTATGTCTGCATTGATCTTCTGCGTAGTCATGTATCTGATGATGAAGGTGATGATCGATCGTTCCAGTTTTGGTATTTCGCTGGTAAAGATATTTGGATACCGGATCAGTGAGATCCGGAAGCTGTACCTGAACAGTAATTTCTGTATTGTAGCAGTGGGAGCACTGATCTGCATTCCGCTTTCCAAACTGTGTATGGATGCTATGTATCCGTTGATGGTCAGTAATATTGCCTGTGGAATGAATCTTCATTTTTCACCGGTACTTTATATAGGGATGTATGTTGGGATTCTGCTGCTGTATGCAGTGATCAATTTCTTCCTGGTGCGTCGTCTGCAAAAGATCACGCCGGCAGAGGTTCTGAAAAACAGGGAATAAAATATTTTGTTATGTTGATGAAATATGTGGGGAGTGCTATGATGAAAAAGTCAGAATTTTGGAAAGGCATGGTTAAGGGAGTATGACAAAAATTAAAATATGTGGATTAACAACACCACAGGAAGCCGGTTGGGTATCAAAGGCTCAGGCAGATTATGCGGGAATGGTGCTTTTCTTTCCGAAAAGTAAAAGAAATATTACGATAGATCAGGCAAAGGAAATTATGAAATACCTGTCGCCACAGATCAGGAAAGTGGCTGTTGTGGTTTCTCCGTCAGCCTTACAGATAAAGGAGATTCAGGAGAACGGATTTGATATTGTCCAGATTCATGGACAGGTGCTTCCGGAGGCTCTGGAGACTTTGCAGATTCCGTTTTTCCGTGCGTTTAATGTAGATAATATGCAGGAATGGGAGCGGTACGAGGCAGAGCCGAAATGCATCGGTTATGTGTTTGATGCAGTGAAACCGGGAAGCGGTGAAACCTTTGACTGGAGCAGCATACCAAATCTGCCGGAGGATGGGAAACCGTACCTGCTGGCAGGGGGACTAAATCCTGCTAATGTGGGGAATGCGATTGAGGCAATGCATCCGGACGGGGTAGACGTGAGCTCAGGAGTGGAAAGAGATTTAGAACCGGGAAAAGATCCGGAAAAGATAGAAGCATTTGTAAAGACAGTGCGGAAAGCTTAGTCATTACAGGAAAGTCAGGCTGATGATTGCTCATAAGAGATAGAGGTCCCAGATCGCCCGCCTTTCCTTCAATTCCTAAGCATTTTTGCGCTATGCGCAAAAAGCACCGCTTGCAGCGGCTTAAAGCTTAGTCATTACAGGAAAGTCAGGCTAATCACCTGCCCATAAAAAATACCGGTCGGCTGATACAAGCGAGCTTGTACGCCGGACCGGCATTTTTTATGGGCGGGCGATCTGTGACCGTTTTTATGAAAAGTAGTTGGATGTCTGGTTGCGGCTCATCATGTACTCCCGGTTGGAAACGGACTGTGACAGACCGTTTAGAAGATAGAACAGGATCACACCGATGAGTACTCCTAAAAGGCTCATGGTAACATCATCAATGTCGCCCCAGCCACGACCCGTAAGCTCCTGCAAAAGCTCCAAAATGATCGGAATACCGGCATAGATCGCCAGTCTCAGGAAAAATGGAAGCTTTGCTCCGTAGATCCGTACAAAAAAGCCGATTGGAACACCAAGTGCGATCATCTCTGCAATATAGCAGAAAAGAGGAAACAGTGAAGTATGGCTGTTGATCGCAAATTCAATATAAGATGCGGTCGTCATCATCGGAACGAAATTATGGGCACCAAATGGCAGCTCCTGATAAGGTGGAGTGATCGGTGTCAGAAAATACTGCTTGACCACGACAAACAGGAAAAATACAATGAAAAGAATACTCATTCTCTGGAAGAATAAGTGAAAACCATCAAAACGAGGTCCACGGTCCAGCATATCCCGGATATTGCAGTAAATAAACGGGGTGATCCAGTTTACGAGAACAAGTACGACCATGGAAAAATCATAGTGAATCCACTGGTTTGGCTGGATCAGATAAATTACGGTAGAAAAGATAAAAGTGATCGTTACCATAAATGCAGCATGAAGAAAGCTGTATCCATAATTCAGCGATGACTCCAGACAGAAGTGGGAAAGCCCAACGGAAAAGAGTACAGCAAATAAAATGCTGACCCAGTGATAATTGATCAGATAATAAAGGCAGGCCTCTGCGATAAAGCTTACAAGACTGAGCAGAATCACAAGACTGCTGATATTGACGGCGCGATTGTTCATAATGATATCCCCCTGTACTTTAAAACTACATAAGATATCATAGCAGATTTTATGAGAATGTTCCATAGTAAAGTAGACGAAAAAAATACCGGAAAAAAATTAAAATTAGGTATTGACATATATAAAAGAGTTTGGTATATTATACAAGTCGCGTGAAACGGACGGCGCAGACGAAAGGGATCTTAGCTCAGCTGGGAGAGCATCTGCCTTACAAGCAGAGGGTCACAGGTTCGAGCCCTGTAGGTCCCATTCGATGAGTTTTTCATCGGTTATATATGGCGAGATAGCGCAGTTGGCTAGAGCACGCGGTTCATACCCGTGGTGTCGGGAGTTCGAATCTCCCTCTCGCTATTATTTTTTTGTCTAAAAGGCATTTATCTTTTGATAGATGTCTTTTTTTGTTTTATAAATAAGAAACAAAAAGATGGGGCCGCCACACGATTAGATTCGTGTGTGCAGCCCCATTGAATTTATCCTCCGGGAATGATATGATTGTGAGAGATTCTAATATGGCAGAAAAGAAAGGAATTTATATATATGAGAGTAGGAATGGGTTATGATGTTCATCGTCTCGCAGAGGGACGGGACTTGATCATAGGGGGCGTAAAAATTCCCTATGAGAAGGGATTGGATGGTCATTCGGATGCAGATGTGCTTCTTCATGCGATTATGGATGCACTTCTTGGAGCTGCGGCACTGGGAGATATCGGGAAGCATTTTCCGGACACGGATCCGGAATACAAAGGAGCAGACAGCTTAAAGCTTTTGGAGCATGTAGGAGAGCTCATTGAGGGGGAGGGGTATCTGGTTGAAAATATTGATGCCACGATCATCGCACAGAGACCCAAAATGAGAGATTATATTGATACTATGAGGGAAAATATCGCAAAGACTCTTGGAATTCAAATAAATCAGGTCAATGTGAAAGCAACCACAGAGGAAGGACTTGGATTTACCGGGGAGGGCGCAGGAATTTCGTCCCAGGCAATCTGTTGTCTGGAGCCTATTTATGATAAGGCCGGTTTGGTTTCTTCGGTGGATGTAACATCCGGTGATATTCCGTCGGCACCGGCAGGCTGCAGTGGAGGATGCGGGGCATGTCCGTCGGCAGCAGCATGTCAGAGTGTTAAGAGGACTACTGATGTAGAATGATAAGAGAAACAGTGATTTTAAGTTACTCCGAAAAGGAGATTAGAGTGAAAGGAATGTGGGATTATTATGTGGATAGCAAACGATTGGAAAGATTACGAAGTGATTGATACCTCCGGGGGAGAGAAGCTGGAGCGATGGGGGGATTATATCCTGCTTCGTCCGGACCCACAGGTGATCTGGGATACTCCGAAGAAAAATAAAAACTGGCGTAAGCTCAACGCTCATTATCATAGAAGTAATCGTGGCGGCGGAGAATGGGAGTTTTTTGACCTGCCAAAGACATGGCAGATTTCCTACAAAAACCTGACATTTGGTTTGCAGCCCTTCAAATTTAAGCATACGGGATTATTCCCGGAGCAGGCAGTAAACTGGGATTGGTTCGGGGATAAGATCCGTCATGCCGGACGACAGGTGAAGGTACTTAATCTGTTTGCTTATACCGGTGGCGCAACGCTGGCGGCAGCAGAGGCCGGGGCAAGCGTTACTCATGTGGATGCCTCCAAGGGAATGGTGACATGGGCAAAGGAAAATGCAGAGCTTTCCGGATTGTCTGACCGGCCGATCCGCTGGCTGGTGGATGATTGTGTGAAGTTTGTGGAGAGAGAGATCCGCCGGGGCAATCATTATGACGGAATCATTATGGATCCGCCATCCTATGGCAGAGGTCCAAAGGGCGAGATCTGGAAGATCGAGGAGAAGATTTTTCCGTTTATTGAGCTGTGTACCCGGATCCTTTCGGATCAGCCTCTGTTTTTCCTGGTGAATTCCTACACGACGGG
>UMCF01041302.1_pt1 | contig 42117 bp, 33 predicted proteins | sample 1964131 | NCBI WGS metagenome assembly UMCF01 (sample SAMEA4835958, study PRJEB28245) | human gut metagenome | biome: gut microbiome; material: fecal sample | place: Denmark | collected 2008
TTCGCACTTGGGAAATGCACCGCACTGCCGAATACGGTATTGCCGCACACTGGATGTATAAAGAGGGCAGAACCCGGCAGGATGAGCTGGACACAAAGCTTGCGTGGCTGCGTCAACTTGTTGACTATGATTCCGATGCAAACTCAACAAAGGAATACGTTGACAACGTTCGACACGATTTTTTCTCCGACTATGTTTTTGTTCTGACTCCGAACGGCGAGATTATCGACCTGCCTCTGGGCTCAACGCCCGTTGATTTTGCTTACCGTATTCATTCGAACGTCGGCAACCACACACAGCACGCAAAAGTCAACGGTGCGCTTGTGAAGCTTGACTGCAAGCTTAAAACCCACGATGTTGTTGAAATCATTACGAACCCGCAGGCAACGCCGAGCCGCGACTGGCTTAACTTTGTAAAAACATCCCAAGCCAAAGCAAAAATCAAACAATGGTTCAAAAAGGCGAATCGTGAAGAAAATATTGTCCGCGGCAAAGAAATGCTTGCCGATGCCGCAAGACGACAGGGGCAGAAGCTTGCCGACCTTACGAAGGCCGAATTGTGCAAACCTCTGTTGAAACGATTCTCCATGAACGAAATGGATGATATTTATGCGGCTATAGGCTACGGCGGAATCACAACCGGGCAGGCATTGCATAAACTGATGGAAGCCCGGCGAAAAGTTCAGCGCGAGGAAGAGCTTGCACGCAAACTTGAAGAGCAGGAACACGCTCCCGCAAAAAGTTTTGACGCAAACGGAAGAGCCGTCATTGTCAAAGGCGAGGCCAACATGGTTGTTCGCTTTGCGCAATGCTGTTCTCCCCTGCCCGGCGATGAAATTTTCGGATATATCACGCGCGGCAGAGGTGTTTCGATTCACAGCAGAAACTGCCCGAATGCCGCAGCACTGCTTGCCGATGCAGACAGGATAATCGATGTTTCATGGGCGGACGGCGAAAGTGCAAAATTCCCCGTAACGATTCATATCGTCGCTTCGGAACGCGTCGGGCTGCTGATGGATATTTCACAGATGCTGATGAACATGAAAATCAACATCAATCTTGTCAACGCAAAGCCTGTTGAGGACGGCACAATGATCGAAGCAACCATGGGGTTTCAGGTCCAAAACGCCGAGCATCTCGACAGCATTATAAAAAATCTTATGAAAATTAACGGTGTAAAATCCGTTTCAAGGGTGAGATCCGTATGAGAGCTGTTGTTCAAAGAGTCCGCCGCGCAAGCGTTTCCGTCGCCGGCGAATGTGTCGGCAAAATCGAAAGAGGGTTGCTTTTGCTTATCGGCATAGAACCTTCCGATGCGCAGAGCGACATTGACTATATCGTTAAAAAATGTACTCAACTCCGCATTTTTGAAGATGCAGACGGCAAGATGAACCTTTCCGCCGGTGAACTCGGGTATGAAATTCTGCTGATTTCACAGTTCACGCTTTTCGGCGATGCCCGTAAAGGCAACCGCCCGAGTTTTATTGCTGCCGCTCGTCCCGAAACGGCGATCCCCGTCTACGAAAAGCTCATCGACGCTTTTCGCACTCAGCTGCACACCGAAACGGGTATTTTCGGCGCGGATATGCAGGTTGAGCTTGTCAACGACGGTCCGGTCACGATCCTGCTGGACAGCAAAAAAACGTTTTAATTTCGCTATATTCAGTCTATGTTTAAAAAGGAGAAAAGCCGCATGAAAATTCTTTGTGTCCCAACCGGTCCGCTTTCCGTAAATACCTATATCGTTTTTAACGAATCCGCCGAAACGCCTTCAAATTCCGAAAGGATTCCCTGTGTTGTTATCGATCCGGCGAATTCGCACAAGGTGGTTGAAGTTCTAAATCAAAACAACCTGCACTGCACCCATATTCTGCTGACGCACGGTCATTTTGATCACACGATGGGTGTTGCGGAATTGAAATCGCATGAAAACGCACTTGTTGCAATTCACGAAGCGGATGCGGGCGCACTTGCAGGCGGAAAAGCAAGCCTTGCCTACCTCGGCGGTGCGCTTGTGAAGCCCTGCAAAGTGGACATCATCCTCCACGGCGGCGAATGCTTCACCGCTGCCGGCATTGAATTCAGCGTTCTGCACACCCCGGGGCATACCAAGGGCGGCGTATGCTATGTTATCGAAAAAGAACGTGTGATTTTTTCCGGCGACACGCTTTTCCGTCTCAGTGTGGGAAGAACCGATCTTGACGGCGGTGACAATGATGCACTTTACAATTCCCTGCTCCTGCTGACAGGCAGGCTGAAAGGCGATTACCGCGTATTCCCCGGCCACATGGGTGAAACAACTTTGGATTTCGAACGGAAACACAATCCGTATCTGCGCGGCGGCGGAAACCAAGACTATTGACGGAAAATACAGAAAACGCCGCAGCTGCATTAAAGAGGTAAACAATATGCTTTTATTCACAAACAGGCAGGATTTTTTTAACGATATATGCGAAGAAATACGGCTTTTTCTGCCCGGTGAGGAGATTGCTCCCGTTTTGTCCCCCGCTGAAATTCACACAGCGGATGCGGGCGAAAAGACGCTGAGTATTGTGCTTTCAAACGACGGAACGGATTTTTTTGCCGAAGCCGCCCTTGTTTCGAACGGTCGGGAGCATTCATACTCATGCCGAACACCCTTCCGCAATGATGATTCAATTATTGAAAAGCGTTTCGCAAAACGCTGCATTAAAATCGCTGTCTTCCGCGCAATGCGAAAGGCATATCCCGATGCGCACCTCCCGTGGGGATCTCTGACAGGTATACGCCCGACGCGTCTGCTGCGCGAGCTTCAGCACAGCTGCGGTCCTGCCGAAGCCAAAAGCATGATGCTGAACGATTTTGACGTCACGCCGCAGAAATTTGCACTTGCTGAGAGGATAGTTTCCGTTCAGGAACCGATTTTTGCTTCCGTGCGGAAAAACGATGTTGATGTTTATATCGGCATTCCGTTCTGCCGCACACGCTGCCTGTACTGCTCTTTTGCTTCACGGCTCCGCACGGCAAAGACGGACATGCAGCCCTATCTTGCCGCACTGAAGACGGATATTGCAAACGGTGCGCAAATGGTTCGCGAACTCGGGCTGAATATTCGTGCGCTGTATCTCGGCGGCGGAACGCCCACCGTGCTGACCGCAGACGAGCTGCGCGATCTTTTGGATTTTGCAGAGGAGGCCTATAATATTGCACCCGGCACGGAGTTCACGGTTGAAGCCGGACGGCCGGATACGATAACAGCCGAAAAGCTTCGCATCATCAAGCAGCGCGGCGCAACGCGCATATCCGTAAATCCGCAAACGATGTGCGATAAAACATTGCAGCTTGTCGGCCGCGATCACACATCCGAGGATATCAAGGCGTGTTTCAACCTTGCGCGGGATATCGGTTTTGATTCAATCAACATGGATCTTATCGCCGGTTTGCCGGGCGAAACGGCAGCTGACATGCAGCATTCCGTAAACGCACTCGTTGAGCTTTCTCCGGAGTGTCTGACAGTTCACACGCTTGCAATAAAGCGTTCTTCCCGTCTGCGTGAAAATCTTTCCGAATACGCTCTTCCCGATGTTTCGGAAGTTGAAAAAATGACCGAAATCGGTGCGCTCGGTGCCGAAGAAACGGGTATGCTTCCTTATTATATGTACCGTCAAAAATACATGGCGGGCAACATGGAAAACGTCGGCTATGCAAAACCCGGCAGCATCTGCATCTACAACATCGATATGATGGAGGATTCACTGAGCATCATTGCTCACGGTGCGGGCGCAATGAACAAACGCGTTTTCCCGAGCGGCGGAAGAATCGAACGCGTCCCGAACCCCAAGGATATTGAAACATATATTTCAAAACTGCAAAAAACTCATGCCGACAGGCTTGCACTCTTTTGCAATGAATAAATGCAGCGGACAGCGTTCCGCATCACCCGAAACCGTCAGATGCGGAACGTATTGAATTATTAATATTTCATTTCAATTATATAAGAACATTTGTGATTTTAAATTCTTTTGTCACAGTTGCAAGTATTTTCTCCGAACAGATTATATATATTCATTTTATACTCAGAAAAATGTTGAAATTCGTATGGTCTTGCGGTATAATGTATGCGAGCGAGCGGGATAATACTTGGCTCTGTGCGTTTTCCCGTCTCCCATTCACTCGGTTGTGCGTTTCGGCTCGGTCAGCAGCGCGCTGAATAACCTGAATCTACGGACTATATTCACACCCCAAATTCTCTCAATTCAGTGTTAGTTTTGCTCCTTTCCGGCGCCGCCGTTTTCCGCAGTGCTGCGGCAATGCCTTCGGGCTGCTGCGGTTCATATAAAGTTTGTTTTTTATTTTTAAAATATTCAGGAGGTTTTTCAATGAAGAACATCAAAAAGCTGCTCTCTCTGCTGCTTTGCGGAATCATGCTTTTCGGCATGTTCCCCGCATCCCTCTTTGCAGCGGACGGAGACACGGGCGACGGTTCCGGAACCATATCCGAAACGGTCGTTCCCGAAATCACATGGAAGAGAACGTTCGAATACGAACATCGCCATGACACTCCGGCAAATCAGCATACAGATCTCGGCGGACTTTATGCGGGCGATAAAACAGCTTATCTTTCAACGGAATCCGAAACGGAAAACAGTGTAACCACATATAAAAATAAGGTTCATTGGGACTGGGCGGCCTTTTCCGAGCATTTTAACGGCAGAACCGATGATGTTGACGATTCCGAACACAAAGTTTGGGACTACGGTCACACCGATGTTCAATACGCCGACCCGGTGAAGGCTTCGATCACCAACCCCATCAACAGCTCATCCAAGATCGGCGGCGTCGGCATCATTCCCTATGCCCCGAGCGCAGACCAGCAGGCGATTTTTGCGGCAACATGGAACAACAGAGCCGCTCAGGATTTCAAAGCTTCCAGTGTTGACGGAACCGGTATATATTATTCAGGCAACTATGTTTCCGTCAAGAAGGGACAAATGGATATAGGCTACGGCAAAAAATCAAACGACAGCACCATTTCGGACTTCTCCGGCAAATCCTACACCGCACGCAGGTTCTCGGGTTCGTTCGTGTGGCCCGAAGGTTACACGCTTTCCGACTCCATTGAACTTATCTCCAAAAACGACTCCTATTATCAGGAGATTTATGACGCAATCAACAAGGACGAAAGTCTTAAAGCAGCTTTCGGCGGCAAAAGGGTCGTTGCAATCAACGATGATATGTTCGTGTTCGTCTATAAGGACGGCGAACAACTGACTAAAGACAATTACTCCGATTATCTTGCATTCTTTGCAGGCACGGCGGGCAAGGGTGTTTGGTCCTGGCCGAATGCAGACCCACAGAATTGGGGCGGCGAATGGAACGTTACCGAACCTGCAACCTACGGCGACAAATATGCTTCAAAGGCATTTTACAAGGTTTTTCCGAATCTTGACACCGAACATAAGGACAGAAGCAAATCCATGCTCCCCGAAACGCTTATCGGAAAAGAAGCTACAGACACCACGGCAGCAACCGCCGGTATGATGGCGCTTTCCGATTACTGGTATTCCTTCATGGACGGCAACGCAATTTCCACCGTTCTGAACAACAAATACGGCGAAACCGGCATCAATGCGGGCGAAACCGTTCATATCGACATTTACTGCATCGATATGGACAAGGTCGGCGGTATGGACGAGCTTGAAATCAGGCTCACAAGGCAGAAGCCCACCACCTCCACCGTTAAGGTTCGCTATTGGCTGAATGAAGTCGGAGAAATCACCGGCAACACCAATTACCTCGGCGAAACCACTATGACCGGCCAGACCATCGGCTCCCAAATTACCCTTGTTAACGGTACGGATGTTAACCAGCTTAACCATAAAAAAGCAGCGGCAATAGCTAAGACCGATGACAATAGAGACGTTGCAGACGGCGTTCAGATTGAACTGCCGTTTACCGTAACCGAAAAATCCGAAGATAACATCATTAATGTTGTCTATGTTCCGGCAGAAAACAAGGTTGTTCATCTTTGGGCAGGCAGCCTTGAAGTGCCTTACGATGGCAGCGAGCATGTTGTTCATAATGTTAAAATCACTCAGGACGGCTGCAATGATATAACTGTTTCCGATTCCGAAACGACAACATCATATCAGCTTGCAGACGGAACGAAAAACCAAGTAACAAATATTACAGCCCAAAGGAAAGAGATTTACCCGGGCATATATGTTGTTGACTTTGCAAGAACTTCCACGGTTGCAAGTACCAACGGTACTGTTTTAGGAAACTACAGCATTATCTATCACCCCGGTACGCTGAAGATCACCTATGCGCCGCCCGAAAAGACGTTCGTCTATGATTTCGGCGTACAGAACAGCTACAAGCTTACGGCTGTTGAAGAAAAAGCTGTGGGCATCCAGACTGTTGATGAAACCGTAAAGCATGTGGGGTTTAATGACACCGATAAATCCATCCTTTACACTCCGCAGAGCGTAAACAAGGGTGAAACCATTCAGACAAAGCTTGTTTTCACCGGTAATTATATAACCGAAGCAACATCCATCACCTTCCTTCCCGCCACAAATGTTCTTTACGAAGAGAACTTTATGACCAACCGCGGCGGGACGACCGGCGAATGGAAAGCCGAAGGCACAAACAACACCGCGACCGTTGTTAATGACAACGAAAACAGCGTTTACGGCTATGCCGATGCATACAAAGGCTTTGCCTACTACAGCAACGGCGGCGCACTGAAAGCAACACTCGATTTGAAAGGTGGCAAACGCGCCTACACAACCGATGCCGTTGAATTCAGTTTCAGCGGAACGGGTTTTGACATTATTTCCGAATGCGGCACCGATACGGGACTTATCATTGCCGCCGTTTCCAAGGATGACAACCCCTTCAAGGTTTATATCGTTGACACCTATTTCTGCGGCGATAACGGTATTGGCGGCAATCCCCCCATTATCACGAGCGGCAGCATCCTTGATTATCAGGTTCCCGTTGTTCGCGCAATGAATCTTGCACGCGCAGATTACAGCGTTCGAATCCTCGGCTACCTCACCAATACTGCCGGTGCGATCGTCGGCCCTGCAAGCCCGACACCTTGGGACGGCGGCGAAACCGGTGCGGAAGGCAGTACGCGCGGAGCGAACGGCATTGACACGAACCGCATTCTGCGCGAAGCGGGACTGAAGGAATTCATCGGCTGCGAAGTCGAAACCTCCTTCATGGACGAAAACAGCGTTCTTAACGGCGGCACGGGCATTGCGGCAAAGAACAGTCAGAACAGGACTTTCGGCAAGCGCGGCGAAGAAACCGCACAGACCGCAAATGTTTATCTCGATGCGTTCCGCGTTTATCAGCCCCTTGACCTTGAGAGTGAATCAAATTATGCCGAGAACGAAAAGGGTCTTAATTACGCTCCCGTTTATGACTATGTTAAGAACAGTGCGGAATTGACCGGACCTGAAATTCTTGAAAACTCCATGGTCTATGTTGAATATGACGGAGACACCGGCATTGCAAACATCGCGAAATATCAGGATCGCGGTCCTCAGAACGAGGTCTATCTCACCAACGGCAACTATATCGGATTTGCCCTCGAAGGCTACACCGAGGGTGACACCGTTATGATCAGCGCGAAAGCGGTTGCGGGTGAGCCGATTCTCGGTTATCTCAATTCAACTGGTATGGTAAGCCAAGAAATCTACTCCGGCATGAAGATGACCGAAATGTACTATGATGTTACGGCTTATGTACGTCCGTACGACAGCACGAAGTATGTGCTTGTTCTCGGCAATATTGCCGATGCAGCTGCGGAAACAAGATCCATCCTGTCCGTAAGCGGCATTAAGCTTGCAAAAGACATTACCCCCGCCACAAGCACACAGATCGCGGCAGATATTGCAAGCCTTGTTACCCTTGCATATCAGCCCGTTGAAGAACCCGTGTTCACGCCCGAAAGGTTCGAACTCCGCTACAGCGGTCGCGCACTTGCAGGTTGGTTCACAAGAATCAGCGTTAAAACATCCACGGATGTTGACCATGTCAGCGTTTACAGGCTTGCGGACGACGGTTCACTCGTTCCCGTATGCGAGAACATGCGCCCGATGAACAGCCTGTTCACCTATTTCGGCTGGATGGATTACTACGCCTTCAGCCTCACCGTTCGCGCTCCGCGCCGCGGAATGACGGATACATATTACATCTTTGCCTATGATGCAAACGGCGTTGCGAGTGAGCCCGCAATTGCTTCCATCACCGGCAGATAAGGAGAATACCCGTGAAAAAAACTTATGTAAAGCCCGAACTTGATGTTATCGAGTTTGACCTCGGCGAGGCGATCGCCGCGTCGCAGTGCGTTGCGCAAATGTATAACCACGCCAAGGAGAACTGCGACCTGCTTCCCCCGTTTGACACTCTCTTTTCCAATATACCTCCCGCAACGCTGTTCGACGACGTAAAAAAATGCGGATATCCCGTTGAGGGCTACTGCTACTTCACCACGAACGACACAATGGTATTTGCGTCCTAACACCACCCACCGACGCGTCTGCGCGCAATGCGCGCAGACGCGTTTTGAAGTTTTTGAGATGAAAAAGCATTTTTTCTATCGTTTTCGTTTTGCGGGCAAAGTTTTCGAGATTCATTCGGAAGCGCAGCTTGATGTTGATGCGCGAAGTGCGTTGTTTTGGGAGACTGAATACTTTGAAAGCTCCGAAACCGCTGACTGCGTAATTCAAGTTCGGCGGGCCGAACCGCCTGCCGCCTGCGGAAAACTTGTTTATGAAAACGCATTCTTCAGGCTGTTTGAAAGCGGCGAAGGCTTTTTGCAGCAAACGCTTGACAGAGCCGCGCTTGAGCGCGGGGAAAAAGCGCGCAATGCTTGCTTCCCGCTTCGGCGGCGCATTGAGCGAAAGCGCACTTGATGTTAATGCGCTCAACATTGATAACGCGCTTAATATCGAAGTTTTTCTTCCGCAGGATTTTCCGCCGGAACAGGAGTGTATGCAGCAGATTTGGCAGAGCATCAACCTGCCCTTCCAGCTGCTGCAAAGGGGCATTTTTACCCTGCATTCCGCAGCGGTTCAAACCCGATTCGGAGCAATACTTTTTTGCGGGCGTTCCGGAATCGGAAAATCCACGCAGGCGAATCTTTGGAAGGAGTATGAAAACGCTTTGATTCTCAATGGGGATCGATGCGCTGTCGGCTTTGTTGACGGCGCGGCAAATGCTTTCGGACTGCCGTTTTGCGGCACAAGCGGCATTTGCTTAAACTTTTCTCTGCCGATTGCCGCAATTATTTCGCTCGGACAGGCTCCGGAAAACAGAATCACCCGCCTTTCGGGTGTTCGTGCTTTGAGGGCAATTATGAGCAATACTGTCGGGCTTTACGGCGGAGCGATGCGCGAAAGACATGCGGAACTCTTTTTCCGCGCGGCAGAGTGCATTCCCATTTTTGAGCTGCACTGCACGGCGGACTTCCGCGCGGTTCAGTTGCTGAAAGAAACACTGGAAGGAGGTGAATGAAGTGAAATATGCGGAGTATGTGAACAGGCTTTTTGCAAAGAGCGCAAAAAGGGGCATTCCGCTTTCCGGAACGTTTGAGCTTACGGCGCGCTGCAATCTCCGCTGCCGCATGTGCTATATCCATCGCGAAGAAAATGACGGCGAAATCAAAACGGACGAATTTTCCTCGGAGGAATGGCTGAACATTGCAAAGGAAGCGCAGCAATGCGGCATGTTGTTTTTGCTGCTGACCGGAGGCGAGCCTTTTATTCGGCCCGATTTTGAAGAAATCTATTGCCGATGCCGTGAACTCGGCATTATCGTTTCGATAAACACAAACGGAACGATGATCGGCGAAAAACAGGTCGAATTGCTCCGAAAGCTCCCGCCGCAGAGGGTGAATATCACGCTTTACGGGGCATCCGAAGCAACCTATGAAAAACTTTGCCGCAGCGGCAGTGCTTTTGAAAGAGCCTACCGTGCGGTTGCAATGCTCACGGAAGCGGGTGTTCCCGTCAAGATCAACTATTCTGTAACACCGTACAATATTGGAGATCTTGACGCTGTTGAACGCTTTGCAAATGAGCGTAATCTGCCGCTGCAGGCGGCAACGTATATGTTCCCGCCCGTCCGTGCGGATGAGAACTCCGAAATTTTTCCCTGTAAAATCGGCGAATGCGAAACCTGCGAAAGGTTCACGCCGGAGGAATCCGCTGCCGCAAGGTGGGCGCACGAGCTGCGAACGCTTGACCCGGCGATTATTGAAAAACGTGCGGAAGCTGTTGCACTCAACACGGATATTCCGCCTGCCGAAACGGAGTGCGGCGATATTCCGACGGAGCGTATACGCTGTCGTGCGGGAGCTGCGGCGTTTTGGATCACATACAACGGGCAGCTTCGACCCTGCGGAATGATGCGCGAACCGTCCGCTTCGCTGAAAGAACGCGGATTTTCCGCCGCATGGAACGACATTCGGGCAATGCGCGAAAACATCATGGTTCCCGCAAAATGCACCGCTTGCCGTTTTCGCAATATCTGTGAAGCCTGTCCCGCCGTTTGTTTTGCCGAAAACGGGCGATTCGATGCAGAACCGACCTTTATGTGCAAAAAAATGGACGCATATACACGGCTTGCAGCAGAATATCACAAAAGAAGATAATTACGGAGGGAGCTTATGCAAATAAGCAAAAATTACGTTTTAAGAACAATTGCCGGAGACAACCTTTTGGTGCCGCTTGGGGGAAGCAGCACGGAAACAAAGGGAATGGTTTTGCTTAATGAAATGTCGTTGTTTGTTTATGAGTCAATTCAAAAAGGACAAACGGAGGATGAGATCCTTTCGCGCATTCTTGATGAATATGATGTTGAGATCCCTCAGGCAGCGGCTGATTTGGGCGAAATTATCTCCGAGTTCACGAAACTGGGCATAATTAAATGATTTAAACCGTGCTTTACCGCATCATTACGGTTTAAATTTGTTTAAGCAATCCATCAGTCTATTATTGAAAGGAAAACAATATGAGGGTAAATACGATAAAAAAAATCATCGCTGCGATTCTCGCCGCAGTGTTCTGCTTCGGCGTTCTGCCGTCACGGAGCTTTTTCAACACTCTTTCCGCCGTTGTTAAGGCTGCGAACGCGGATTCGCTAAACGAGGCATATGCGGACGGCACTTCGCTGATGCCTATCGGCCCGGCATTCACGGTTGACACGCTGCTCAGCTGGGAACCGACAAACGATCCGGATTCCGACTACTCAAGATCCGTTGTTCCCCTTGCAGACAGATACACGGGATTCACGGTCAACGACTATGCAAACCCCGATGCTAAACTCATGGTTTGCTCCCTTGCAAACTCCAAACACGATGCAACAAACGCACAGGGACAGGAAAGCTTTTCAAGCTATGCCTTTAACTACTGGCAGTACGCAACCTCCTTTGTGTACTGGTCCGGTTCAAAACGGGGGCAAGTCGTTGTGCCGACAGGTGAATTCACCGATGCGGCGCACACAAACGGCGTTCCCGTCATGGGCACGATTTTCTTCGACTGGGGCGGCAATTCCTCCGTTGTGGAGAACTTTGTTCGCAATTACAGAAGCGTTGCGGACAAGCTGATTGAAGTTATGGAATATTACGGCTTCGACGGTTATTTCTTCAATGAAGAAACCGCCGTCGACTACACAACCGCCGGTAATCTCAGAAGCATGATAGCATATATGCGTCAGCAAAAGCCGAACATGCTTATCGGCTGGTACGATTCAATCACCGACAGCGGCAATCTCAGCTATCAGGATGCCGTTAACGGCTACAACAGCGGCTGGGTTTCCGCAGGCGTTAACGAGTTCTTTATGAACTACAATTGGACGACTCAAGATGTCAACACGACCGTTTCCACCATGCAGAACCTCGGCAAAAGCCAATACGAGGCCTTTGCGGGGCTTGATGTTCAGCAGAACTGCATGAACACAAATTTCAGCTCAAATTATCTGCTCAACAACAACAAATTGAAGCTCTCTCTTGCTCTTTACTGCCCGAACTCCACAATGGGTCTTTCCGGTGACGGTGCGGATTTCCACGAGGTTGAACGTCAATTCTATGTCAACGGCGGCGACCCCAGAAGCACTTTCTCAAGCGGCTGGGCGGGCATGTCAAGGTTCTTTGCCGACCACACGACGATCATTTCCGCGCCGTTTGTAACCAACTTCAACTCCGGCCACGGAAAGGCTTTCTATATTGACGGCGTCAAATCCCGCGATGCGGAATGGAGCTATCAGTCCGTTCAGGATGTTATGCCCACATGGACATGGATAATCGATTCCAACGGACAAAAGCTCAGCGGCGCATACGACTTTGAAGACGCATACAACGGCGGTTCTTCAATCAAATTCTACGGTTCGCTGACGGCAAACAAGCCCAATAATATCATGCTTTACAGCACGAATCTTGACATCAACGGCAGCACAAATATTGCCGTGACCGCCAAGAATGACAGGGGGCTGATGAAACTTGTTGCCTATTACGGCGACAGCAGCACTTCAAGCTATGCAAATTGCCAAAAAGCAGCTTTTGCCCTTGACGCAAGCAGCGGCGGCTGGACAACAAGCAATGTTTCCCTCGCTTCCCTCAGCGGCAAAAAACTCTATGCGATCGGCTTTGAAATCGGCGGCACAAGCAATGTTTCCGACTATCAGGTCAACATCGGCAGGCTTGCCGTCACCGATTCCGAAGCGGCTGCTGCAAGCGCAAGCAATGCAAGGCTTGAAGAAATCATTTATCTCGACGCATACACCGCCGAAGCGCGCATCAAGTGGAACGGCAATAACGCCTCCACCTACGAGATTTACAGGCTCAATGCGGACGGCACAAGAACACTTATAATGGAAACGCCCAACACCGCGTATTATATTCCGAACCTTGTCCGCAACGATGACCAGGCGGATGTTACCATCGAAGTCGTTCCCGTAAACGCAAACGGTGTTCGCGGCGAAAGCTCCCGCTTCACAATCGATTGGCCCTATGAAAACGGCGATACCGAAAAGCTGAGCGATGTTACCGTTCCCGTAAACATCTGCCCCTTGGCCGAAGTCACCGGCTATTCCGCTCAGAATGACGGCGAACCCGCATGGAAGGCTATTGACGGAACGAGCGAAAACGGTTCCAAATGGTGCGCCACGAATAAGCAGAGCGGCTGGATGACGATAAAACTCGACCAACCGCGAACCATCAAACGAATTCGAATTGAACACGCCGAATACGGCGGCGAGTCCCAGGACATGAACACAATTGCTTTTTCCGTTCAGTACAAAAGCGGAAACAATTGGGTAACGGTATACAGCACAAACAACAACAGTTCGGCTGTCACCGATGAACTGATCACACCCGTCACCGCACAGGAATGGAGACTCTATATCTCCAACAGCGGCTCGTCCGCATGGGGCGCTATCCGTATTTACGAATGGCAGATGTTTGAAACGACCGAACGCAACCGCACGGACATCGTGCTCATGAAGTTCGCTTCCGCAAAGAACAACAAGGGCGCAAGCGATACGTTCAGTCTCACCCATGCTCCGACGGGCAGCACGGTTCGTCTCTATCTGCGTGACGCAAACGGGAACTACACGCAGATTGCTTCCAAAGAAGCTCAGAGCAGCACAGTCAGCTTCACCGGCCTTGATTACGGCAGCGATGCAGGACGCGTGTTCTACACGGTTCAGGAAGGCAAGCAGGAAGAGAGTATCAAGCTCAGCACCGCCTTTGATGCAGAACCCGGCGCGGTAAAATACAGCATTAACGTTGTTCAGCCCGCAAACGGCAGTGTTGCCGCTTCCGCAACCTCCGCAACTGCGGGTACAACCGTAAAACTTACCGCAAACCCTGCGGAAGGCTATACCCTCGATTACTTCACGCTTGACGGCGAGAGGATTAACGGCGATACTTTCATCATGCCCGCACGGAATGTTGAAGTTTCCGCCGTATTCACCACAAATGCGTACAGCATTACCGTTGTTCAGCCCACAGGCGGCACGGTTTCGGCTTCCGCAACCTTCGCAACTGCGGGTACAACAATAGAGCTTACCGCAAACCCTGCGGAAGGCTACACCCTCGATTACTTTACGCTTGACGGCGAGAGGATTAACGGAAATACTTTCATCATGCCCACACGGAATGTTGAGGTTTCCGCCGTGTTCACCGCAAATGCGTACAGCATTACCGTTGTTCAGCCCGCAGGCGGCAGTGTTGCCGCTTCCGCGACCTCCGCAACTGCGGGTACAATCGTAAGGCTTACCGCAAGCCCCGCGGAAGGCTATACCCTCGATTACTTCACGCTCGACGGCGAGAGGATTAACGGCGATACTTTCATCATGCCCGCACGGAATGTTGAGGTTTCCGCCGTATTCACCGCAAATGCGTACAGCATCACCGTTGTTCAGCCCACAGGCGGCACGGTTTCGGCTTCCGCGACCTCTGCAACGGCGGGTACGACAATAGAGCTTACCGCGACCCCTGCGGAAGGCTATACCCTCGATTACTTTACGCTTGACGGCGAGAGAATTAACGGAGATACCTTCTCCATGCCCGCACGAAATGTTGAGGTTTCCGCCGTATTCACCGCGAATGCGTACAGCATCACCGTTGTTCAGCCCACAGGCGGCACGGTTTCGGCTTCCAAGCTGTCCGCCTTTTTCGGGGAAGCAGTTGAGCTGACAGCCGTTCCCGATGAAGGGTACGAGCTCAGTCATTACGTTGTCAACGGTGCGGCGAACAACGGCGGCACCTTCACGATGCCTGCACGTGACGTTATTGTTACCGCAGTGTTCACAAAGGTCGCCGAACCCTCGGTCAACCTTGCGCTTAACGCCACCATCTATTATTCCAATAAGAAGTATCCGGATTATGCGAAGAACGGACCGCAGCACGCATTCGATGGAAAGATGAGTGATCCCGAAGCCGACAAGTGGCATGCCTCCGGCATCAACGGTTGGGTTGCATTCGACATTCATACCCCCGTTGCAAATCCGATACTCAAGATATATCATGCCGGTTCCGCAGGTGAAAATTCCAACCTGAACACTTCGTCATGGGATGTTTATATCCTTAACGAAAGGTATCTCACGGAAGAAGCGTACTTCAATATGGACAGATCCACGCAAAACCGAGTCTGCCAAATCGCATGGTTCTGGAAGAGGGTTCATGTCACAACCGGCAATACCGCTGACATATCTATCGACCATATTGATATGCCCGAGGCAAGGCGTTTGTTCAAAATCAACATGCGCAAAACGAATCAGACCGGGTATCCCTATCATCTCAATGTTTACGAAATTGAGATGTATGCCGGCAACTGATAAACCCTCCGAATTTGCCCGCTGCCCCTGCTTTTTACCGTAGGCAGCGGAACAAAAAGCGAAGCCTGAAGCCCGTTCCTGTTCAAAATGCAGGAGCGGGCTTCGGTGCTATTGACAGCGGCTCACGGATAAGTTATAATAGTAGTATCGATTTTTTACGGAGGGACGGACATTGAGTACCGATGACGACAACGGTAATCATGAGTGTCAGGGCGCGGTAACATACTGCTGCGTTTCAGCCGAGCATTGCTCCGGCGGGCATTTTCTGCCCGGTTTTTTCGTTATATATTCCGCATATGCTCAAATGCGTATCCGAAAGTTTTGCGTTCGGAGCGTTTTTTTGTTGCCCGCGTTCCCATCCCTGCAAATTCAACAAGGAGCAGTTTTGACCCAATGAACCACATTTCAATGATCGTTGCCATGATGATATGCATCATTCTTTCCGCATATTTTTCCGCAACGGAAACAGCTTTTTCATCTCTTAACCGCACAAGGCTGCGTACAATCGCGGAAAAAGGCAACCGCCGCGCCGCGCTTGCGCTGCATCTTTGCGATAAATATGACAAGCTCTTGTCCACCATTCTCATCGGAAACAATATTGTTAACATTCTTGTGGCGTCACTCGGCACTGTGCTTTTCGTTGAATTGTACGGAAACAAGGGCGCAACAATTTCAACCGTTGTTGTTACAATCGTTGTTTTGATTTTCGGTGAAATAAGCCCCAAGAGCCTTGCAAAAGAGAATCCTGAAAAATTCAGCATGTTCTCGGCTCCCCTAATCAACCTTCTGATGATTGTTTTTACCCCGCTCACTCTGCTTTTCACCGGCCTTAAAAAGCTGCTTGCAAAGCTGCTCAAAACCGACAGCAACAGAAAGGTCACGCAGGAAGAGCTGCTGATGTTTGTTGACGAAGTTGAACAGGGCGGAAGCATCAACGAGAACGAGGGCTCCCTGCTCCGCAGCGCAATCGAGTTTAACGACGTGCAGGTTGAAGACATTTTGACCCATCGCGTTGATATTGAAGCGGTTGATGTTGATGAATCAAAAGGCGAAATTGCAAAGATTTTTACCGAATCCGGACATTCGCGTCTGCCCGTTTACGAAGAAACGATAGATGACATCATCGGCATAATTCATCATAAGGATTTTTACACGGACGGCGGCATTACGGAGCATTCGGTCCGCGAAATCATGACAAAGCCTATATTCATCCCGCCGACTCTGAAGATAAGCAACCTCCTAAAGCTGCTGCAAAAGGAAAAAACTTATATGGCCGTTGTTACGGATGAATACGGCGGCACACTCGGCATCGTCACAATGGAAGATATCCTTGAGGAGCTTGTCGGCGAGATTTGGGACGAACACGATGAAATCGTTGAGAACGTGCGAAAACTCGGCGAAAACAATTATGACATCAACTGCGCAATGGATCTCGATGAATTTTTCGATATGTTTGATATCACTGATGAAACCGATTCATCGACTCTTAACGGCTGGGTTATGGAACACCTGGGAAGGATTCCCGATGTCGGCGACAAATTCAGCGCGCACGGCCTTGAAATCACGATAAAGGCTGCGGACGGGAGGCGCGTTAATGAAATCAATGTTGTTCACACCCCCACTCAACCCGAAAAGGACACGAAATAAAACGGGTCGGCGGTCAAATCAACATGAATTTAAATCGGAGGTAAAACCACAATGAAATATAAAAGAGTACTGTTAAAAGTCAGCGGCGAAGCACTTTCGGGCAAAACGCCCATTGATTTTGAAAAGGCCACGGAAACCGCACTGCAAATTAAAGCGCTTCATGATGCGGGCTGTCTGCTCGGTGTTGTTGTCGGCGGCGGCAACATTTGGCGCGGACGCTCCGGCGGAACAATGGACCGAAGCCGCGCCGATAACATAGGCATGCTTGCAACCGCCATGAACGCACTCGCTCTTGAGCAGGCACTCATCGACCTTAACGTTCCCGTTCGCGTGCTTTCCGCTGTTTCAATGGATATGTTTATGGACAGTTATTCCGCACGCGAAGCAAACAGATCCGTTGATGCCGGCACGGTTGTTATCTTTGCCTGCGGTTCGGGAGCGCCTTTCTTTTCCACGGATACGGCATCGGCACTCCGTGCTGCTCAGATTCACGCTGACGCGCTGCTGCTTGCAAAAAATGTTGACGGAATATACACCGCCGACCCGAATGTCTGTGCGGATGCAAAGCGTTATGCCCGCATCAGTTACGATGAAGTCATTACAAAAAACCTCAAAGCAACCGACTTAACGGCAATGAGTTTTTGCCGCGAATACGGCATTCCGATGGTGCTTTTCAAAATGCACTCCGCAGAAGCCCTTGTTGCCGCCGTTAACGGCGAAAATGCCGGCACGATAGTTGATGCGCAGCCGGGATTCGAACTTGTTTAAATTAAACGCTGCTTCGGCGGCAGTCGAACTCATAAGCAGCATCAATCGGAGTTGCCCTTGCGCAGTCAATTTGCGAATTTTGCCGCAAAAATACAAAAAAACACCCCCGACTGCGGTTGACAACGCCGCGGCCTTAATATAAAATAATACAGTTAATTCATTCTTCAAGAGGAGGATTTACCATGGATATTATCGAAACCGCACAGGATAAAATGAACAAGACCATTGCAGTGCTCAACAGGGATCTCGGCTCCCTTCGTGCAGGCAGGGCAAACCCCAAGCTGCTTGACCGCATCATGGTGGACTATTACGGCACGCCCACTCCCATTAACCAAATGGGCACCGTCAGCTCACCCGAACCGCGTCTTCTTGTTATCTCGCTGTGGGATGCTTCAATGATCTCAGCCGCGGAAAAAGCAATTCAAAAATCCGATCTCGGCATCAACCCGTCGAACGACGGCAAGCTCATTCGCCTTGTTTTCCCCGAACTTACCGAGGAGCGCCGCAAAGAGCTTGTTAAAATCGTCCGCAAAAAAGCCGAGGAATCCAAAGTTGCGATCCGTGCAATCCGCCGCGAAGCAAACGAAACCATCAAAAAAGACTGCAAGGACGGCACTATCACCGAGGATGATCAGAAGAGGCTTGAAGAAAAGGCTCAAAAGGCCACCGACAATGCCATTAAAGAAATTGACCGCATTGCAAGCGAAAAAGAGAAGGAGCTTCTTGCCGTTTGATGAACATACTCGGTTATCCGCTTGATCGGGCCGCTGCAATTCTTGAGAGTGCGGGCTACCGCGTTGAAACGGTCGAGGCACGTTCACGCAAGGGCGTTGAAGGCGACTCCAAACGTGTTGTGCGCTGCCTTCCCCTGCCCGGTCGCAGCATTCCGACAGTTCAGCTTGTGTTTTGTGAATTCAAAACAAACGTCGATTCCCTCCGTGCGGAGGATGCGGCGGACGCTGAATCAACCCATTGAGAATACGCGGCTGCTGCAGGTTCTCGGCTTGCAGCAGTCTTGTTATCGTATTTTTTGATGCTGCCCGGGCGTGGTGCATGTTCCGGCCGCCTTTATGTTTTATGAAGATTTATCCCAAATTCACAAATGAAGAACTTGCCGCACTTTCACTCGGCGGTGAACTGCCGCACCATGTCGGCATAATTATGGACGGCAACGGCCGTTGGGCAAAGAAACGCCTGCTTCCGCGCAGTGCGGGGCACCGTGCGGGAATGGAATCCCTGCACCAAATCGTCCGCACAACGCATTCCCTCGGAATCGAGGCTCTCACAGTCTATGCATTTTCAACCGAAAACTGGGCTCGTCCCGCAGCCGAAATCGATGCATTGTTCAAGCTCCTCTCCGAATATTTTTATAAAGAAATCGATGAGCTGAACCTGAACGGCGTCCGGATACGCACCCTCGGCGAACTTTCGGCATTTAAACCCGGACTCCGTTCCCTCATGGAGGATGCCGTTGAAAGAACAAAGCATAACACCGGCCTCTGTTTCAATATCGCCGTTAACTACGGCAGCCGTGACGAAATCGTTCATGCTGTCCGCCGCATTGCAGCGGAGGGCATCGCACCCGATGCCGTTACCGAGCAAACAATAGCCGACAGGCTTTATACGTCAGGACTGCCCGAACTTGATCTCATCATCCGCACCGCCGGTGAGGAGCGTTTGTCCAACTTTTTGCTTTGGCAGGCCGCATATGCCGAGTTTGTTTTTTCAAAAACGCTGTGGCCCGATTTCACTCCCGAGGTTTACTTTGATTGCCTGCGCGAGTTTTTGAATCGAACCCGACGCTTTGGCCGTGTGCTTTGATTTTGCGGAAGTTTTGTTCAGGTTTGCGCCGTTCTGCGGCTCCTTTCAGCGCAGCCGCAGAATAATTTTGATTTAAGGATTTTGTTTTATGAAAGATTTGCCTGTTCGCACTTTAATCGCCGTTCTGTTAATCGGTCTGCTCTGCCTCGTTGTTTGGTTCGGGGGCTGGGTTCAGGCGGCTGTTCTCGGACTTTTCACAGTTGCAGCTGTCTATGAAATGTTCACGATCTTTGTCAAAAGAGGAATTCGCCCCGCCGTGCTTCCGCAAATTCTGCTCGGCGGCTCAATGTTCGCCGTAATGTATAAATTCGGCGCAAGATTCATTCTTCCGATGGCGGCTGCCGCATTTGTTGCAATCATGGTTGAAAGAATCCTTAACGCGCGGCGCACAAATGAAGATCTTATCGCTTCGCTTGCGCTGCTCGTCTACCCCGTGTCTCTGCTTGCCTGCTTCGGGCTTGTCGGGTTCGGCCGAAACGATATTTCGCGTGCAGCATTCCTTTGCATTTTTGCCGGTCCCTGCATGGCTGACAACACCGCATACATGGTCGGTTCACTGTTCGGCAAGCACAAACTCTGTCCCTATATCAGCCCTAATAAAACTGTTGAGGGCGCAGTAAGCGGCGTTGTCGGCGGTGCTCTCGGCGGCGTTATTGTCTATTTTGCTCAAAAACTCTGGGGACTTGACGTTTCTCTCGTTACTCTTATTGCAGTATGCTTCATCGCGGGCATCGTTGGGCAGTTCGGAGATCTGCTTGCATCCACATTCAAACGCTGGGCAGGTGTTAAAGATTACAGCAATCTTTTCCCCGGTCACGGCGGCGTGATGGACAGATTGGACAGCGCAATGGTCGCTGCGCCAATCGTTGCGGTCGCATTTGCATTTTTCATTTAACATGCATCAAGCGGATGCCGAACAGTCGGTCTGCTGATTGCCGCAGCCCGCTGCAAAGGCGGCATGTCCGCTCCGTTGTTGTTTACGGATTTTCCATTGGGCTTACGCAGAAAAAATTCTCGTTGTACGGAGGATTAACAAATGAAAAAAATCGCCGTTTTCGGTTCAACCGGTTCAATCGGAACACAAACTCTCTCCGTGGCGGGCTTTCACCCGGATGAATTCGAAGTTTGTGCAATAGCTGCAAACAAAAACGCAGAGCAGGTGGTTCGCAGCGCAAATGAGTTTCACCCGAAGTTCATCGGCATGTATGACGAAGCCGCCGCACGCGAAGTTTCCGAACGCTGCCCCGGCATCACTGTTGTTTCGGGCAGCGAAGTAAACTCGCTTGCTGCTCTTTCCGAAGTTGACATTGTTGTGAACGGTGTCAGCGGCTTTGCAGGACTGTTCCCGCTGCTTTCCGCACTCCGTGCAGGAAAAACCGTTGCGCTTGCAAACAAAGAAAGCATTGTTTGCGGACACGTTGTTGTGAACCGCGCTCTCGCTGAATTCGGCGGGAGAATACTTCCGGTTGACAGCGAACAGAGTGCAATTTTTCAATGCCTCGCCGCAGGCCGCAAGGAGGATGTTCGTTCGCTTATTCTCACCGCATCCGGGGGTATGTTCCGCAACGCCTCGACCGATGAACTTGCCCGTGTAACGCCGCAAATGGCACTCCGTCACCCCACGTGGAGCATGGGCGGAAAAATCACGATTGATTCATCCACGCTGTTCAACAAGGGACTTGAGCTTATGGAGGCCGGGTGGCTGTTTGATATTGAACCGAATCGAATCGAGATCCTTATTCACCCGCAGTCCGTTGTGCATTCGATGGTCGAATTTTGCGACGGTGCAGTATTTGCGCAGATGAGCCCTCCCGATATGCGCCTTGCGATTCAGTATGCGCTCACCTATCCGCACCGCATCACTTCTCAGCTTCCGCGCCTTGACCTTGCAGAGCTGCATTCGCTCACGTTCGAAAAACCCGACTGCACACGATTCCCCGCAATTTCTCTTGCATATGACGCTTTCCGCGACGGCAGCAGTCTGCCCATCGCCTACAATTCCGCCAACGAAACGGCCGTTGAGCTGTTCGTTCGCGGCTGCATCGGTTTTACCGACATTGCAAAATGTGTTGAATACTCAATGGAAAGAATTCCCCGTGAAAAAATCGGCTCCGTTGACGACATACTTTATCTTGATAAAGAAGCCCGCAGGTTGGCCTGTGAATGCTTCGGAAAGGAAACATTATGACAATTGTTTACATACTTCTTGCGATACTCATTCTTGAGCTGCTGATTTTCCTGCATGAGCTCGGTCATTTTACGGCGGGCAAACTGCTCGGTTTCCGCATACTCGGCTTTTCGCTCGGATTCGGTCCGGCTCTTTTAAAATTCAAAAAGGGCGAAACCGAATACTCTCTTCGTGCATTTCCCGTGGGTGGTTTGTGTCAGTTTGACGGTGAAGATGAAGAAGCCTTGGAGAACGACCCGCGCCGATTCAACGCTCAGCCCGTTTGGAAGCGTTTTATTGTTATTCTTGCCGGTCCGTTCATGAATATACTCACCGCCTTTCTTATCGCGTTCGTGTTCTATCTCTGCAAACCGATGCCGGTTTACGCTGTTGACCCTGTTACGCATTACGAGGTTCCGATCGTTGCTTCAGTTAAAGAAAACAGTCCCGCAGAAAAGGCCGGATTGAAAAACGGTGACGTCATCATTGCAATTAACGGTCAATATCCGACCGAAACGGCTGACACGGACATTTACTCCTCTGTTTCCGCACTTATCGGTGCCGCAGGCAATGATTTTGTTATGACTGTTGAGCGCAGCGGAGCGCAGCTGGATCTTGCCGTCAGCGACGCCTTCAACTCAACTGAAAACAGAACCGTTATCGGCATAACGATAAGCGGGCTTGTTGACGACTACCGGCATTTGAACGTTCTTCAGGCGGCAGCAAGTTCCGGGGAATACCTCGTTCTAATCGTGAAAGCAACAGCCCAGGGCATTGCGGGCATGTTCAAACACGGCATACACAGCGGAGATCTTTCCGGCGTTGTCGGAACGGTCGGAATCATGGTTGATGTTGCGCGGGAATCAATGATTAATCTTGTCAATATCGCTGTGATCCTTTCGCTCAGTCTCGGGTTGTTCAACCTTATTCCGTTCCCCGCACTCGACGGCGGAAGGCTGCTGTTCCTTTTGATAGAAGCAATTATTCACCGTCCGCTGAACCGCAAGGTCGAAGCAATCGTAAACGGTGTTGGACTCGCCCTGCTGTTCACACTTATGATAGTTGTTACAATCAGCGACGTTGTGGGACTTTTCAGATAGTGCGGATCGCAGTGCATTGTTCGTAAAGATTCAAAGAGGTCTGATATGAAACTTCTTATTCTTGTCGGCAGCGGTGCTGTCGGAAAGATGACCGTCGGGCAATCAATCATGAGAAAAACGGCGCTGCGCCTTTTCCACAACCATATGATGATTGAACCCGTCATTGAGATTTTCGGCGAGTATAACCACTCCGTTGTTGCAAAACTTCGAAGAACGATTTTTGAAGAGTTTTTGAAAACCGAACGGGAAGGGTTGATTTTTACCTATATGTGGGCTTTCGATTGCCCTGAGGACGGCGATTACATTCGTTCCGTTGCGGAGCTTTTTCGCTCACAAGGCGCAGAAATCTATTGTGCAGAGCTTGTTGCGCCTCAATCCGTCAGGCTTGAACGAAACCGAACGGAAAACCGCTTGCGGCATAAGGCCTCCAAACGCGATTTGAATTTTTCTGAGGAAAGGCTGCGGCATGAAGACAGCAAGTACCGCTTGGTAAGCAATCCCGGAGAGATCCCGTTTGAGAACTATATTCGAATCGACACATCCGAACTCAGCGCGGACGAAACCGCGGAAAGGATAATCGACGCATTTTCAATTCCGCTAACCTGTCAAACCGGCAAGGAATGATTCCCCGCTCGACGCATCAAATTATATATGGCAAAACAAACATCGGCAGCCCCTTAGACAGGGAACTGCCGATGTTTTCAGTTGCTTATGTATATGCAAATCACACCGAGGCTTCGGCAGCAGTCGCCGATGGACGCGCCGCCCCGATTTCGGTAAACAGTTTTTTGAATGCCGTAACCCTGCTTTCTTTTTTAAAAATCACTGCATTCATCCCGTCCGCAACTGCGGTCACGGCATTTTTTGCGGTCAAAATCGGTATCTCCGGAAGTTCGCGGCTGAAACACTCCGCAAGGCCGAATTGCAATGCGCCGCCTCCGATTAACGTTATTCCCGTATCAAGAAGGTCGGCGGCGGCCTCCGGCTGCAAAGCCTTCACGGCATCCTTAACAAAGCGAATGAGCGCCGTTTGCCCTTTTTGTGCAGCCGCCCGCAGCTCCGCGCCGTTTGCGCGTACCGTTTGCGGCAAACCGTCGTCGGCCGAACGCCCCTCAATATCAAAGCTCAGTTTATTCAGGTTCTGTTTAATTATTTCCGCCATGCGCTCACCTATCAGCAGCCTGTGTTCATCGCGGAACCAATTTTGAATCGCCCTGTCCACAGCCGCGCTGCCCTCATTCGAAAATCCCTGCCAAAGCATTCCGCCGTTTGCGAATGCAGCGCAAGTCATTGTTTCCGCTCCGATGTTCACAATCATATGTGCCCTGTCCGAAAACAAATCCGCATCAGCCCCTATTGCACCCATCAAAAGCGGATCATGCACCTGAAGCGCACGAAATCCCGCAAGACGTGCCGCCTGTTTGAGAGCATTTTGCTTCACCGTGGGCAGCATATGCGGTATCGCTGCATGCAGCTCAATCGATGCCGTTGTACGCTTGCCGGTTTTTTCGCATGCAAGCCGACCGAGCAGCAGCGCAAGCATACGTGTGTTTGCCGCCGCACCATCGCGAACAGGCCGAATTACACCGCTGCGATGCAGCAGTGCTGCATTGCCCGCTGCGGCAACCGTGAGTTTTGCTCCCGCTTCAAGAGCGATTGCCGTTTCCTCCGCCGCAACTTGCCCCCGAGCAACACATTTAATGCATTTTGAACCTATATCCGCTGCAAAAACGGTTTTGAACATCTTTGAACGACCTCCGAAACAATTCCTTCTCGGCACGGGGAATGCGTTCAGTCTTTGCACTCCCTGTCCCTATAAGAAATTATTCCCTTTTTTGCAAAGAATAACCCGTTCCGATTCAAAAATTTTCGGTTTTTTTGGCTTTTTACGGCAAAGCAAAGTGTTCCGCACCGCCGGGTTGCCGCACACGGCAGAAACCTTTCTCACTTACTCTATTCGATACGTTCGTAAAAACCGTGTGGTAATATCCCTATTTTTTTAAGCATTTTGTACAGTACAGGAATCGGCATACCGATAACCGTGAAATAATTGCCCCGAATTTCGCGGACAAACATGCCGAACGGCCCTTGTATGCCGTAAGAACCCGCCTTGTCCAGCGGGTCGCCCGAATTCACATAATCCGTTATCTCATTGGGAGACAGAGTTTCAAACGTGACCTCCGTAATGCTGCATTCAGTTTGAATTTCCGCTTTTTCCTGAATGCTGCACTGAGCGGCGGCGTTTTCATCAGGGATATCCGCAATCACGGACACTCCGGTGAAAACTCTGTGGGTTTTTCCGGACAGCATTGAAAGAATGCGCACTGCATCCTCCGCATCTTTGGGCTTGCCGATAATCACGGGCTTTGCCTCCCCCTCCTTTTGAAAAGCAACGACCGTGTCGGATCCGATAACCGCAAAATCCCGCCGCCCCGCCGCAAAAAGACGGTCAAACACATCTTTCGCCTTGCGAAACGAAAGAGCACGAACAAAACTCTCCGGGTCATTTTCATCAATCGTTTCATCAGCATTGCTGACAATAATCTCATAGTCATATCCGCACATTGTCAGCAGCTCGCGCCTGCGCTGTGAGCCGCTTGCAAGAACAAGTTTCATAGTCATTTTCCTTACGTTGTATAAATTTCGGAATACTGTATACGCGGTTCGCACGTATTTGTCGCATTTTACATTTTATTGTCAAATCAGACTTTTTCAATACGTCTCGTTCTGCGTTTGCCTTCGGGCAGGGCTATAATACCAGTATTGCCGATGTATTTCAAGGGCTGATTCCCCGTTTTAAAAAAATTCAAAATTTTTTTCATTGAAGTGGTGAAAGGTGTTGATTTGTGGGGCGATTGATGATATAATCAACACACATCCCACGATACGGGTAATGCATTACATAGTAAACGCCGAATCCGGCTTATTCTGCAATAAAGACCATGAATTCCGCGCTTTTTGCAGAAATGCGGATTTTCGGTGTACTCAATCGAAATTAAGGCGGTGTCGACATGCTGTTGGGGCAATCCAGAAACAATTTGGACTCCAAGGGGCGAATTTTCGTCCCCGTTAAGTGGCGTCCCGACACCTCCGATCACGTTGTTGTTCTTATCGGATTGAATCCTGCCGATGTCAAAAAGGAAGAAAGATTCCTTCAGATTCTTCGGTACGAAAAGTTTGTTGAATTTGCAAAGGATCTAACCTCCTCGCGTCCCTCCGATTTATCCCTTATGCGTGCCAAGCGAAAGATCTTTTCAAGCGCGGAAGAGTGTACCCTTGACAAACAGGGACGCATACTGATTCCGCAATGGCTTGCAAAGTATGCAAACCTTAAGGATGAGGTTCTGCTTTGCGGCGTTGAAGATCGCATTCTCGTTTGGAATCCCGATGATTTCGAGGCAGCGGAAGCCGACTACACGCTTAATGAGCTTTGCTCCGATGTTCAGAATTATTCCGATAAAACTCCCGGTAATTCTTCTGCGGCATCGCTCATATCATCCGCATTCGGAGGTTAATAAAAGATGCTCAATGATATAAACACAAGCTCTTATCACACCCCAATAATGCTTCCGCAGGTTCTGTCCCTGCTGCGTCCGGAACGCGGCGGAACATATGTTGACGGAACGCTCGGCGGCGGCGGTCACAGCCTCGGAATTTTGCGTTCACTCCCTGCCGGCGGCAGATTGTTCGGCATTGACCGCGACGGCGAAGCTATCGCCGAAGCCTCCGCAAGGCTTTCGGTTTTTCCGAATTTCACGGCTGTTCGCGGCAATTTTTTTCAACTTACCGAACTGCTCAATGCCCGCGGAGTCAACGGTGCGGACGGAATCCTGCTTGATCTCGGCGTCAGCTCGCATCAGCTCGACGATGCGGAGCGCGGATTTTCATACGGAAGCGAGGCGCGGCTCGATATGCGAATGGACAAATCCGCTCCGCTCAGCGCACACGATGTTGTAAACGGCTATGATACAGCTGCGTTGACACGAATCATACGCGACTACGGCGAGGAACGCTTTGCCTCACGCATTTCAAATGCGATCGGTGCAGCGCGTGCGGACAAGCCCATTGAAACAACAACCGAACTTGCCGAAATTATCAAAAATGCAATACCGGCGGCGGCAAGGCGCGACGGGCCGCATCCGGCAAGGCGAACGTTTCAGGCAATTCGAATTGAGGTCAACGGTGAGCTTGCGGGACTTGAACAAGCGGTGCGCGATGCAATCCGCTTTCTGAATCCGGGAGGAGTAATTGCTGTCATAACTTTTCACTCTCTTGAAGACCGAATCGTCAAGAACGTTTTCAAGAACCTTGCAAACCCCTGCACCTGCCCGCCTAATGCGCCCGTTTGCGTATGCGGACTTAAGCCCGAGGTTGCAATACTTACCAAAAAGCCGCTTGTTGCGGATGATACCGAATTGGATTTGAACTCAAGATCGCGCAGCGCAAAACTCCGCGCAGCGCAGAAACTCATAAATACGACGGGGGACGAATAAAATGGCAAAGGATTCAAGATTTAACGGCAGAACTGTTGAAGAAATGCGTGTCTATGCGCCAAACAACGGCTCATTGGCATACAAAAGCGATTATCTTTACGACACAAGGCTTGCAGCGGCTCAACCCAAGCGCAGGCAGGAAACTGCCGCGCCCGCAGAAACCCAGCCAAAGATTCGCCCGCAGAAAACGCGCATTCCGCTTTCCGTCACGCTGCGTGAACGCAAAGTCGGAATTAAGCTGACTGCTTTCCTTTTTGTTGCGTTGATCGCAATGTCCGCGCTTTTGGTAGTTCTCCGTTTTGAGCGCATTGCCGGAGTTCAGCGCGACATCAACGAAATCAATGCCGGCATAGCCGCCGCCCAGCGCGGGTTCGGAGAACTTGACATGGATCTCAACTCCTCCATCGACCTTGAAGCGGCACGACTCGCTGCCGAAACCGCAGGCCTGCACCCGAGAAAATAGCGGCAAACGGCGGACGAAAACGCCTGCCGATAAAACGGAGTCCGCCGCGCGCACGCAAGCGGTGATCGGCAGAAAACGAAATATATCCTTTGTTCATTTTCTGAGCCGACCGGCGTTTGTCATATATATTCGGAGGTAATTCTGCAATGAGCATCACAGCCGTTCCCCCCGGCAAAAAACATCGCAAAAAGAATAAAAAAGCGCAGAAAGCCCTGAAACCGCAGTGGTCAACATACAAGCGGATTGCATGGCTTTTGCCTGTTTTTGCTTTAATTTTTCTCGCCCTCCTTATTCGCATTTTCTGGCTTCAGGTTATTGACGCAAAAGAGCTTCAGCAAAAGGCATTAAGCCAGTGGACGCGCCCGACAACCGTTACGGCCGAACGCGGCATGATAATCGACTGCAACGGGCAGACACTTGCCAAAGACGGCCCCGTTTACAAAATTGTGATATGGCCGAATTCCATTTCCGAAAGCGACAGAGTTCGTGTTGCCACGGAACTCAGTCGTGTTCTCAACCTTAACTATGAAAAAGTTCTTGAACGAGTTTCAAGCAAAAAGCTTCGTGAGTTTATTCTCAAACGACAGGTGAGCAAAGAAGCCTGCAACGAAATCCGCAGTTTGCAGCTTGGCGGCGGTGTCGGAATTTCACCGGACACAAAGCGCTATTATCCGTTCGGCACTCTGCTTTCACAAACCATTGGGTTCACAAGCACGGACGGAACCGGGCAAAGCGGGCTTGAGCTGACATACAACAAGTATCTCACCGGCAAGGACGGCGAACGTATTGCCGAAACGGACAGCAGGGGAAACCAAATTGCCGACAGTATGATTCAGGAGTTTCCGCCCACGGACGGTTCAACACTGAAGCTTACCGTTGATGCAAACATTCAAAGTTACCTTGAAAACGCGCTTGCCGAAGCTGTTCAGGTCAACAATGCAAAAAATGCACAGGGAATCATCATGGATGTCAACACCGGTGCCATCGTTGCAATTTCAACAAAACCGGACTATGACCCGAACTCCCCTCCGAGGGACGACATGCAGATGCTTGCCGAGCTTTCCCGCAATCGCATTGTAACCGATGCATACGAACCCGGTTCAACTTTCAAAATCCTTACCCTTGCGGCAGCACTCGATTCCGGAAGTACTCATCTTGAGGACAGTTTCTACTGCAACGGCGGTTATATTGTAAACGGCGAACGCATCAAATGCTGGAAACATGCCGGCCACGGCTCCCAGAACCTAACCCGCGCCACGGAAAATTCCTGCAACTGTTGTTTCATGAAACTCGCCTTGACAATGGGTACCGAAAAGTTTTATGATTATCTTTATGCGTTCGGCCTTGGGCAAAGCACGGGCAGCGGACTTGTCGGTGAAAGCGAAGGCATCGTAACTCACCAGAAATACGTTACCCAAAACGATCTTGCACGCATCGGCTTCGGGCAAAGCATTGCCGTGACGCCGATTCAGCTTGCAAGCGCAGTCTGTGCCGCAATCAACGGAGGCGAACTGCACACACCCTATATCGTTGACGAAATCATATCGGCCTCCGGTGAAACGGTATTCAAGGCCGATACGTCCCCCGTTCGCAGGGTCATCAGCGCGGAAAGCTCCGCATACGTTCGTCAGATACTGCAAAGTGTTGTTGATAACGGAACGGGCAAAAACGCAAAGCTTGCAAACTACACCGTCGGCGGAAAAACGGGAACGGCACAGAAATATGACGAATACGGCCGCGTCTCCTCGGGAAATTATATCTGTTCATTCATCGGATTCGCTCCCGCAGACGAACCCCGCTATCTCTGCCTCATCCTTGTTGATGAGCCTCGTGTAAGTTCAATCTTCGGCAGCACGGTTGCCGCACCTTTCGTCCGCCGTGTGCTTGAGAATGTGTTGACGCTGAAGGAAGTGCCCGGTTTAACCCCGGAAACAAGCTATCAGACGGTTCAGCTGCCCAACCTTGTCGGAATGTCCGCGGCTGACGCTTCCGCACTGCTTGCGCAGTACGGACTTGAGGGCATCTTCGAATGCGATGCGGTTGTTACAATGCAGGTTCCGGCAGCGGGCCAAAGCGTTGTTATCGGCTCGTCCGTTCTGCTGTACACCGGACTTGAGGGTGTGAACACCGCCGAACCGACCGATGAACCGTATTATGTTACCATGCCGAGTCTAATCGGGAAAACCGCGCTCCAGGCGCATGATGAGCTTAAACAGCTCGGGCTTACAATGATTGCCGACCCCGCCGATCCGTTCGGATATGTCATCGGACAAAGCATCTATGCGGGCACGCAGGTTGAATTCGGCTCATCCGTAACGGTTTATTTCGGCTATTCGACTACAGGCGGTTAATTTCCGCAACAGGCAGACTTTTTGCTGCAAAATCAATACTTGCTTTATAACAGGAGAAAAGCAATGCTTATAAGTGAACTGACAAAAAATACCGACTGCCGCATAATCGGCAGCGACTGCGACATCAGCAGAATCGAATACGACTCAAGAAAACTCACCGGCGGTGAGCTGTTTTGCTGCATCCGCGGCACTTTCAAAGACGGGCACGAATTTGCCGAAAGCGCAGTTGCCCGCGGCGCAGCCGCGCTCCTTGTTGAACGTGAGCTTCCTCTTTCCGTGCCGCAAATTATTGTGAAAAACTCACGTCATGCAATGGCCGAACTTGCAATTGAGTTTTACGGTCATCCGCTTGACGGAATCCCCGTCATCGGCATCACCGGCACGAACGGAAAAACGACAACAACATACATGATAAAAGCGATCGCCGAAAAGGCGGGCTATAAAGTCGGACTGATCGGCACGATTCGAAACCTTATCGGCGACAGAATCATCCCCACCGACCGCACCACACCGGAAAGCGTTGAGCTTCAGCGTGTGTTCAGGCTTATGCGCGACGAGGGTGTTCAGCTTATCGTGATGGAAGTCAGTTCGCACGCATTGGATCAGGACAGGGTTCACGGAATCGAGTATCTCATAGGCGGATTCACGAACCTTACGCAGGATCATCTTGATTATCACAAAACTTTTGAAAATTATCTTGCGGCAAAAAAAATTATGTTCACACGCAGCAAATTTGCCGTTATGAATGCCGATGACAGCCACAGTGCGGAGCTGCTTCGCGGAATCAACATTCCAAGCATCACATACGGCATTCGCTGCGAAAAAGCCGATGTTCGCGCCGCCGACATTGAAATCTGTGCGCGCAACATCGAATTTGAAATGCTGACGCCGAACGGAAACAAGCAAATCAATGTTTCCATTCCCGGGCTTTTCAATGTTTTTAACGCAATGCTTGCAGCATCGGTCTGCATGAAACTCGGAATTGATTTGGACACCATCGCGGAAGGGCTGAAAAGCGTGAAGGGCGTTTCCGGCAGGATGGAATCCCTTCCTGCGGAAGGCTTTGATTTTTCCGTTATACTGGATTTTGCACACACACCGGACGGACTGTCCAACCTGCTCTCTGCCGTTCAGGGTTTTGCCAAAGGACGCGTCATTGCCGTGTTCGGCTGCGGAGGCGACAGGGATAATGCCAAACGTCCGATAATGGGTGCAACGGCGGCAAAACTTGCAGACTTCTGTGTTGTAACATCCGACAATCCGCGCACGGAAGACCCGACGCGCATCATCAACATGGTGCTTGAAGGTGTGCGCAGCGAAAAAACGGAGTACGTTGTTATTGAAAACCGCCGCGAGGCAATACGTTACGCACTGAATATTGCAAAGAAGGACGATGTGGTTGTTCTTGCAGGCAAGGGTCACGAGAACTATCAGGAAATCAACGGCATCAAGCATCCGTTCGATGAAAAAATAATCGTTGCCGAAATTCTTGAAGATATGCGCTGCGGGCGCAAATAATTCCGTATTCGGCGCAGTTTTGCGCATCTGGCCGTTTCGGTTCCGTGCAAAGAAAAAATATAAGAGGTTCGTATTATGCAAAAGATGATTTTCGCTTTCATAACCGCCGCAGCAGCGGTCATGCTCATTTCTCCCCTGTTCATTCCCATGCTCCGACGACTCAAGTACGGGCAGGTTGAACGTGCCGAGGGGCCGCACGCACATTCCGCAAAGGAAGGCACTCCGACAATGGGCGGCATTATGTTCATAATCGCGATCATTATTGCAGTTGCGGCATTCAGCATATACGGCATTGCATTCGATTTTTCGGTTCCTGCCGTGCTTATCATGCTTGCGTTCGGGCTTGTCGGCTTTCTTGACGACTTTATAAAAGTCAAGCGCAAGCGCAATCTCGGTCTCCGTGCATACCAAAAAATTATCGCACAGCTTCTTCTGTCCTTTGCGGCGGCGTACTATGCCTATAAAAGCAGTTTTATCGGCTCAACATTGTATGACCCGATTTTCGGCAGCATCGAACTCGGCGGATGGTACATTCCCTTTACGATGTTCATGATAATTGCCGTTGTCAACAGTGCAAACCTGACCGACGGCTTGGACGGTCTGCTTTCCGGCGTCTCGCTGATTTACAGCATTGCAATGGGTGTGCTTTTCCTCTATTTTGCAAAAGTTTTCGACGGCAGCTTCATTAACGAACCCCGTTTCGTTGCAAACCGCGACGGAATGCTTTGCATGAGCGTTTTTGCGTTTGCGGTCGCCGGCGGCTGCCTCGGCTTTTTGAAGAGCAACAGCTATCCCGCAAAAGTCTTTATGGGAGATACAGGCTCAATGGCACTGGGCGGCGCAATGTCCGCAATGGTCATTTACAGCCGTTCCCCGTTCCTCTTCCTGCTGATGGGCGTATGCATTGTTGCCTCCGCCGTGAGCGTTGTGCTGCAGGTCGGCTCGTTCAAACTGCGCCACGGCAAGCGCATATTCAAAATGGCACCTCTTCATCACCATTTTGAGCTTTTGGGCTATCCCGAAACAAAAGTCGTTTCAGGATACATGATAGTGACCGCACTTGCCTGCGTTGCCGCACTCGCACTGTTCCTTTGATAGAGCAAACAAATAAAAGTCTGCTTTATTGTGCAGCATAACGCTGCATTGCAGAATGCCCACCATTGGTTCCTGCGGTTCGGGCGAACCGTTTTGAACACATAGCCGCCGTTCGGTGCCGAAAGTCGTGATTTTTGTTGGCACTTGGCACGACCGATAATGATACCGGGTTTTTAAGAAGGAGCATCGGCACACTTCTCAAAACCCCGCTGCGCCGAACGGCAGCATCTAAAAAGACTGCACTGCCGCAGATACGAATTTGTTCCGCAGGCAGCTTAATTCACCGAATAAAACCTATAAACAACGAAAGGACGCGATTCGATATGAAAAAAACCGCACTGATCGTCGGAATGGCAAAAAGCGGCATTTCGAGCGCAAAACTGCTTTACAGAAACGGGTATAACGTTATCATTAACGATATGAAACCTGTCATTCCCGGGCTTGAGGAAGCCCTTTCAGGCATTGAATACACCGACAAACTCGGCGAAGCTCCCGAAACACTTTTGGACGGAGTGGACCTGATGATTATTTCCCCCGTTATTCCGATTTTCGCTCCATTTGTCCGCAAGGCACAGAGCCGCGGCATTGAAGTTATCGGCGAAATTGAACTCGGTTATCGTTATTGCAGCAGAGGAACGCATTTTGTGTGCATCGGCGGCACGAACGGAAAAACCACAACCACTGCGCTTACCGGCGAAATATTCAAAGCAAACGGCGAAGGCCAAACGTTTGTTCTCGGCAACATCGGCATTCCAATTACCGAACATGCATCCGAAACGCGCCCGGGCGACACCGTTGTTGCGGAAACCGCCGCGCTCCAGCTCGAAAGCATCCGTGACTTTCATGCCGATGCAGCCGGGCTTTTGAACATCACCGAGGATCATATTAATCGGTTCGGCTCGATGGAAGCGTACATTGCGGCCAAAATGCGCGTTTTTGAAAACCAGACCGAACAGGATTTTGCCGTTCTGAATGCGGATGATCCAATTGTTTCGGCCGCGGAAACAAAAGCAAAAAAGCTTTACTTTTCAAGGCTGCATGAGGTTCGGGACGGCGCCTTTGTCCGCAGCGGCATCATCATCTTCCGCATGAACGGAGTTGAAACGCAGCTTATTCCCGCAAACGAACTCGGCATCATCGGCGCACATAATCTTGAAAACGCGCTCTGTGCGGTTTGCCTTGCTATGTCCATGGGAGTAAAGCCGGATGTCGTCTGCAATGTTTTGAAATCATTCAAAGGTGTTGAGCATAGAATTGAATACACCCGCTGCCTGAACGGAATCACCTTTTACAACGATTCAAAAGGCACAAACCCCGAATCCACCGTTAAAGCCGTTGAAGCAATGACAAAGCCGACAGTGCTTATGCTCGGCGTCGGTAATTATGATAAGCAAAGTGATTATCGTCCCGTCTTCCGCGCCTTCAACGGAAGAGTTAAGGCTGTTGTTGTAAACGGTTCAAACACCGAAGCTATCATGCGTGCGGCTGAAGAGGAAGGGTTTAAAAACATCTACCCCTGTTCGGATGATTTCCGCGCACTGATACTGAAAGCAGCATCCCTTGCCGAACCCGGCGATGCAGTGCTGCTCTCCCCCGCCTGCGCAAGCTGGGGCATGTTCGACAATTTTGAACAGCGCGGTGACATATTTAAGGAAATAGTAAACTCACTCTGAGGCGGTTTTGATTCCCGCCCATCGGGCTTGAGTTTCCGCCGAAAAATGCCGCATTCTGCCCGAAACGGTCCCTCCCGTTTCGGAATAATCGATAAGAGAGGTTGAGATGGAAAGCAACGCAACACATATTCATTCCGCCGAAAGGCGCGGCGGCAGTTCACCCGCCGCTGCACCCATGCCGACAATGCGCCCACGCAGACACGGCATGGACTACTTGCTTTTTCTTACAGTTGCGGCAATCTGCGCATTCGGCGTTGTTATGCTGTTTTCCGCAAGCTATTATTATGCCCAGTCCTTTCAGGGCGACGGGTATTACTACGTAAAAAAGCAGCTGCTCTTCCTTGCAATCGGCATTCCCGTTATGTTCGGGCTTTCGTTCGTGGATTACAAATTCTACCGGCGCTTTGCGTGGATGGCATATCTGCTTATAATCCTGCTCCTTATTGCCGTTCTTCTTTTCGGCAAAAACCTGCAGGGCGGACAGCGTTGGCTCAAAATCGGTCCGCTGCAATTTCAGCCTTCCGAACTTGCAAAGTTCATAATCGTTATTTGCATGGCAAAATACATGACGGATCATCATGAGGATATGCCGTCGTTCGTTCGTGGGTTTTTGCCGATGGCGGCACTGCTTGTCGTTCCCGCCGTGTTGATTTATTTTCAACCGAACGTTTCCATGCTCATAATCCTTTGCATTGTGTTTGCGATCATGCTTTTTATCGGAGGAGCAAGCCTTAGTCAGCTCGGCATTGCGGCACTTATCGGCGGAGTTGCTCTCGTTGTTCTTTTGTTTGCTGCGTCATATCGCGAAAGCAGATTTACTGCATGGCTTGATCCTTGGGGCAACAAAAGCGATGCCGGCTATCAGATCGTTCAATCGCTTTATGCATTCGGCAACGGCGGTTGGTTCGGTCAGGGGCTTGATGCAAGCCGTCAAAAGCTCCTGTTTTTGCCTTATCGTGAAAGTGACTTCATTCTTTCCATCATTGCCGAGGAACTCGGCTTTGTGACTGTTGCACTGTTAATTGCGGCCTACTGCTTTATTATCTACCGCGGCATTCGAATTGCGCTCTCCGTTCGCGACAGGTTCGCTTCACTTGTTGCGGCGGGGTTCTCTTCCATACTTGCCGTGCAGGTTGCGGTCAACGTTGCCGTTGTTACAAATTCAATACCCGCAACAGGGCAAACGCTCCCCTTCATCAGCTCCGGCGGTACCTCGCTTGTTATATTTCTTGCCGGCATCGGCGTACTGCTCAATATTTCACGCTATACGGAACCCCGAAAATCACGCGGAGAATCATATGGAAAACACAAAAAACAGAAACAGCGGCAGCAATAACGAACCTGAGTACGGCAGCAGGCATTCCCGCAACCGTTCTGCGGACGCTTCAGGCAATTCCGCACACGGGGCCCGCAGTGCGGCCGGAACACGTGCACGCAAGGTTCCGCACGGTGTTGAATCCGACGGGCTGGATACCCGCGCAGCGGCACCCGCACGCGGCATCAGCCACGAGGAAAAGCGGCGGAGACAAAACAGGCGTGACATTTTCAGTTCGCTCGGAATTCTTCTTCTTATCGCACTGCTTGGGTTTTGCGGCTATACAGCCTACCGCTTTACCTGCGTTGACTCGTTCATTGTTTCCGGAAGCGGGCAATACAGTGCCGAACAGATAATCGGCCTTGCAGGTTTGCAGACGGGCAGGCATATTCTTTCCTACAACACGGATGAAATATCAAAAAACGTATCAAGCATTCCGAATTTGATCTGCACCGGCGTGCGCAGGGTTTTTCCGAATAAAATCAGTATCAATGTTGCCGATCACAATGCTGCTGCGGCTATACCCGCAGCAAACGGAACATATACGCTTGTTGACGCCGAAGGGCTTGTGCTTGCAATCGGCGCGGAAAGCAGCGGTGAGCTTATCCTGCTCCGCGGCATGGCGAATATCGGCTTTGTGCATAATACCGTGATAACCGAAAAGAACCATTGTCTCCGCACCGTCACGGCAATGAAGCTGCTTGCGGCAGTAAAAGAATGTGATTTTGCAGAAAGCGTTATTGCAATTGATGTGTCCAATGCAGCCTCGATAAAGCTTGAGCTTCAGCACGGCTACACTTTTGTTCTGGATGACTGGCGGTATGCGGAAGGAAATATTAAAACCGCAGCAAAGGCTTACGCACGCCTTCTCCCCGTCTATCCGAGTGGGGGGACGGTCAACATATTTAAGGATTCAACCGTTGTTGACTTCACTCCGCGCAGTTCGGCCGCATCGGTCCCGCCTGAAACGGATGCACCGCAGCAGGTGACTGCTCCGCCGAATTCAACGGACGAGCCTTGATGAAACATTGCGGTAGATTTTATAAAACAAATTAGGTTATTCTATCTTTTTTACGCAAAGTCGCTGCCCGGGTGTTGCGCATAATATTGCATATATGCTATAATGAGCATACATATATGCACCGTCCGCACACATGCCGTTTTCGTTGAGAAAATGTGACATACCCCGCCGAAAACTGTTTTTTTGGCAGCGGATTCTGCATTTGGAGAGCTTGAATGAAACAGAGTGTTATAATCGACATCGGCAGCAGCAAAGTTCTTGCCATGGTTGTCTGCCCTGCGGCTGACGGCGCAATCATTGTTCAAAATGCCGAAGAACGTACCTACTCCGGGTATCGATTCGGTGAGCTTCCGAACGCGGCCGCACTGAGCGATACACTTGAAAGCATTGCCTCTGCGCTCCGCAGCTCTCAGGGAATCCGCCTTCGCAGTGCCTGTGTCGGAGTTCCCGCACCATTCACAAAGACCCTGCTCAACTCCTGCCGACAGCCTGTTGAATCCAGATCGCACCGCGTCACGGAATCGGACATCGATCTTCTGCTTGAGCAGGCGGCGGATTTCACTCCGCCGGAAGGCTTTACGCTGATGCACAGCTCGCTGTTCAACTTTGAACTTGACGGCATGGCGGCGGAGCATTCGCCCGTCGGCAAGTCCGCAAAGGAAATTTCGGCGGATGCGGCGCATACCTTCGTTGACTCGGCTTTCGCCGCAGCCGTTTCGGATGCGCTTCGCTCAGCAGGCATTGCTGCCGATCCGTTTGTTTCATCCCAATTGACAGGGGCATTGTTCACAATTCCCGAACCGGACCGCGAAAACGGTGCGATACTAATCGATTGCGGCGGTCAGCATTGTGATGTTTCACTCATATATGACAACGCTCTGCTTTGCTCCGAAAGCATCGGAATCGGCGGCGAACACTTCACGCGTGATATTGCATACGGGCTGCGTCTTCCGTTCAGCACGGCGGAAAGCATCAAACGCAGGTATGTATTCGGGCTTGATTACAGCAACTCAGTTGAGCGCGTTATGATTCCCGGAGAGGGACTTGCAACGCTCAGCTGCGGCGCAATTCAATCCGTTATCGAAGCCCGCATCGTTCAGCTTGCGGATGAAATTCAAAGCATCATCAGCGGCATTGAACAAAACGCTCGGGCGCGCTTCCCCGTCTATCTCATCGGCGGCGGAATTGCGCTTATGCGCGGCGGCGCCGAAAGGCTTTCCCGACTTCTCGGAAGGCGCGTATATGTTTCCATGCCGCGGACAAGCCTTATGAACACCGTTAACTACGCACCGGCATTTGCGCTTGCGCAATTCATGCTTTACGGCAGCGGTTCACTTGCTGTCGGCAACAGACGACTGGTGGATAATATAGTCGGCAACATCAGAGATTTTTTCGCTTACCGACAAAATGCATAGCAATTATGCAAAGATTGCCACAGTATGCACCGATTGATTTTTGAAAAGAGCAAACCGTTCGATGCATTCTCAAAGTTTAAATCAACCGAAGACAAAGGAGGTTTTATCAATAATGGCACTTGATCTTGAACTCGATAACGAACAGGGCAATATTGCCCAGCTTAAAGTCGTCGGCGTCGGCGGCGCAGGCGGGAACGCAGTGAACCGTATGGTTGAATTTGGTCTTCGCGGTGTTGAATTTGTATCCATCAACACCGACAGACAGGCTCTATTCACCTCCAAGGCAGACATCAAGGTTCAGATAGGTGAAAAGGCAACCCAAGGTCTCGGCGCAGGTGCGGAACCTGCCGTCGGCAGGGCCGCAGCAGAAGAGAGTATTGATGAGATCAACGACGCAATTCGCGGCGCAGATCTTGTTTTCATCACCGCAGGTATGGGCGGCGGCACCGGCACCGGGGCAGCACCCATAGTTGCAAAAGCCGCCAAAGAGCAGGGCATACTGACCGTTGGTGTTGTTACAAAGCCTTTCAGTTTTGAAGGCCGCTCACGCATGAGGAATGCACTTCAAGGCATACGCGATTTGCGCGATGTTGTTGACACGCTCATTATCATTCCCAACCAAAAACTGCTTTCCATTGTCGGCAACACACCCATTAACGATGCGCTCCGCGTTGCGGACGATGTGCTCCGTCAGGGCGTTCAGGGAATCAGCGACCTTATCACCTGCCACACAATGATCAACAGCGACTTTGCGGATGTTCGCACCGTCCTTTCCGCAAAGGGCATGGCCCACATGGGTATCGGCACCGCAAGCGGCGAAGATCGCTGCACGGAAGCTACCCAGCAGGCAATCAAAAGTCCGCTGCTTGAAACAACCATTGACGGTGCAAAGGGCGTTCTCATCAACGTTGTGGGCGGACCCACTCTCGGCATGATGGAGGTTGACAATGCAACCAACCTCATAACCTCGGCTGTGGATGAAGAAGCACGCATCATTTTCGCAATGGGCATTGATGACGCAATGGGAGACGATGTTCGTGTTACCGTTATTGCAACAGGCTTTGAGTGGCCCGCAGAACTGGATAACGACCCCTCAAGGACGCGTCAAAATGCTGTAAATTCCGGCGTTCGTCCCGACCCCGACTCCCGCGACGGCAGAGGCATTCGTGTTGATACACGTCCCGCCGCTCCCGACCGTGAACAATATGATATCCGTGACGACCGCTTAAATACTCCGAACGCACAACGTGAATACGGTACTGCACCCATGCGTGACGAACCCGGCAGGCGCGACTACGTTGATCGCAGCTACAGCGACAGGCAGGAGCCCCATCGAAACCCCGCTGACTACAGCAGCGGCATTCGCGGCGGTTCAGGCTCGAACAGTGCAGAGTACGGCAGACCCGATTATGAGAGTCGCCCGGGATACGGCAACGCTCCTGCATATGAAGACAACAGGGGCTACGGCAGCAGCTACGGCGATGAACCTCGCCCGGCAAGGCCCGCTGAGTCTTCCCGCCAAAGCACTCCCCGCGATAACCGCGACAAAAACAGCGGACTCGATTGGCCCTATTTTCTCCGTTCCAAGAAAAAGAACAACTGATTTAACAATCTGACAAAAAAACCGAAAGCATCCGAACATGCATACAGCATTCGGATGCTTTCAATTCCGTTATGCGGTTTTATTTACATCATCATTATTTGCACAAAGCAGCCGACATCAAAATTCGTTGTTGACAATACGATGGGCTCGGTGCTATAATCATTTTAATCGGTGGTTCATCCGCCGAAATTTAAACAAAGGGGTATACCGGAGTGACCGTGATCGACTGAGTTTTTATGCAAAGCAAAACTTTTTTTGTTGCGCTTAAAAGTGTGCAAAAGAGTTTGCGCTGCGATTCGGTTGATAACATCCCGGTGGACTTCCGCATATTTAACAGGATAAATGCAATGCAGACTTTGTGTTTCCCTGTATGAGCTTTATATTTCTGCTCAGAAGCGGATGTGAATGATGTTTCACGTTCCGTTTTTTATTTTCATAAAATGTGTTTTATGTGCACCTTAACGAAATCCTCCGAACCGCCCGCAGACTTCGGCTTTCAACGCATTTATAACCCGCAGGCTTGAACAACAAGGAGGTTCATATGTCCATAATTTCAGTACGCAATTTAACTTTCTGCTATGAAGGCAGTTTCGACAACATTTTTGAAAACGTAAATTTCACGATCGATACCGATTGGAGACTTGGTTTCATCGGACGAAACGGGCGCGGAAAAACGACTTTTCTGCGGCTGTTAATGGGCGATTATGCATACGAAGGAAGCATCACGGCAAGCGTTCATTTTGACTATTTTCCGTTTGCCGTAACAAATGAAAGTCTGACCGCTGCCGAAATTCTTCTGACTGTTTCCGGTATTGCTGAATACGACTTTTGGCGCGCCGAGCGGGAACTCGGACTTCTCGGTGTTGATGAAAGTGTGCTCCCCCGTCCGTTTGCAACGCTTTCCAACGGAGAAAAAACCAAACTGCTGCTTGCCGCACTCTTTCTCAAGGAAAACAATTTTCTGCTCATTGATGAACCGACGAATCATCTTGATCTTGACGGCAGGCGACTCGTTGCGCAATATCTCAAGAGCAAACGAGGGTTCATTCTTGTGTCGCACGACAGGGCATTCCTTGATGAATGCATTGACCATGTGCTGTCAATTAATCGCAGCACGATAGAAGTCATTCACGGCAATTATTCATCATGGCAGCGTGAAAAAACTCGGCGTGACGATTATGAACGCAGTGAAAACTCCCGTCTGACCGCCGAAATTGCCAACCTGCGCAATGCAGCGGACAGAATTGCTTCATGGTCGGACAAAATTGAAGCAACAAAAATCGGCGGCGGTCCGTGTGATCGCGGCGCAATCGGCGCAAAAGCCGCAAAGATGATGCGTCATGCAAAGGCACAGGAGAGCAGACTTGAACGCGAAATTGAAAAACGAGAGGCACTTATGCATGATGTTGAATATGACGAGCGGCTGAAGCTGCATCCCGAGCCGTATTTCAGGCAGAATCTGCTTTTATCAAAAGACCTTTCCATTTTTTACGGTGACAGATGCGTTGCAAACGGAATCAGTCTTACGCTCAACCGCGGGGACAGAATCGCGCTTGTCGGGCGCAACGGCTGCGGTAAATCCAGTTTGCTGAAGCTTTTAATCGGCCAACCAATTGCACATACGGGCACACTTGAAATCGGCAGCAGACTGACCGTGTCGTATGTGCCGCAGGATATGTCTTTTCTTTCCGGCAGCGCAGACGACTTCGCCGCAGAAAGCGAAATTGATATCACCCTGTTCAAAACGATTCTGAGGAAGCTTGATTTCAAGCGTACGCAGTTCACAAAAGATATGTCGGAATTTTCCATGGGCCAAAAGAAAAAAGTCCTGCTCGCCCGCAGCCTTTGCCAAAGAGCCAACCTCTATATCTGGGATGAACCGCTGAACTACATTGACGTTATATCAAGACTTCAGATAGAAACGCTGATACTTGAATACAAGCCGACCATGCTGTTTGTTGAACATGACGAAGCTTTCGTCAACGATATTGCAACGAAAGTGTGCAGAATCAGTTTGAATCAATAGCAAGGTCTGCCGCTGCATTCCGGCTGCTCCGTGTATTGGAGCAGGGCGGTGAACGTGAAAACAGGAGCATTGTCATACGGCAATGCTCCTGTTCGTTATTTTGGTTTAATTGTGTGCGTTGATTCCTGTTTATACCGCGGGATTATTTGCCGCAGCAGCAGCAGGGATGATCAACGGAGGACATATGCTTGATGAGGTCAACAAGCTTGTTGGAATAACCCCATTCATTGTCATACCAAGCAACGAGCTTTACGAAATGATCGTTGAGCATGATGCCGGCGGTTGCATCGAAGATGGAAGTTCTCTTA
>UMCF01000991.1_pt1 | contig 41807 bp, 38 predicted proteins | sample 1964131 | NCBI WGS metagenome assembly UMCF01 (sample SAMEA4835958, study PRJEB28245) | human gut metagenome | biome: gut microbiome; material: fecal sample | place: Denmark | collected 2008
ACAGGGATCGATGCTGGAACAGCCTCTGTTACTGCTTACATAGAAGATACCGGGGTAAATTTATCCGGAACAGGAGATGCCGGTTCTACGATGGATGATAATGGACATGGAACAGCTATGGCAGAAACAATCATAGCAGCATTGGAAGAGAATGGAGTAAATGCAGAAAAAGTAAAAATACTTCCGATTAAGGCATTAAACAGCCAGGGAGAGGGAAGCATTTCATCCATATATCAATCCATTCAAAGTGCCATAGATCAGAAAGCAGATATGATCGTTTTGGGAGTATCATCAAAAACGATATCACCGGCACTGGATGAGATAATAAAAGAGGCAAAAGAAAGAAATATCATGACACTTTGTGCTGCAGGGAATGACAGTACGGATATCCGGGAATACGCACCGGCTAACAGTGAGTATGTAACAGTGATCAGCTCCATAAAGAACAAAGAAGAGGCTGCAGAGTATACAAATTACGGAGCAGTTGATTTTTGTTCCTATGGAGAAAGGGACGTACTGGTGTCAGGAAAACAGATGACCGTAAAAGGAACATCGATCTCTTGTGCATATACAGCAGGCGTAGCAGCATCTTTTGGAAAAGGGATAAGCATAGAAGAACGTTATCAGAAGTTAAAAGAAAAAGCCGTATCGATGCCGGAGGCATCTGCAGAATACTTTGGAAACGGACGTATCGGAGATGCACCGGATAAAGTGACAGAAGAAGAACCAGAAAAAGAAGAGGTAAGATCAGAAGAGACAAAAGAGAAAGACGCTGAAAAGCAGGAGAAAAGAAAAAACACATTGGAAGAGACTTCCATAAAAAAAGAAAAACCGGAGGTGGAGGTACAGGACGTACAACCTCTTGGAGCATCGGATAATACAGGACGTTATTATAATCCTGCAGAAGTTTATGATAATGTAAGTGTTCCTTATCATCATATCGTATTTAACTTAATGTGTGATAGCAATGCAAACAGAACGTCTACAGCAACCTCATCTGTTACACCGTTATATACAAGATTCTATGGCTCTTGTAATGATGGATCAGTATATAAGATGATCAAAGCAGTTTATAACAATACCAGGGGAAGTAATACGGAAGCCCTATGTTTTATCGATGCTGCAGCACATACTTATACGATCAAGGATCATATAGACAGCAGAACAGAGTTTTGTACAAACCCAAGTAAAAGTAAATGGCTGACTCCATCCAAACGGGGATATAAGGACGGTAAATTCATGGTAGCAAATCCGGTAGGGGAATCTAAACCATTTCGTGATATTGGAGATAAACGTTTGAAAGGATGGGGAATCGGTTCTACATCATCATCCATCTATTTTAGGGCATCTTATGGCTATGATATTCATTATTACAAAAGAAATACAAGTAATAGCAGTGATTATCAGATACAGAACGTATCGGATGACTTAAATGGTGTAGACATCATATCAGATCCACAAAAGACGGGATATCTGTTTCAGGGATGGTCATTGAATCAGCAGGCAACTACTCCGGATAAATACAATGGAAATACGATCAAACATGGTACACATATCTATTCCATCCGTCCTTCATCTGCAAATGATACATCTACACATAGAGACTTGTATGCGATCTGGAATCCGATCAGTTACAAGATCCGTTATCATGGCAATGGAGCAACATCAGGAACGATACATGATACACAGGCAGAATATGATAAAAGCGTAAATCTTAGTAATAATGCATTTGTAAGGACCGGTTATCAGTTTAAAGGATGGAGTACGTCTGCAAATGGAAAAGTTAAGTATGCAAACCAGGCATCCGTAAAAAATCTTGCAGATACCAATGGGGCAGTGGTACATCTCTATGCAGTATGGGAACCGATTGAATATCAGGTAAAATATCATGGCAACGGGGCAACATCGGGAAGCATGGAAAACAGTATACATACCTATGATAAACGGCAACCGCTTGCTTCAAACACTTATGTACGGCAGTTTACAGTACAGTTTGAAAAAAAATGTACAGATACAAAGGTACCAACGCCGACTCCGGAAACCGTACCGGCAGCTTTTAACGGTTGGATGAAGAGCAGTACCGGAACAAAGATAGATTATAAACCAGAGGAGAGTGTAGGAAATTTAAGCAGCACACAGGGAGCCGTTGTCAGTCTTTATGCAAACTGGACGGATGGAACGGTAAAACTGCCGGAACTGGAAAGATATGGTTATGATCATTTAGGCTGGAGCAGCAATAAAAATGCTTCCAGTGCAGATAAAGGATATACACCGAACGCAGAAGTAGTCGTTTCATCAGATAAAAAATTGTATGCTGTCTGGAAAGAGCAGACCAGAGATATCATCTACAATGCGAATGATGGAACAGGAACGGTACAAAAGGAGAAAAAGAAATATACGCAAACCTATGTGATCAAACAAAACTCATTTATCCGATTAGGCTACGAATTTGTCGGATGGGATACAAGACCGGATGGCAAGGGAGATAAGACATACGATCCGGGAACATCCTACAAAAAGCATGAAGACCTTACGCTTTATGCCATTTGGAAAGAAAATTTTAAAGTAGCATATATCGGAAATGAACAGACGGCAGGCTTGGACTTCATCGATGAGGGTGCGGATCAGCTTGGCTATCAGGAAAGTCTTGAGTATACTTTTGATGACAACCTGGAAGAAGCAGATAACCCAAAAACAGAGCATTTCAATAAAAAAGAAGAAGTAGATGCGTATGTGGATGCCGAAACAGGGAAGACAGTCAGACAGACAGTAAGTGGAACCGCGGTAGGATGGAGTATGGATCAAAATATGACTCCGAAAAAAATGGAAGAAGGAAAAAATGCGTATGGTCTTGATTCAAAAATTAAAGGAAAAGATCTGATTATACAGGCAATGGAAAAAGGAGAAAAGATTTTTACAAGAAATGCTCCAAACAATGACTACGGAAAATTTCCAAAGGACAGCCTTACAGATCTGAAAGAGGATAGATCTGTTTATGGAGCACCGCTTCCTGTCGGAGTCCGGACATTTTATAATGGTATTCCATATGTCAATCTGTATACCGTATGGGATATGGGACCTGTGATCGAGGCATATGACCGCTACTATACACTAGAAGAGGCACAGGAGGGATCGATTACCCGTGACAGCCTGCTAGATGCTGCGGAGGCTTACGATGAGGAATTAAAGAGTTCCGGTAATAAAGACGGAAAACTGAAAAAAAAGAATGATGAAAAGAATCATACGGTATTTGATCTGTGTGATTATCAGGAAAGTGACTTTACACAGCTAAAAGACAGTGCGGATATCAGTGTAACTTATCGTGCCAAAGATGCTGCCGGAAATGTTACGAAAAAGATCGTTATGGTACATATCATAGACAGCCGTTCCGTACCAAAAGAACCGGAAGAAGGAAAGGTAAGGTTTATCAGTAAGAAATACTTGAATACACTGTCGGATAATTCCATCTGGAAAAAGAACGAAGACTATAAGAAAGCCTTGGAAGAAGCCGTAAGTTACAAAAGGGAAAATCCAAAGAAAACAGATCCGCTTCCGATATTTGGTGAAGCCTATACCAAAGAGATCGAAGGAACGGGAAGTTGGAATAAAACCCCACAGCAGGTATGGGAGTTTAAACGTAAAGATGTAGTAAATGTACAGTCTTATATTAAAGAAAATGGGATTTCCTCCTGTACAACACCGGAAGGGTATCAGTCCTTCCTAACAAAATTTGCAGACTGCAAAAAATAGTGATGCAAAAGGTCTTGCCGGATATTCTCCGGCAGGATTTTTTTTGTGAAAATGCTGATTTTATGCGGGTTTGAGGAACATGCTATTTTTAGCAGGTAGCAAAAACCGAACAAAAGTTCTTGCCAAGCAGGGAATATGTGATATAATGGAAAAAACAGTAAAAAAGATCAGATTTTTCTTTTTTTACAGAAAACATAGTAAATAATGGGGAACAGGTGGAAGGAGATTTTTTTATGAAGGCAAAAAGGATTTCAGCATGGATCATTGCAGTATCACTCTGCATTACAAACAGCGGACTGGTATATGCAGCCGAAAATACCGGAATGGAAGAGAGCACCATACAGGCAGTTCAGGAAGAAGATTCCATAAAAGAAAAAAAGGATGAGGAGCCTGCAGCGGAGTGTGTTTCTGAGGACGTACAGGCGGAAATAAGCAATGAAAATGAATTAAGTGGGGAAATTACCACGGAAACGGAAAACGTGCCTGAAAACGGCACTCAGGAACAGCACGATTGGGAAGGTAAATTATATTCAGATGGAACGGCAGAGATCACAAAATATACGGGCAGTGATAAGGATGTAGTCATACCATCCACGATCGAGGGTCATACGGTAACATCACTGGAGCAGGATGTATTTTACAATAATACAACGGTGGAAACCATTCATATACCGGCAACAGTGACATCTATGGGGCATCCCGGAGATGTAATGACAACTACATTCAAGGGAGCAACATCGCTGAAATCGATCACAGTGGAAGAAGGAAATCCGGTTTATTTTTCTATAGATGGAGTGCTGTTTATGTATGCAGCAACGGATAGTACACCAATGCTTATGGTATATCCAGCTTCTAAGGACGGAGCCTCTTATTATATTCCTAAAAATGTCGGAAATATATGTGATTATGCTTTTAGTGAAACTATAAACTTAAATAAAATCGTTGTGCCGGATACTGTAAAATATCTTTTTATATGTGCTTTTAATGAGTTGTCTAATAAAGACATTATTTTTTGTCATACTGAACCATCTCAAATAAAATTATCTAGTGGATTTTCTTTGTTGGAAAACTGTAGAATTATTGTAAAAAATCAAGAAATGAAGGATACTGTAAAAAATAGTTTGGGTTCTAAATCCACAGTAAATGTACTTTTGGAGTCCGAATTATCTGCAGAAGAAAGAAATGCATACCTGACACCGGCAACAGATCTAACCTTTGCTGATGGAAGCAGGACAAAGAACATCACATTAGAGCCGGAGGAAAACTGTACGATCGACTATCAGCTTTTCCCGGAAGACACAACGGATGTTGTGACATGGAAAAGCTCCGATGATAAGGTGGCATATGTAGAGACAATTAATGGACATTCTACATTAAAAGCAGTCAATCATGGACAATGTACCCTTGTTGGAACAGATGGAAGAGGTCATACACTTACAATAAAAGCGGTTGTCTCTGTACCGATTAAAGATATTCAATGTATGGTTCACTATGAACAATTTACCAATAATGGAACAGCCGTCTTGGACTATCATACGGTAAAGCATGATTTCAGTTTTAATGCAGAGGGAGAACACAGAGTCTATTTTTCAATCTGGTCAAATGCTCCGGAAAGTTATGGAAAAGATACACCAACCTGTAATGAACTTTTAAATTGGAATATTACAGGTGATACAGATAAACTGGTATATGGTGTAGAACACGAATCGAATAGTTGTGGTGAGAAATGGGATGAGCACTATTTTAAAGTAAACGGAGCTGGAAGTGTCACAATTAATGTTTCGGTAAAAGATGATGATGGAAGTATAAAAAACGGGAAATTTACGGTAAAAGTTTTAAAATCGTCTATCTGCAATTCTGTAGTAAGCGTTAATAATGTAAATTACAATGGAAAAGCACAGATGCCGGAGGCGAAAGTAATATTAAAAGATAAAGAGCTGAAGAAAGGAACCGATTATACGATATCGTATTCTGATAATACGAAACCGGGAACCGGAAAAGCGATCATTAAAGGGACTGGAAATTATACTGGAGAGACAGTAGCCTATTTTGAGATACAGAAAAAAGACAGCACAAGAGATTCTGGAGAGAAAGACCAAAAAACCGATCAGAAAAAAGATAACACAACCGAGAAATCAGGTCAGAAGATAACGGGTATCTCTTCCAGTTATAAGAAAGCGTATAATTCCTCCTTTACTTTAAAACCAAAAGCTAAAGGCAAGATTACCTATAAGAGCAGCAATACAAAGGTTGCCACGGTAAACAGTAAAGGAAAAGTGAAGATCAAAGGAACCGGGAAAGTAACGATCACCATAACGGCAAAAGAAACATCGGCTTATAAAAAGCAGACGAAGAAAGTAACCATTTATGCCGTACCGGGAAAGCGTGATATTAAGAAGCTGTCCTCCGGGAAGAAAAAGCTGACGGTGCAGTGGAAGAAAGATAACCGATCAGACGGCTATCAGGTGCAGTATTCCACGGACAAAAAGTTCAAAAAGAACGTAAAGAATGTAGTGATCGGAAAGAAACAGACCACGAAGCAGACCATTAAAAAGCTAAAGACCGGAAAGAAATACTATGTACGGATCCGTTCTTACAAAAAGATAAACGGAAAGAAATACTACGGAACATGGAGCAGCAAAAAGACGGTAAAAGTAAAGTAGCATATGGGAGAACATAAAGTTTGTAGAACCGGCATCTCCTGTTCCGGATAAGTTAACATGGGATTGACAGAAAAGCATCAACATGTTACAACTATGCTAGAATAACAAAAGAAAATCTTCAATAAAAGAAAAAAAAATTATTGGCAGAATGGCTTGTTTTTCCTTAGTTTCTGTAGTCTTTTTGTCAGTGAAATGTTATACTATATATAGAAAAGAAAGGAGGAAAATATTATGTATGCAATTGCTTTTGATTTAAAGGTAGAGGACTTAAAAAAAGAGTATGGAAATCCATACAATCGTGCTTATGATGAGGTTAGACAGGAGTTAGAAAGTATTGGATTTGAATGGACACAGGGTAGTGTCTACATCAATAAAAGCAATGAGAATAGCTTGACAACGGTATATAAGGCAATCAGTCGATTATCAAAGATTGAATGGTTCAGAAATAGTGTTCGTGATATTAGAGCTTTTAAAGTAGAAGATTGGTCAGATTTTACAGAGATTGTAAAAAACGGATTGTAAGTTATCTGAAAGGACCTTAGCGGCTAGAACTGCTAAGGTCTTTTTAGATAAAAACAGAAAGTAACTGTATACTCAGTTACTTTCTTGGATAAAGAACATCTCAGCTGCTATCTGTGATAGATGCAGCACTATTATTTATTGAGGTATGAGATGCTATGTGTTATTGTAAGGCATCTAATTTAAAATTGCAATAAGGAAAGAAAATCTTGGAATATTTCAGGATTTTCTTTTTTTATGCTCTTCTATTGAGATATTTCCCAAAATATACTATACTTCATTTATAGTATATTTTTGAAACGGAGGTAGAAAATGGGAAAGGAAAAATTCGATAAAAAAGAATGGATGGAAAAGTCTATGCAGATGAAAGGACAGATGCATGACATGATTTTTCAAATGGCGGAAACTTATATTACAAATCCGGAAGCTATTGCCGAATATATGGCGTTTAGTTCTAAATTTTATCGTTATTCTGTGAAAAATACCATGCTGATTTATTCACAGAATCGGGGAGCATCATTCGTGCAGTCATTCTTGGATTGGAAATCTATGGGGGTCAAGATCCGGAAAGGGCAGAAAGGAATGAAGATATTTGTTCCGGTACAGAAGACATTCTTAAAAAAAGGTTCTGAGATTGTTCCATTAAGCGAGGCATCCCCGGAATGGAAAAAGGCATATAAGGAAAAGAAAATTGAAGTATTAAAACAGACTGCCTTTAAGATTGGAAATGTTTTTGATATTTCACAAACGGATTTTCCAAAAGAACGGTATCCGGAACTGGTTACGATGGGATATCCGGAAGTTTATCATGCCAGGCTGTTTGATGCAGTCAGTGAATTTGCTGCTACTGCCCTCTCCTGCCCGGTCAGGGTTGAAGATATGGCATCTGTTACTTTAAGGGGATATTATGTACCTTCTAAAAATGAGATTGCAATCAATCATCTTTTGGAAGATACCCACAGGCTTTCTACTCTTGCTCATGAGACAGGTCATGCAATGATACATCGTGATGCAGGAGAAAAAAGTCTGGCACAGATAGAATTTGAAGGGGACTGTGTTGGCATTATGATGGAATCAAGGTTTGGGATCATGCCTGTAGATAAGAGAAAAGAACATCTTGCACAACATTTCGGCACCTTAAAAGAAGAGATCATAAGTACATTGGGGGAGGATGCTCTGATAAAAGAGTTGGACAAAATCTTTTCGGATGTGTATTCTATTTACAATGGTTATACAGAGGCTTTAGATGCCTGTGTCCAGCGTCATGTACCGGCAGAAGAATTGAACATGAAAAAGGAGTCTTTTCTGAATCGTATGATAAAAGAGGCTTCTATGAAAAATCCGGATGCAGCACTCTCTCACCCGGATTATGGCATGGATATGGACGATGGATTGAGTATTTAAAAGAAAAGAGGTGATATATATGCCGTATCAATGGATGTCAAGGGAAGAGACTGCAATGGTTGCAGAAGCAATGAAGGAACAGATAAAGATTCAGGACTATGCAGCTTCCATAGGTTATACTCCGGTTAAAAAAGGTAAATACATTTCTTTAAAGGAAATAGACTCTATCCGGATTGATCCAAAGAAAAATTGTTTTTACAGAAACAGTGGGATTGGAGGAAGAACCAAAGGCAGCGTGATCGACTTTGCCATGAATGTAAATAGAATGAATTTTCATGAAGCATTTATGGAATTGAAACGATATGCGAATCTGGATTTAAGCCGGGACTATCCGACTTTTTCTCCGGATAAAAAAGCTGCAGAACAGTCTAAAAAAAAGGCAATACAGAAGGAATTAGAACTCCCGGAGCGTGGACAGAATATGAGGCGTATCTATGCATACCTTTTAAAAAGTCGTTTTTTAGAACCGGATGTAGTACAGGATTTTGTGAGTAGAAAGATGTTGTATCAGGATATCCGTAATAACTGCTGTTTTGTCGGATATGATGATGCTGGAAATCCTAATTATGGATTTCAGCGTGGGACCAGTACGCAAAACCGGTTTGTTAGAGACGTTCCGGGATGCGATTATGAAAAAGGTTTTTACATACACAACGGATCAAATAAGTTGATCATATCAGAGTCAGTCATCGATGCTGCATCGGTCATGTCAGTGCTTCATGCACAGGGGTATGATTTTAAGGAATATGACTATTATGCATTGACCGGGAGCTGCAAGCTGGAAGGTATTTTTTCAAGGATCAAAGAGGGAAACTATGAACAGATCCTCATGGCTCCGGATAATGATGAGGCTGGGAAAATTTCAGTGCAGAAAATGAAAGATTTTTTAAAGGAGAATCAGATTGAAACAGAGTTTTCAGAACATTTTCCGGTATCGAAGGACTGGAATCAGGATTTAGTTAATGTGAGGTCAAAGTTTGGAGACATTCATACGCTGCATTTTTTTCCGATGACGGAGGCTGAACTGGAGATCCCTCAAGAACCTCAGATTTACATCTCTTCTTTCCACAAAGAGGGAGGAAGAACTTTGGCGAAGGGACACATAGATGGCAAGATGTTTGATACGACTGTCTGGAGAAAAGGAAATCAGTTATTGATTAAATTACCGGATGGATATCAGCATAACTTTACGGATCAGGAAGCCTTCCGGTTAAAACGGTTTTCGGAAAAATATAATCAGCAGTATTTAGAAAAGATGAAACAACAGGAGTTGCAGAAAGACCAGGGAATGGATATCTGATATTTCTTTTTTATAGAAAAATTCCCTGCCTCTTTCCTCTTCCTTTTGCGCAGGGAACGAAAAAAAGGAGCCGGTATACCGACTCCTTCTTTCATAGTAAATAATTAACCCTCAAATTGAAAGGATTAATTATTTTATACCATTTTTCGGATATTTTGTCAATGTTCTCTGGACAGAGCGAAGGTAGCCACTTGTGTGGCCACACTTCTACTCTGTCTCAATTCTCTTTAAAAACTTGATGGCTTCGTACCAAGGGAGGTATTGGTTGAGCCGGTCCCTTAAATAAATTTTTCTTAGAGCCTGATAGGTTTTTGGATTATCTCTATAGTTTTCCCAATTTTTTATGGTATTCATGATCCGGTTATGTATTTCTTCTGGTGTGTTTTTTTCAGCACCGGATTGCAAAAATATTTTTAGGATAGGTGCCGGATTTTTGATGGGATGCTCTTCCAGCCATACCAAGCCGGTCAAGATGCATTCAGTCACATACTTCTGCTCCTCTTCCATTTCTTCCTCGTCATCTTCTTCGGCAATATGCATAAGAAGTTTCTCTGATATATCTCTTAACAATTTCGTTTTTGGCAAAGTATGATCAAAAACAATTTTTTCCATCAGATCCTCTTCCTCTTCTTTTCTATATACTGCTTCTGCATTCAATAATAAAAATGTTTCTCTCGAAAAAATAAAACTTCTGATAGTTGTATACATATGTTTTTCCTCCTAAATTTGAATATTTTTGATTTTGGTTCGTAAAGTTTATTTTTCAATTTTTTTGTTGGGTTTCTGATATGATTTTTTTGAAATTTTCTCATGAAATCTGCTCCTTTCTTTTTTGGTGGTATTATTTTACACCTGAATTTTCTCTACGCAATTTTTTGGAAAAAAATAAAATTTTTTATTAGATGCTATAAATAGCAGGTGGCTTAAACCCGCATAAACAAAGGATTCTTTGAAAATTTTTTTAATTTTTTTATATAAGGTTAAAAATTTTTTATTTGGGCACCTGTATCCGTCACCCCAAAATGATTCGCTGCATTAGCAGGACAACTAAGAACAGATGCGTTTTCGCTCTCTCCGCTCAACCACCTCTGTCCTAAGTTGTCCAAAGCATCAGCAGCTCGATTTTCGGGTCCCGACGGGGTGCGGTGCAATGGATGAACGGTACCGGCATAAGGTATGCTGCAGGCTCCGGGACACAGAGATATTCCATAAAAGAAAAAATAAACCGCCGGTTTACTGGATGTTTTTTCCTTGTTTCTATGGATTTTTTGTTATTTTATGTTATACTATATATATAGTAAATAAAGAAAAAACAAAGCACATCGAAAGGAGATTTTTTATGAATCAGGTAATTTTAATGGGTAGACTGGTCAAAGACCCGGAGATCAGAATGACAAAAGGTAACGAACCGATGAAGGTTGCTAATTATGTACTGGCAGTTAATGATGGCTTAAAGAAAAACGGGGAACAGGATGTTGATTTTATCAATTGTGTAGCTTTTGGACGTTCAGCGGAACTTGCTGAAAAGTATTTAAAAAAAGGCATGAAGATGCTTGTCCAGGGACGCATTAAAACTGGCAGCTACACCAATAAGGATGGACAGAAGATCTACACCACGGATGTTTATATCGAATCACAGGAATTTGTAGAAAGCAAAGCCAAAGCGGATGATACAAAACCGGGTACAGAAGAAAACAAGGCTCCGGAACCTGCAGCAGAGGATACAAAGCCGGAAACATCAGATTCAGAGCCCAAGAAAGCCGGATCTAAGAGAAAGACATCAAAGAAAACAGAACAATAGGGAGGTATGAAAATGAAAACAGTACATTATGAAGAGAAAGAAAATGGAGCACTATTTGTAGCCAAGGAGGGTGATGAAATTGATATTTTATCTCCGATCACCAAGCAGGAATTTGAGGATAATTTTCCAGAGATTAGTACCTATGGATTGGAAACGTACTTTACTGTTTTTCTTGAAAACGGTGTCATATTAATTGATAAAGACTGGAATGGCGAAGAATATTATTCTCATGGAAAACATTACAGTCCGGTGTATGAGCATAAGGGAAATCTGCTATCACTTCGTGATAGGACTGGCAGTGCCAGTCGATTTCCTATGCTAGCAAAATGAAATAAATAGATACAGATATATCAAAATTGGTACATAAAAAATTGCTTTTTTAAAGCCATTTTGATATAATACTACAAACATAGTAAAAAAGAGGTGCGGTAAATGGCGGATATTTCTATAAGGGGAATTGATGGAGCAGCCGTTGTAAAGCTGGGAGAAATGGCAAGAAAGAAACATATGAGCAGGGAATCATATTTAAGACAGCAGCTAGAAATGCTTGCAATGTTTGGAGAGTTAAAAGAAATCGAAAATAAGTATGAGAACCTGGTAAAAGATATAGCGGAAATTATTAAGTTGAATACAGAAGCACTTAATAGAATTTCTGATCAAGGAGACGAGGATGAATAAACATTTTGAATTATCACAGGAAGATATGAATGTCATTTTGAAGGTAAAGCAGGAGCAAAATTTTAGATCTGAAAAAAAGGCATTACAGTATATTATAAAAAAATATCAGGAACAAGAAGAGACAGAGCATTTACTGTTGAATATATATGAGAAGATTCAGGAACAAAGGAAACCATATGAAGATAGAATTAAATGGGCTGCGACAGTGGCAGAGCAAAACACGATTATTTTATTAGATCTGATGAACACTATTTTAGAGCAAGAGTTTCCGGAAATTGATTCGCTCATTCCGGTGGATGTATATGAATCTCCTGTGATCGCAGAAAGTAGAAGCATTATTAAAAAGAAGATACAGCATTTCAAACAAAGAAAAGACTACAGGGAAAGTAAAAAGAAAAATTCTTAAAGAATCCTTTTTTTATGCGGGTTTGAGGAACCTGCTATTTTTATCAACAAGTAAATGGAGGGCATTATGGCAGGAGTAAAAGCAGGATGTGTAATAATGACAGAATTTACAATGCCAGGTACAAGTGTATTTGGTTCTTACATAGATTATATAGATCGGAAAGAGGCTGTTCGTAATGACAATCTGGAGAAGTTTAATTTATATAATGATTACATGGGAAATCCTGTAAAGACAGAAGGAATATTTACAGAGAAGAAAGATTTATTATCTAAAGAAGAAAAGAAATCTTTAAAATCTATTTTTCAGAAGGCTCAGGATAATGGTTCGCTTATGTGGCAGACAGTTATCTCTTTTGATAATCGGTGGCTTTCACAACAGGGAGTATATGATGCAAAAACAAAAACACTGGATGATAAAAAATTAAAAGAGGTAGCCAGAAATGGAATCAGGGAAATGCTAAAAAAGGAAAATCTGGAAAATGCAACATGGAGTGCAGCCATTCACTATAATACAGATAACATTCATGTCCATGTGGCAACGGTAGAGTTATTTCCACAAAGAAAGACTAAGATCTATAACGGAAAGAGAGAATATGTAGGAAGATTTAAAATGAGCAGCATCGAAGCCTGTAAGAGTAAAATTGTAAATGGGCTGATACAGGAAAAAGATTTGAATTTGATGATCAATAAAGTTATCCGGGAAGAAATCTTAAAGCAGAAGGCGAAGCATCCATTAGTACAGGATCAGGAATTAGCACAGGCTATTTTTCAGTTATATAATGATCTTCCGGATTGTCCAAGAAATTTGTGGCAGTATGGAAATAATATATTAAAAGATGTAAGACCGGAGATCGATCGGGTAACAGATCTGTATTTACGAAAATACCATATGGAAGACATGAAAGAGTTGGATGTTTTATTAAAAAAACAGGCAAAGGCATATAGGACATCATATGGAAATACCGGTAAGGATTTCCGGATAACAAAGTATAATGATTTGTATAGAAGAATGGGTAATGCAATTCTAAAGGAGTTAAAGTCATTAGATGCTGATATGGAGCAGCAGCCGGATCAAATAGAAAGACTTATTGCAGAGTATGAATTGAAGACAAACCGGGATATAGATATTTCCATGCCGGTGCCATTGTTATATTTTGAATTGGAACCGGATGCATTAGATATTGTAGATGATTTGGATCATAATATCGAGAATCGTTTTAGCGATCCACATGAGGCTAGTGTCTATATGGACTGGAAAAATGGATATGAAACGGCACGAAATATTATTTATGATCAAAATAATAAAATTATAAAAGAAAATATGGGAAAAAGAGTAGAGCTGATGCATCAGGAATATAAAAGAGGAAATGTATTGGCTGCATATGATTTAGGAGATTATTATCAATATGGAAAGGGCTGTAAGATCGATGCAGAAAAATCGTATTACTATTATCAAGAAGCATTAAAAGGATTCCAACATTTAAGAAATCATAGTTATCCGAAATTTGAACCGGGACAATTGTATGGAGAAAGTGGAAAAGAAAAAAGAACGATGTCATATTTGGATTATCGAATTGGAAAGCAGTACAACAGAGGTCTTGGAACGGAGGTGGATCAGGAGGAAGCATATAAGTATTTTTTAAATGCTGCAGAAAATGGAAACGGCTATGCACAATATTCTTTAGCATCAATGTACAAGTACGGAAATGGAGTTGAACAAAATTATGAGGAAGCAATATTGTGGTATGAGATTTCAAATAATACACTTAAAAATAGAGCACTTCCATATTCATCATATGAATTAGCAAAATTATACCATAAGGGACTTGGAACAGAAATTGATGAAGAAAAAGCAGGTCGATTATATAAACAAGCATTATCAGGATTTGAAGAAATGTATGACAGGACACCGGATGATAAAGCTGCGTATCGTATAGGTATGATGTATTTTCAAGGACTTGGAACAGAAAAAAATATTGAATTAGCAAAACAGTATTTAGAGGAATCTGCAGAGGCAGGAAACGTTTATGCAAATTATGGTCTTGCAAAATTGTATAAGGAAATGGGAGTTGAATATGAGGGGCAGATGCTAGAACATTTGAAGATTGTTGCAGATAATGATACATTTGATTTTGCTCAATACGCATTGGGAAAAATATATTTAGAACGTGATGCAGAACACTATAACCAAGAGAAGGGAATTTATTATTTGGAAAAGGCTGCACAAAAGGAAAATGAGTGGGCTTTATATGCATTGGGAAAATATTATATAGATGAGGCAGAGAGTGAATTATTAGATATCAAGAAAGGATTGGGGTATTTAGAGAAAGCAGCGGAAAAAGGAAATGAATGGGCTGCGTATACTTTAGGAAAGATCTATGCAGATAAAACATCAAGCGAATATGATATCAATAAGAGTATTGAGTATTTTACACAAGCTGCAGAAAAAGGGAATGAGTGGTCCTTATATCGTTTGGGGAAAATGTATACAGATCCAGAATTAGAAATCTATGATATGCAAAAAGGACTTTATTATTTGGATCAGGCTGCACAGCAGGATAATGATTATGCAAAATATATGTTAGGAGTGATCTACTTAAAAGAGGGAGAGTATTTAGATGCAGAAAAAGGAATATCATACTTAGAGAGTATCAAAGAAAAGAATGAAGTTATTGAGTATAAAATTGCTAGTGCATACTTAAATGAGGAACTAAGTATTTATGATCCTAACAAGGGAATAACCTATATGATGGAATTAGCAGAACAGGGTAATCAATTTGCAGAGCTGAAAATTGGAATAGAATACATGAAAGGAAGGTATCTGCCAAAGGATATAAACCAGGCAAAAATATATTTAGGAAAATCTGCAGAGCATGGAAATGAGATAGCAGAGGAAATGCTGAATAATATAAAAAATTACAAATACTATAAAACGAGTTTTCAAAGATTCTATAGAACGGATGTATTATCGAATTTTGAAAAAATGATAAAAGAGATCAAGCGTTCTCTTAAAAGTGAATATGAGATACAAAAGAATATCTATGAATATGAAGAGATCACAAAGTTGTATAAAAATCAGGAATTAGAATAGATGATAAAAATAGCAGGTACCTGGAATCCCTATAAAATGGGGATTCCTTTTCAAATTATACCCAAAAAGTATACCTTTAAAAGTTGATTTTTATATAGCAATATAGTACACTCAAAAAGTACATAATAGAATTTTTGGGAACACCCAAAAAGAACAGATACATTTTAGGAGCATTATAATTGAACTATTACGGTTATACAAGAGCAAGTACCAGAGAACAGCACTTAGACAGAGGAATACGGGAAATAGAAGAATTTTGTAAAAAAGAACATATTCCACTGGAAAAGGTATTTGCAGAAAAAGGAACGGGAAAAAATTTTGACAGACCACGTTACATGGTTTTAAAGGAAGATGTATTAAGAGAGGGAGATGTCCTGATCATCACAGAAGTAGACAGGCTGGGTAGAAATAAAAAGGAAATCTTAGCAGAACTTCGTTTTTTTCAAAAGAAGCATATCCGGATTATGATCTTGGAAATACCGACCACTCTGATTGATTTCTCCTCCCTGGGGAATGATCTGGCAAAACTGGTCGTGGAAACAATAAATAATGTTTTGATAGAAATTTATGCAGCCGGAGCAGAAGCGGAAATGGAAAAACGTATCAAGAGACAGGCTGAAGGGATCCGGGCAAAGAAAGAACGGGGAGAATGGGATGATTATGGAAGACCTAGAGTTATGGCAATAGAAAGGTTTAGGGAAGAATTTTCAAGAGTAGAGAATGGAGAGATCAAACCTTTTGACTTAATGAGGGAATTAGAAATGAGTGAAAGCACCTATTATAGATACAAAAAGGAAATAGGAAAGTAGCTGCTAAAAATAGCAGGTGCCTCAAAGGTGCGGAAATTCAGGCTTTTAAGAAAAATTTTTACAAATTCTAAAACCGAGGATTCCATAAAAAAAGAAAAATTCGGTTGTTTCTGTGGTTCATTTTTGGCGAAAAAACTTGCATTTGACTCACGGAAAGATTATACTATATATATAGTAAATAATGAAAGGAAGGAATATACGAATGAAGATATTCTCATTTATGAATCAAAAAGGTGGAGTAGGAAAGTCAGCAAGTGTAGCCACGATAGGAGCAATATTATCTGATGTATTTAATAAAAGGACGTTGCTCATCGATGTTGACCCTCAAGGAAATACGTCTAATCAGTTTAGCAAGGTGGATTATTATAGTCTGTTTCGTTCAATCTTATCCGGACGAAAAATAGGAGAAGAGTTATCAATTGAAGATTTTTTTATAGATTCCAGTCTTGATATAAGGGATGGAATTATCCATACAAAATATAAAAATTTAGATATCATTCCTACATACCAGACATTAGCAGAAGTAGAAGAAAGATTAAAAGCGGATGTTCGGACACCACAACAGTTTCGGTTAAAGCATCATCTGGATAAGTTGCAGGAGGAATATGATTTTTGTCTGATTGATTGTTCGCCATCGATTAACCTTTTAAATATTAATGCTCTGGTAGCATCGGATGAGGTTTTTATTCCAACAAAATCGGATGGAAATTCATTAGTAGGAATTGCAATTTCTTTAAATCTTATCCGTACAGTACAATCTTATAATCCGGGATTGGAGATTGGAGGATGTTTCTTTACACAGTGTGATCCGAGAACTAATGTAATGAAACGTACAAGAGAATTTTTGGATGAAGAACTTCCGGGGCTGCGTCTTCCATATGAAATAGGAAAGACAGTAAAATTGGAAGAAAATTCATATCAGCAGGAAACATTGCTTGCATTAGATAAAAAACAGAAGTTAGGAGTAACGCAGGCATATGTGGCACTTACAGAATACATACAGTCGAATGACCGTGAAGCCTGTGAGAAAAAATATTTAAAGAAACTGGAAAAACAGCAGAAAATGAAAAAGTAGGAATGGAGTGATCATAGGTTATGAGTGGTAAATTTGATTTTAGTAAGATTAAAGGATTCGATAATGGAAAGGAAATGTCTCTTGGAGCAGGACTTTTAAATGATTCTTCTAAAGAACAGGCAATAGAAAAAATGGAGATTGTATATCTTAAGATCAATCAGATCATCCCTAATCCTAAGAATAAGATGTCAATAAAGGCAATACCGGAACTGGCACAGCAGATAGAAATGGCAGGATTGGTACAGCCATTAGAAGTTATGAAAATGCCGGATGATAGTTATATGTTGCTGACAGGACATAGAAGACTGGAGGCTATCAAGTTATTAGACTCACAGGGAAAATGGAAGGGTGAGTATGTTCCTTGTACGATCAGGGATTTAGATAAGATGGATATTCCTCTGGACAGGGATTCAAAAGAAATGTTCGCTATTTTAACGACAAATCAGCATAGAACAAAAACAGAAGCGGATATATTATTTGAATACAGAGAATGGAATAAACTTTATATAAAACTCAGAAAAGCAGGTGTAGAAAATTTTCTATTAGGTAAGGATGAAAAAGGACAGGATATCGTACAACAGATAAAAGGAACTACGACAAGGGATTTAATAGCAGAAGCCTTAGAGACATCACCGGCACAGGTAGCCAAGATAAAAAAGGTGGATGATAAGGGAAGTAAAAAGCTATTAAAGGCGATTAAAGATGATCATATTTCTATTTCCAATGCCGAAAAGGTTGCTAGTTTGTCTCAAGAAGAACAGGATGCTTTAATAGACCATATGTTGGAGAGGGATATTGATAAGCCTATTAAAGCACGAGATATTGAAGTTTATCAAAAAAATAAAAGAAAGAATAAAAAAGAGGACAAGATAGAGGATACAGTACAAATTGAATGGACAGATATAAAAAAGAATCTAAAGGAAGTACAGGATATTCTTAAAGAGGGTGCTGTTGCATTGAATGCTTCTGAGTATAAGACGTATTCAAATTGTATAAATAAAATTACAAGAATTATAAAAAATGCCCCAAAGGGCATATAAAAAACAGGGGGGATTTAATATGAATCATGAATGATATGATTATGGTAACTATAATAGAGGCAATGATAATAGTCTTATTACAAGGCATATTATTGTTATTTCCAAATAAAAAAACAAAGAAATTTATGCCGCATATTACTCTAGGAGTTGCCTTACTTCTTTCAGCAGTAAATTATTTGGAGGTATTGTGTCGGTAATGTTTTTCTAACATTGTATCGAGAATATAACGTGCGATGATATTTGCCGTTTTGGGTAGAGGAGGAATATAGGAAGTGTTTAAAATTCATAGTTATTCAAGAAAAATCATTGATGTACTTTTAATCGTTGTGGCTTTTCAGTGCATAGTCATCGTTTTGTGGTGTGTTTATGACAATGCAAAAATGGAAGAAGCTCAAAAAACAATAAAAAAAGGATACGATCTGTATCTCAATGGGACAAAGGTGGATGCTAGTAAAATTGACATAGATAATCTACATGGAACTGTAAAAATTGACGATGAGCATCAGGAAGTTTGTATTACGACTTCAAATTAAAATGAAGTCAGCACTGACTGCATATGACTGCTGTAAGGTTGAACAGTTAAAAAGGAGAAAAATAAATTGCAATGCAAAAACAGAAAAGAAAGATAGCTAATGAAAGAAAAAAAGAAAGATTTGTTTTAAAATTACCATTAAAAACGCAAAGATTTCAGGAAGATATAATAGATAAGCGATTGGAAATCAGTCGCCGTTTGTATAATCAACTGGTGGCAAAAACCAAGAATGATTATAATGAAATGATAAAAACCAAGAGATATCGTAACATTCGTGAAGAACTGTCACAGATTTATGATTCCAAAACTGAGGAAGAAAAATCATCGAAGAAACGCAGTAAAAGGGAACGGGAACTGTATCAGATGTTAAACGATACGTACAAAGAATATGGTTTTACGGATTTTAGTATGAGAAGTCTCGCCTGTAAACAGCGTCAGCCATTCAGCAAAAATATTGACAGTGCAACAGCACAAAAAATTGGCTATCGACTATGGACCTCTTGGGACAAGTTTTTATATGGAAACGGACAGACCGTTCATTTCTGCCGATATGGAAATTTCAACTCTGTAGAGGGAGCTTCAAATTGCAGTGGAATCCGTATAAAAAAAGATGCAGTATCGAAAAAAAACGTCTGGACAGGAACTACTGAATTAGCTTTGTTTTGGAACGGTCTTGAAATACCGGTTATTGTAAAAAGCATCTATGAAAAAGAAGCATTGGAGTGTGACGTTGCCTTTAACCGTATTATTAGGGAAACTGTGCGTGGAAAAAGCAAATACTATTTACAGATTGTCCTTAAGGGAAGACCGCCAGTAAAATATAATAGAATTACCGGGGAATTAAAACACCCAATGGGAGAGGGACGTGTTGGAATCGATACGGGATTACGAACACTTGCTGCCGTTTGTGAAAACGAAGTAAAACTCGTTCCACTGGCAAGCCGGGTAGATATGAAAAATATAGAGGCAGAAAAAACAGAACTGCAACAGAAGATGGACCGTTCCAGACGAGCCATGAATCCGGATAATTATAATGAAGACGGAACCATAAAAAAACAAGGAGCCAAGAGAGTTGTCTGGGTGAAAAGCAATCATTATAAACAGATGCAGTTACAGTTACAAGAACTGGGGAGGAAACAGGCAGCCATCCGCAAATATCAGCACTATGTTTTGGTTAATGAACTTTTATCGATGGGAAATAAATTCTATGTGGTAGATAAGAATTATAAGCAGATGCAGGAAAGAATGCCCCTTAAGCAGAAAGAGGACGGCTCTTATGCGAGCAGGAAAAATTATGGAAAAGTCATCAATGAAAAGGGACCTGCCATGCTTTTAGAACTCTTGTCACAAAAAATAGAACAGAATAATGGTGAATATATAAAAGTCAGTGCATCATCGAGACTCTGTCAGTATTCACATATTACAGACGAGTATCAAAAAAAGGATGTAACGGAACGATACGATTCGGTTTCCGGGTGTCAGAAAAATCTCTATACGGCATTCTTGCTTACACATATGACGGATGGCGTAGAATTAGACAAAGCCGGATGTAAGGAAACATTTGAACAATTCAAACAAATGCATGATGAATTGCTTGGTAAAATAGAGCATTAGTAGTAATAATTAGGGTATGATACAACCCAAAGCTGCCGAAAAATTCTTTGGCAGTAAATTCTATGGCGAAAAAACCGTCTGCAAAAGGTGCTTCGGTGCCTTTGCATAGGCTAGTAGTCATAGACCCCTATAATTGGTGGTGTATCAGATGACTTGGTTTATGAATTGGAATAGTTACCACACCTGATACATGGGTGTGGTTTTCCGCTGTGAATGGGATAGAAAGAGATAGGTGATTACATGGAAAAGAAAAAAGTGAAATTAACAAGTTTTAAAGTTACGGCAACTGCAAAGCGGATGGAAGAAGAAATTGTCCGGCAGTTGGACATCAGTAAAGCATCTTTTCATAGGAGAATGATTGATTATTATCTTGGATCGGATCCGAATGTCGATGACAGGCTGCTGATCAGGAACCACTCATGTTCGGATTATATAATAAAATCAGAAAAAGAGCAGATATATTTAGATCAGGAAAGAGAAGAAAAATTACGGGAGCTTGCGAAAAAACTAACACAGGAAAAGAAACAGGATGTTACGATTACAATATTACTGTTTCAGGCATTGGTTAGTTATCTGGCAGTTGTTTATCCAGTGGTAATAGGGGATGAGGAAAATTAAAAATTATAGTATAGTATAATTTTTTGCATGACTTAATCTCCATTTTGTGGTAACTTATTGTGCAGGAGGTTTTTTGTATGCAGCTAAAAGAAGAATTTCATGTACCGGATGAAAGAGTCTTCCATAATAAAAAAAGTGAAGTGTATTTCCATGCTCAAGGGCTGCAACAGTTTTGCAGCCGGGAGCGAAAAAGATATTTGTATCATCGAGTGAGTACAAAAGAGCAGCATCTGGACAGAGGAATTATTGAATTAAAGGAATATGTTAAAAAGAACGATCTAAAGAACACAGAGTTTTATCTTGATAAGTTTTCCGGAAAAGGTTATGACAGACCGGAATACAATAAGCTGAAAAAGAAGATTAAGACAGGTGACACATTGATCGTAACGGAAATAGACCGTTTTGGAAGAGACAAGAATGAAATATTAAAGGAATTGAATTATTATAAGGATCAGGAGATTCAGGTACAGATTTTAGAGATCCCTACAACATTGATGAATATGGATAATCTGGATGGGAATATGGTAAAGCTCATGATCGATACGATCAATAATATGCTGATCGAGCTATATGCAACCTTTGCACAGGCAGAAATGGAAAAACGTAAGAAACGTCAGGCAGAGGGAATAGCAGCTAAGAAAGCAAGGGGAGAATGGGATGATTATGGAAGACCTAGAAAGGTAAAGCCGGAAGTATTCCGTAAAGAATATAAAAAATACAGCAAACAGGAATTTATGAAAAGATATAATATCAGCTCTTATACATACAATAAGTACCTGAAGGAGCTTCAGGCTGAAGGGGAGCAATGACATTTCTTATCAAAAAAAGTTGACAAAATATTCAGAATAGTTATATAATATCCAACAGATAGAACCCCTACTTACGTTTTAAATAAGTCTAAGATGCTAAAAACGATCTTTCAGATGACATTGGCTGTAAGTAGGTTTTTTTTGTCCTAAAATATGAAACACATGATATTGTGTATATAGTATATGGAATATGCATGATATTGAATAAAAAATTGACAATTTTAGGGTGTTATGATAGACTTAATTTAGTTTTTGAGACGAAAAAAAATTGAGAGCTTTTAGGAAGCCCTCAATTTGAAATAATCGTCTTTCGGCAGTTCTTAAAGATGTTACCAGCATCGATAAGTAACTGAAAGGTATCCTTCACATACCAAACAGCAAGGCAACCGCCAAAAGTAAGCCTTTCTAAGGTTTATTATAATGATAAATAATAGGGTTGTCAAGAAGTTTGAGACAAAAAGACTGTATGGGATGATACCATATAGTCTTTATTTTTTGTAACAAAAAAGGAGTTTTTCTATATGCAGAAATTAAGTCTCGGTGTCTTGGAAAAGATGTTCCGGGAAAACATTACGAGTAAAGAAATCAACTTCATATTGCATATAGCCCGTTATCAGGATGACAGGGGAGTCATTCAGGGAATATACTACAAAGATATCTGTGAGGCATTGAATATCTCCGCACAGAAATTCTATGATATGATCCATTCCCTAGAGGACAAGCACATCATAAGAACGGAAAAGAATGATTATACGGATTGGGATATTACGATCTGTGGGAATGATTTTAGTCTTTATACGGATGAGGATTATAGAAACGGAACCGTAAAATACTTAAATGTAAATCATGCCCTGTTTGTAAACCCGGTCTTTTTGGGATTAAAGGCAGGAGCCAAACTGATGGCTATAGATATGCTGCGAATTATCGTCACAAGCCGGGCAACATCAGATAAACGAAGCTACCAGATCGGAGTAGCCAAGTTCTATGACAAATATAAGAAGCTGTTAGGGGTAGAGCATCGGGCAATACAAAACTATCTTCATGATCTAAAACAGCTATTTGGTGTTTTTGTCAAAGAAGCCAAGTTCTTCTTTTCGCTCAATTCTAAGCATACACAGAGGACAAGCAGATTTGAACAACAGGAATACGATGAACATATCATAAAGATAAGCTGCAGGAGAAACCGCATCCGTGAGTACCGGGAAGATAATAAGCGAGATATTCTAACGGTGCTCAGCCAGTATCGAAGAGATATTAAAGAGGCAATTTGTAGAGGAGGGGGATTTAATCTTTCACGGATCGTAGGAGCGTCAATTGAAATAATGAATGAGCTGCAGCCGAATAAGTACCGGTGGCGAAGAGAATTGAAGCCATCCTTAATACATAAGATCATCAGGCAGGAATTAGGATATGCAGAGTAATCAGGCTTAACATAAAATGTGTTAGGTCTTGTTTGCATTACATAAATCATATACAAAATTTGAAATCGGGAACAGGAGAACCAGTAAGCAGGAAAATAGGATGAGCACCCTGCTTTTTTTGTGGAATTTTTTAAAAATTCATTCAAGTTTTACAACATATAAAAAAAATATATTCAATTTATGTACACCCTAGAAAAATTAATATTCAAGTCTTAAAGCATTCCGTAAGAAATATATTCCATTTTGAAACAAAGAAAAAATGGAAAAAAGGCTGAAAAATCAAGGGAAAACGTAACATATAAAACGTAAGTAAATCTTTTCTCACTTTAAATATATTCTCTTTTTTAATTCATACTTACCTCTCTCAGACCATGGTAAACCCTCTTAAAATTTCTTGTGCAAACATTCTCAAAATCAACAATACAACCACACGCAAACATATTCTAAAAAAGAAAATATATTCCATAAAAGAAAAAAAACTTGCAATTTGCCATATTTTGGTATAATCTAATCTGTGAGAAAGGTATACTTTTTCATGTAGATAAATTTGAGAAAAGTTTGCTAAAAAATTGAATAAATTTTACGAAAAAATAGTGCGTTTGTACTATTTTTTTTTTGCGTAAAACCTCTTTTTTGAGAAATTGAAGAAAAGTATACTTTTCCAATTATAAAAAGGAGGTTTTTTGATTTTATATAACATTATAAGAACTGTTTGTTAAGTAGGGTAAAAAGAAAGAAAAACGGAGGATTTTAAAATGGAGGTATTTATTACCAATATATACAATTACATAACATCTGTACAAGCGTATACATGGATGTTGATTACAGTAGAAGTAGTAATAATAGGATTTTTGTTCTTGTTTCCAATAAAAAAAATGAATGATTATGCAAAAGAACACATTCCGCATATTATTATAGGTGCGTTCCTGATTTTTGCTGCAGTACAATTTGGAGTGGATATGGCAGAGCAAGCAGGATTTCAAGCAGGATTATAAAAACATATGAACATTAAAAAAAATCATATAAAAAAGCAAATCAATGGTGTTTTTGAAGACTTTCGGAATCCAAAGAAAATATTTAGAATTAACCGGTTACTTTCTAACTGGTATGTTCTTCCAATCATACTCATCATCATTGATATTATCCTAATTCTAGGAGTGAATTATTTTGCAGTGACAATAGGAAATATGTCATTGCTATCTACGGGAAAAATTTCTAAAGAAGTTTGCTTTTCTTGGAAGAATATGTTTCATATGGGACGTTGGAAAGGTCTATATAAGCTGCTGGTTCCCGTATTGGCAGTATTAGATGTAATGTTTACGTTCCGAATCAAAGAAGCATTTTCAGATGATTATTTTAATGTAGGGCAAAAAGGTACAGCTTCCTGGACTACTCTGGATGAGATCAGAGAACAATACCTGGAGATTGATGAAAAAGATACACCATTTCCAGGATGGGGAGGCTGCATTGTAGCCCGGTATGAAGACAAACTATTTATTGATCAGACGGATGTCAACAATCTCTATATAGGAATTAGTAGAGGTGGTAAAGGCGAGATCTTTGTTGTTCCATCCATTGAAGTATACAGTAGGGCAGAAAAGCAGCGTTCATTGGTCATTATTGATATGAAGTGTGAACATTATAAGATGATGAAACAAAAACTCATAGACAGAGGATATGATGTTTATTTTATGAATCTGACAGATCCGGAACATTCTATGATGTATAACTGCCTGACGGATATTATTGTTCTTTGGAAGAATGGAGATCAGGCTAATGCAGAGTTATTGGCAAAGGCAACATCTGTCATGCTTTTTTCCGGAAAGGAATCACAGCAGGGAGACATGAAATACTTTTCTGATGTTGCATCGGATATGTGCTGTGCCATGATTCTTGCTGCAATAGATGATTGTCTGAGTGAAGATGATAAAGAAAATCGAAGACGGGAAATAGTATTTAAGAGGAAACAGGAAGCCTTTGGTAATCTTCCGGAAGAAGAACAAGAGAAAGCGAGAGCGTTATATTACGAAACAAAGGAAATATCAGAAGATGTCATTATGGAAAGAGATATTTTGGCAATACCTTCTGATGAATCCTTTTATGAAAGCAATAAAAATGAAAAATGTATTAACTTCTATTCCATCATTAATATTTTCACGGAAGTATCTAATATAGAGATTCCAGATTCAAACTTAACTGGAATTGACATTTACTTTAACAACCGACCTGAATTTGACAGGGCAAAGCTGCGTTATATCGGAGTAAAAGTAACCGGAAACAGAACAAAAGGCTCTATTTTCTCAGAAATGCTTAGAAAACTTGGCGAATTTACTTATGAGAACATTGCAAAGATGACAGCAGAAAGTTCACTTGATATCAAGAATTTAGGTTTTGGAGATAAACCGATTGCAGTTTTCTTAGGGGTACCAAGTCACGATAAATCAAAATACTTCTTACCAAGTGTTTTTATAAGACAGGTGTATTTTGTAATTGCTCAACAATGCATTGAATATGGCAAGTGTAAGAGAAAAATAAAAGTTATAGGAGATGAAATTGGAAACTTTCCAAAAATGGAAGAGGCAGATACTATGCTTAGTTTTGGAGCCGGTCTTGGAATTACCTTTGATTTTTATATCCAGGATGAGCAACAGTTAAAAAAGGTATATGGAGAAGACTATAAGATAATAAAAAATAACTGTCATAACAAAATCTGGATCATATCGAATGATTTAGAGACAGCAAAGGAATTTTCTTCCTCTCTTGGAACGGAGAGTATTACGGATATACAAAGGGTAGGATCTAAATTTTCACTTCATAAAACATACCATGAGAATGTGGTAGAGAAGCCATTGATGAAGCCGGAGGATCTGATGTCATTGCAAAAAGGAGAATGTATTGTGATCAGAAGTACGATGAGAACAGATCTGAAGGGAAATGATGTTAAACCGAAACCAATTTTTAATTCCATAAAGAATGGACAGAGGTTCAAATACAGATACCAGTACCTGACGGATATTAAAAATCCGGAAGAAGTGAGACTAAGTGAAATTAATACAGAAGACTGCTCTTATATCAATCCAAAAGAAAGAGTATGGGATTATCATAAGACGTTTGCAAAATTTGAAAATGCTCTTGCTGCAACAGGGAATGGTGGAGACAGTAGTAAAATCAGGGACTTACCAGAAAAAAAGCACAAATCACTAAACAAGGCACTGAAAAAATCGTTAGGAGATGATGTTTTAGAACGTTGGAAAATCACTAATGATATGGAAATTACAACATTGATCCAGTTGATCAGTGATACAGATGAGATAGAAGAAAATCAAAAGAAACCATTACTAAATGTTTTGGAGGGAGAACTTGGCAGATGATAATTGCAGAAGCAGACACACTGATACCATATTTTATAAAAAATAAAAAGTATTTTGTCCAAAATGATCTATTTTTGGATGGTTGTAGAACGATTGGATGGGAAATTGTAAAACTGCTGAAAAAATTGGCAGATGTAGTACAGACACTATTTGAAAAAGCATTTTCCTTAATAAATGTTACAACCTGGAATACAAGCAATGACTTTTTAAAGGAATTGCAGCCATTGGCAGTTGCAGTTGTCTGCATTTCTCTTTTGGCAATAGGAATGATGCTCATGTTTAAGAATGAAAAGTTGAGCATTAATCCTATTGTTTCTATGCTTCTGTTTTTCATGGTAGCCGGAAGTGGAACCGTCATTATATCCGATCTTAATACAACATTAGAGTTAGGAAAAAAAGCACTGGAAGGAAGTCAGAGTACTTCTTCCAGTGTCATAATTAAAGACCATATGTATGATCTGCTTTATATAGATAAAGAACAGGGACTTATAAATTTAGCAAATGATGAACCTAAAAAGTATGATTCATTAAGTGACGAACAGATAGAACTTATCAATATCAAAGAAGTTATCAATCCTAATTCATCCTATCTAACAACAGATGAAGGAAGAAATATTCTTGGAAAATATCTGTTCTTTATCAATAGTGGTGCTACAAATGAGGAGAGGATAGAAGATGTTTACAATGGAATAGGGTGGAACAGCAAGGATGATGCAGACTTATTCAATCAATTTTACTACCGGTACAAAGTGGAATATGGACAGATCATAATCTCACTCATAATCATTGTTCTAATTTATCTGTGTGCCTCTTTGAAAACAGTACAGCTTATTTACAACATATTTGCAAGTGAAGTTATAGCAGTTGTATTTTCAGGAGAACTTTCTAACAATACAAAGGTAAAAAAGATATTATTAGGGATCAGAGATTCTTATATTGCGTTGCTTCTGGTAGTTTTAAATATCAGATTATATTTGTTTTTCCAGGCATTTCTTACAGAGAATTTTGCAGAAACCCCTCTAGTAAAAGTTCTCTTGGAACTTCTTGTAGCGATTGCGGTTATAGATGGACCGAATGTTATGGAAATTATCTCCGGACGTGATGTAGGAATGAAGAGTGGTATCGGAATGATAGCCGGAGCTGCTTTTGGAGCAAGAATGGCAAAGGCTGATGTTGCTTCTAAAATACGAACAGCAGGAACGATAGGACAGAAGATAAAATCCGGAATAAGTAAAATGAGTGGTGGTACAGGAAGTACTCAGGGAGCAGATGGAAAAGAAAAAAATATGCCTGGAGCAGCGAAAGGAGATGCTGCACATATGAAATCAGGACAGAAAAATAAAACAGGAGAACAGGAACAGAACGCAAAGAATCAACAGATGCAAAATGCTGCAGGAAAAGCAATGAAGACAGGTGCCGTACATAATGATAAAGGAAATGCAGCAGAAACCAGAAAAATGCCAGGAGAAGATATGGAGAATACAAGTGCAGGGAACAATGGAGCTGAACTGAATCTTGATCCATTAAATGAATCAGAAGATAAAAATGCCGGAATGGCAAAAGGCATAGAGGGAGAAGAAAATCAGGAAAAATCAAATTTAGGAGCATCCGGAACAATGGATGAAGAAACAAAAAATGATCCGCAAAAACAGGCAATGGATGGAATGAAGAATTATATAGATAAAAAAGATGGAATAAAAGCAGCATCCGGACAGAAGAAAGGAAGTGCTACTGGAATGGCTGGAGAAAGAAATCAGAGCAGTCATATGCCATCCGATAGTGGCATGGGTACAACTGGAAGAGAAGAAGACTTCCATAAAAAAGAAAATAAAAATCCTTCGACATCTGCTTTGGGAGGATTTACGAACCAAGGAATAAAAGAAAGTGGTCGTGAAAAGACAAACAGAGAAGAAAACATAAAGAAAGGTAATCGAATGGATAATACCAATATCAGAAGAGCAGATAACAGACAAAACAGAGAGAGGAAATAATAGGGATGTACAAAAATTATCAGGAAATCAATTCTAAAAAGACTGTTATGTCAAAAGTAAAGATCAACCAGGCTATCCTTATTGCAGGAAGTTTTCTGATCTCATGGATCGTAAAACAGAATGTTACAAGTAAGTTAAGTTTTTTGTATGTGATATTTACTACTTGTTGTGGCATTTACCTTGCAATGCCAAGTAACACAAATGGAATGAGAGAAAATTACCATGCTATTATCATTCGATTATTTCAGAGAAAAAACAATGTGTATATGCCAGTTTATGAAAAGGATGAGAGGTTATGATCACAAAAAAGAAGAAAAATGAAGTAACAAGTTTAATACCCATCAAGGAAATAGATTTTGAAAAGGAATATTTTATCTATTCAGATGGAACCATTATGGATTTTATTCAGATAAATCCAAAGGATATAAAAAATCTGGACGATGATGAAAGAAGGTTAGACAACAGCTATTTTGAAAAATTCTATAAGCTGACATCTGAGGATATTAAAATTTGGGCATTAAATTTTCCAGAGGATACTACGGAACAAAAAAAGTATTTTTCAGATAAGATCCAAAAGAGTAAAAATCCTATGTTTAAGGAACTTTTAGACACCGCACTTCTGCAGGTGGAGTATTTACAGGAAAATTATCTAACAAGAGAGTTTTATATGCAGATTTTCTGTGAAACAGAGGAAGAATACAGAAAAACCATTGACAATATCCAGTCTGTATTAGGAATGAATGAAAGAGCATTGACTAATAGGATTTCTCTTGAAAAAAAAGTGGAGATTCTTTACAAAATCAATAACAAGAATCGAAGAATTGATAACGAAAAATCATCATTTTCAAACAAAAATCTCATTTCTAAAATACAGCCGGAGGGCGGTATTTTCTTTGAAGCGGATTATGCAAGAACCGGTGTGGGATATGAGACTTGTATTCATACATTTAAGTTTCCGGATGTATTGGATGAAAACTGGCTGATGAATTTGTGTAGAAAGGATAACACGATAACAACGATAGATTTGTATACGTTGGAGAAAGGTGTTGTTCAGGCAAATATCAATAAGTCAATAGGAGAGCAGGATAGCAGGAGCCGCTTTGCACAGAACTATGAGCAATATTATGATGCAGAACTAAGAAAGGAAGAATTAAGGCAGTTGTATGATGAAATATCCAGAATGGGAGAAGTGGTAAAAATGCTTCAGATCAGGATATACGTTTATGCAATGACGAGAGAAGAATTAGAGAGTAGATGCGAAAAAATCATTAATGATTTAGGTACAGATGAGTATAAATCAGCCATTTTCTTAAATGAGATGGAAGAAGAATGGAAAAGCCAGTACCTGCCATATCGTAAACAGTGTACAAAGCTATCCTTTGAAGGAAATCCTTTTAAAACAGAGGCTATAGCCGGAGGAAATCCGTTTTATACATCAGAGTTAAGAGATCCCAATGGAAATTATATGGGAGCAACACCATCCGGAGGAAGTGTACTTTTTGATGAGTTTCATAAATCAAAAACACGATTGCAGTACCATTGTGTAGCCATAGGTTTGCAGCGTTCCGGAAAATCCACATATCTTAAAAAACGGTTTGAATACAATGCAGCCAGAGGAAACTTTATACGGTGTTTTGATGTAACCGGTGAATTTAAGAATATGACACGGGAATATGGAGGAAAAGTTATTAATTTTGATGGAAGCGAAGGAATGTTAAATTGGCTGGAGATCAAACAGGTAACAGACAATGAATTTGTCAATTATGCAAGACATATTGCAAAGGTACAGTCTATATATCGTTCCGCAAAGGTGGAGTGTGCCTCACATGAGATGAACAGATTTCATGAAATCCTGGATGTTTTATATGAAAAATTTGATTTAAAACCTCATGTTGGAAAGAAGATAACCAAACTTCCGGTAAATGCCTATCCTACGCTAACAGATCTGATCAACACAACATTAGATGAAATGGAAAGGATGAAAGTAACAGAGTATGCCGAAACAGAGAAAGCTCTGATCGCAGAAAAGATGATTGATTATGATCATATTTTAGATCAGTTAAAGAAGTTAAAAGAAACATATGGAAAGATATTTGACGGTATTACATCTATTGAGAATGTCATGGATGAACAGATCATTACTTATGATCTGTCCAATGTGAAAGAGCTGGAAGATAGTATATTTACAGCAATTTTGATCAACTTATTATCCTTGTCGTGGGATAACTGTGTGACAAATGGAATCATTATGAAAGAAAAATGGGAATCAGGACAAATTGATTGGGAGGATGTTGTCAGATTTTTAATTATCATAGATGAATCGCATCGATGGGTTAATACATCAAAACCACAGGTATTAGAGATGATAGATATTTTCATGAGAGAGGCACCAAAGTTTTTCGGAAGTCTCTTATTCGCTTCACATTCTATCAGAGACTTTTTTCCTACCCTGGATGGAAGTGGGACAGGCTCTGTAGATGCCAGGGTAATGAACCAGTTAAAAAATATCTTTGAATTAACACAATACAAGGTACTTTTCCATCAAGAAAGTTCTGCTATTCCAATGTTGGATGTAGCTTTTGGAAGTATGCTGACCGTTTCACAAAAAAACAGAATACCGTTACTGGGACAGGGCGAATGCATTCTTTGTATAGCGAATGAACACAACATTGAATATAAAGTATTCCTGACAGAAAAGGAGAGGGTTTTATTCGCAGGTGGAGCTTGATGCATGAAGAAGAAAATAATCAGAATGGTAATGATAGGTATGATAATACCGCTGCTAATAGCAATATTTGGTTCTGTCAGTATGGTACAAAACTTTCAAAGAAAGAAAATGGTTGCTTATAAAAAACAGATGAAAGAGGAAGAATCTGCAGAACAGTATATTACCAGTGCTAATATTCCACTCAGTCCGTTAGTAGAGAATTACAGAGGACAGGTGCTAGAGGCAGCCAGAAAATATGGAATAGAGGAATATACAGATCTAATGTTAGCTGTAATGATGCAGGAAAGTGGTGGAGCATGTGTAGATGTATTTCAATGTTCCGAATCACTTGGAAAACCACCAAACAGCATTGACACTGCAACATCCATAGACAGGGCATGTCAAATCATGTCCGGTTACTTAAGGGAATCCGGTGTTGGTGGAATTATGGACATTATACATATAAAACTTGCATTGCAAAGTTATAACTTCGGTGGAGGATTTTTAAAGTTTGTAAAAGAAAATGGTGGGGAATGGACACAGGAACTGACAAATGAATTTGCAAGGCAGAAAAGTAATGGAGTAAGAAATACTGGTGTAAGAGCAGAAAGGCTAGGGGAATGGCGGTATGGGGATCAACATTATACCGATCATGTACTACGCTATTATCCTTATATGCCAAGTGGAGACAGTGCAGAAATTTCCGGAATACCATTAGAAAACAGAATGTCATGGCTTTTTCCCAATGGAGAACCTACAAGCAGCACACAAATGCAAGAGTATCTGACTACGGTAAGTATTCCAGTCATAGATACAGCGGGCACAGAAAGTACAGCACAGCTTACGGTACATAAAAGTATTGCAGTGAATGTGATAGGAGCATTTACAGAATTAAAAAACATTGGTTTCCCGGTAAGGGCTTCCGATACATCCGCATATTGTTGGCGAAACATGGTATCAGGAAACAAAGTATCTGCACATTCCTATGGAGTGGCGATTGATGTGAACTGGAACTCCAATCCGATGATCGGGTATACATCCGGAAATTATAAACCGGGAGAAGATCCCTATGCAGTTACTACAGAAGTGGTCAATATTTTTAAAAAATATGGTTTTTATTGGGGAGGAGATTGGAGTAGCAGTAAGGACTATATGCATTTTAGTTACATTAACAAATAACAACGAGGAGGAAATTATACGGCATGGGTAAATCAGAAGAAGATTCCATAAAAGAAAAAAAGCAGGAGGCTGAGAAGAAGAAAAAGAAAATCCTAATGATATTCTTACTGGTATTTATCATTTTTTGTTTTATGGAAGGTTATCTTTCCATGAAGAATACAAAGAAAACGGAGGAGAAAACCAAAAAGGCACAGCAGGAACAATCATATGATAACAAGGATATAGAGAATGTTATTGGTAAGGCATTGAATAACGGTACGACACAGACAGAAGAGATTACAGAGGATGATCAACCTGAAAAGATAGAAGATGGAAGTGAAATATCGGCAGTATCATCCGTAGAGATAAAGGACTTAAATGAAGAAGTCTTAAATTTTATTGATAATGACAAAGCTGGATTAGAAAAAGCTATCCGTGAATGGATGAATGGATATGGCTTGGCAGAGATGAAATCCGTGTCTTTCTATGGAGAATGTTTGATCGATTATAACAAGAAAACAGTAGCAGTATCCTTTGTGGTAGATATGGATAGCTCACCCGGATTTGATGCGGTATATAACCGGGAATTGAAAAGTTTTTCTATCGTCCCATGGTAAAATCATGAATCGTTTTTAATAGGAGGAAAAGGATATGAGAAAAGTTTTTGTGTGTTGCAGGGAATCAGAAAAAAAGCAGTTATTAGAAAAAGCAAATAAAGTATATAAGGGATCTGCTGTTTTAACACCTTATGTAGAGGATGCGGATGTGCTTGTCATCGTAGAAGAACCGGATGATACCATGCAGCAAAAAATAAAAGAAGCAGCAAGGTCTCAGATCCAGATCGTAAGGGTGGATCAGAATCTTAGGTGTAAGGATGTAATACAAAAAATTTACGGTAATAAGGCAGCTATCAAATCTTTTGTAAAGTGAGAGCAGGGTTAAATGTTATTAGAATTTAAGCAATGGATAGAGCAATTACATAAAAGCAGGAATAAAGGAATGATGAAGTTTTTGCTGATCTTCTTTTGTGGTCAGTTTTTGTTTTTAACTTCCAAAAGCTGGTTTCCTAATGGAAACGATTATCAAATGGCTACTCCGATGTATACAGAAAAATCAGCAGAAAATGTAACATTTACGCTGACAAAATGGGAATATTCACCGGCAGAGCGAATGATGGAACTGGATATTGGAATTGCTAATAATTCATTAGATAAACTGGAAGATTTTGAATATGAAGCTATGACGAGGGAATTAAAGAAATTAGATATAGAAGTCATAGTAGAAGCAGAAGATTTTGCCATTGTAAGGGTTGAAAATGTACCTAAAAAATGGAAAGAAATGATCTTTAATATCTATGTGAAATCTTCGGATGGAAATAAAAATCAGGTCAAATTTTATACCAATGATGAATCCGTAAAAGTGAAAAAGTCCATATCCCTGTGTACGGAAGAACAGTATTTTAAAAAGCATATGGAACTTTTGATATCGGAACAGAATAAAAAAATTCAGACGTATCAAAAGGAAAATCAGGACAAGACCAAAAAGCAGGAAGAGTATGCAGAAAAGATTTTAGAACTGACAGAATCCAAAGAGTTTCAAACGGAAAAAGAACAGGAAAACACAGATAACATTATAAAAAAAGCATATGGCAACATCCGAAATCTGGAAGAGAAAAAGAAAACCAATATACAGAACGTGGAAGAGTGTAACAAAAAAATAGAAGTGTTGAAAAAGAAATTGTCAAAGAAACCCGGAAAAGAGGAAAAGAAATGATTATTTTTATTGGACAGGAGGAAAAGGGCTTTTTTGCAGAAGAGGTAGCAAAAAGCAGATTAAAGGAAGAAACCGTATATGTGCCGGAGGATGCACATATTGCTTCTCAGGTAAATGAGATTTTATCATATGGGAATTGTTCTTATATGGTATTTGATATTGAGCAATACCATGATGAGGCAAAGGAACTTGCAGAAGAAATAAAACGTTTACAGAATACCAATAATGCAGAAATTGTTATTTTGGCTTGCGGATACAGCATGAAGTCAGAAGTCATCATGCAGTTAAAGGCAAGAAAGGTAAAGTATTTTATTACGGAGGCAACCTTATCCGAACAGAAAGATACCTTTGAAAAGTGTATTAACGGATATTATGAAAAAAATAATATGAGCAATGCTTCCCCTATTGATGTGGAAGAGGAACAAAAGAAACAGAAAGAGCAGACATTCCAGGGAAAATATATCAGTGTTGCAGGGAGCTGCCACCGGATCGGAACAACTACACAGGCACTGCAGATAGTAAAGTATCTGACATTGCAAGGGTATAAAGCCTGTTATATACAGATGAATGGAAGCTCTTTCTGGAGAGATATTTATGAGTGGTATAACTGCCAGTATGTAGATCAGGAGATCGGTCTGATCCAATTCCAGAATACAGACATTTATTTTAAAAAGGACAGGCTGACAGATGTCTTAAAAATGGATTATGACTATTTTGTTTATGATTACGGGGTCTATACAGATACCGATTTTAACAAATTGTCTTTTTTAGAGAAGAATATACAGATATTTGTTACCGGATCATTTCCAACAGAAATGAGATATACACAGGAGCTGCTTGAAAATAATTTTTATAAAGATGCATTTTTTATATTTTCATTTACAGCAGAAGATGAAAAGCAGGAGATCGTAAAACAGTTTGAGGATATAGGGACAGTTTTATTTTCAGAAGAAGTAAAAGATCCATTCTGTCTTACAGATACCAGAATATATGAGCAGATAATTCCTGTAAAAGGGATTATTAATAAAGTAACTAAAAAAGGACGTACAAGAAAAAAGGAGGGTAAGAAAAAACATGAATCAGGAAGAGGTATTAAAAGCCTATTGGAACATCATCGGGCATTATAAGGAAGATTATGCGGTTCTGCAGAATGAGGAGGGAAAGCTGGCAGTAATTGATGCAAAAGAAAATGAGGCACCTATTGGATCTATTGTGAAAGATGGAGAGTATATCACTCCATTACAGGAGGTCGAGCCGGAAATGAGAAAAGGTATTTTGGATCTATTTCAATGATGCTAAAAATAGCAGGTGCCTGAAACCCGCATAAAATCAAGGTTTTACTGTCAAAAAACAGAAAATGAAACAAGCAAAATTTAAAAAATCATTTATTGAGAATAAGAATACTTCCATAAAAAAAGAAAAAGCCCGTAAGAAGAAGGCGGTGTTGATGATAGAAACGGTTCTTATGACAGTGGTGTTTCTTGTATTTGGAGCAGCGACGTGCATAGCAACATTTTCGTTATTAAACAAAGATGTCAGGGAAGTATTTTTAGAACAGATGAAAGAAGAAATGGAGGAATTAGATGAAACTCCTGGATTCAATATCCAAGCTGACAAATCTAATGGATGATGAAACTTTTGAGCATTGTTGTAATGTGAACAGAGCAGCAATCACAATTTACGGATATTTAGAAGAAAAGGATTCGATAGAAAAAGAGATACTTGTTAATTCGTGTGCGGTATTGGACATAGGAAAGACATTGATCAATGAGTATATGTTTCGGAAAGCAGAGTCCTTTTCAGAGATCGAACGTGAATTAATGAACCTGCATCCGTATCTTGGATATAAAATTCTCTTAGAGAATCAGGTTCCGGATAAGATAGCAGAAGTAGTGTTATTTCATCATGGAAGGGATGCACCGCATTTGACCTCCATCCCGGTCATGACAGAAGAAGTCAGCGTATATGCAAAAATAATACATACCGTGGATGTTTTTGAAGCATTGCGGGAAAATCGTAACCGTAGACCAAGGTATTCTGTACAGGAAGCATATGAAAAAATGAAGGACAATCCGGAATACCACAAAGCAGTAACAGAGTTGTTATATAAAGAAAATTTATAGAGAAAGGAAGATTAAAAACATGATCCAGTTTATCAGAACGCATGGAGAAGTAATATTGGAAGTCTTAGGAGTAATGGCTATTATTGCTGTCATTCTTATAATTTACAAAGCAGGAGTATTTAACGGAGTGTTTGAAGGACTTATAGAAACCTTTAATGAAAAAGCACAGAGCAAAATTTGGATGGAATAACGATTGATTCAAAAGAATTCCAAAGTGGGGTATCTGCTTTGGAATTTTTTATAGGAGGCTGATGAAGACAATGGATAATTTAGAAATTACAGAAATTCAATATGGACCGTTTTTACAGTATTTAAAAAGAGATGATATCACGGATGTTGATTTTAACGGTCGTGATCTGTGGATCCGTGATGTAAATGTTGGAAGGGTGAAAGTAACAGATAAAGATGTAATAGAACAGCTTACAGAAAATTTTATAGAGTCATTTACGGCTGCTGTATCAAATATGTTGGGAGAAAATCTGACAGCTACAAATCCTACTCTGGAAGCAGAAACCGGAAATTACCGAATCACGGTAGTACATAAGTCTGTAGCAATAACAGGTACCGGTATCTGTATCAGGAAAACACTTCCGGAACAAAGGATCAAGCCAGGCAAAGCAATTCAGGAACACTATTGCGAAGAAAAAGTGCTGCATCTTTTAGCAAATTGCGTAAAAGCAAGATTGAATATGGTATTTTGCGGAGAACCGGGTGTTGGAAAGACCGAGTGTGCAAAATTTTTGACAACATTTATTCCGGAAGAAGAGAAAGTTATCACAGTAGAGGACACATTGGAGCTGCATTATCATGAAATTAATCCGGGAAAGGATTGTATGGAATTTCGTGTCAATGAACATTATTCTTACGCAGATGCAATGTCTACGGTTTTGCGTTTAACACCTAAAAGAGTGATGCTGTCGGAAACACGTTCCATAGAAGTAAAATATCTGATCCAATGCTGGACAACAGGAATTTCCGGTTTTACCACATTACATACAGATGATGTCAGAAAAATACCTGATCGGATCTTAAATATGCTGGAGAATAAACAGGATGCAGAACGCTTGGAAAATGATGTTTATGTAGGAATGGATGTAGGAGTGTTATTAGAAACACGTTACGATCCACAGAAGGAGATATATGAAAGATATATCAGCCAGATCGGATTTTTCTCAAGAGAGAATGGAAAAAACTATTGTAATCTGATCGTAAGAAACGGAAAACTGGAAAACGAGGATATCGTATTGCCGGCAGATATTGAGTTGAGGATGGAAAAGAGCGGAATATCAAATGCGTTCTACTGCGAGGAACTGGAAGAATTAATGAAAAAAGAAAGTCTGGAGGCGGTTTCATAACAATGAAAGAAATGATCAACATAAAAAATATAGGGATTTCCGTCTTTGGAGGTCTTTTCATAGCAGGAATCTTAAAATTAGGAGTGGTATTTGGAATCGTAATGATGCTCTTCCTTTTTCTTTTGATACCTGGGATTTTAAGAAATATTCAAAAAGAAAAGATGGAATATAAACGATTTACGGATGCCTGTGTCTATCTTGAGCAGATGGAAGGAGCATACAGGCAGAGAGGAAAAATATATCAGTCTCTAAAAGACACGGAGAAATTATTTAAAGATGGGGATATGAAAGACACGCTGCAACGGGCACTCCGTGAGATTGAAATAGAGTATACGAAGCCAGATGCATCCAAAAGAGCCTTAGACATCATATCAGAAGAGTATGGATGTGAACAAATGGAGCTTTTCCATGATTTTCTCATCAGGAATGAAACGAGAGGTGGGGACTATGAAAAGTCCATACAGATTTTGGAAAAACGTAGGAATGCATGGATCAGCATTACGGAACAATGCAGGAGTGAAAAGAAAAATATGATGGTATCAGTAATATTGTCGATGATCACCCTGTTTCTTACACCGGAAATAATTTTGTTTTTCCTTCCAAAAGAAATGAATATCATGACCCAGATGGCAGAGCGTGGGCTGGTAGTATTAGACTTTGTATTGATCTTCTTATTGTTCAGAAGAGTTATGAAAAAGAATGCAGTCAACTGGCTTATGCAAGTAGAAGAACGGGATGAAAAGGAAATCCTGAAAGATTACGAATATATTAAAAACTACGATGAACGAAAAGAAATTGTATCTAGTATCAAATGGGCGGTCATTCCAATGTGTATTACCGTTGTATGTTATGCATTTACAACATCACTGGTATGTTTTGCCATTGGCATTCCGATAACGGTATTAATGCTGAATCAGCATAAGTTGGAATATTCGCAAAGGAAAAAACAGATAGAAAAAGAGGTAGAAAGAGATTATCCGAAATGGCTGTTTGAGATCACATTGCTAATGGAAACAGAAAGCGTACAGGGGGCAATTTATAAATCCATGGAAAATGCACCAAACGTACTGCGGCATCCCTTAAAGGAATTTAGTGAAACACTGCAGATGAAACCTGCAGATCCGGATGCGTATTTTGAGTTTTTGGAAATCTATGATTTGTCTAAAGTACATGAAAGCATGAAAATCTTATATTCGATTTCTAAAGGACTTGGGGGAAATCAGGAAGAGCAGATTTTACAGATCATAGACAAAAACAATGAAATGACCATACAAAGCGAAAAAATCAAAAATAATAACAAGATAGCCGGGATCATGGTATATATGTTTTACCCGGTAATCCCGTCAGGAATGAAAATGATGGCAGATCTAGGTCTGATCCTGCTTACGGCATATGGAAACATCGGCACCGGACTATAAAGGGGGTATAAGAAAGAATGGATGCATTTATCAAAGGATTTTTAGGACTATTCATTGCTGCAGTGATCACATATATTGCGGTCGGGACAATATCGGCAGAGCTGGACGCTTCTTCTGCGAGGGGATTTATGGATTCAGCAAAAAAAGAAATTGCGGAATCGAATTTCTCCGGAAATGTCATTCAGGAAGTGGGACGTACCGCAAAGGAAAATGGTTATGCTCTTGAAGTTAATGTGTACGGCAAAGAGAGTGGAAAGCAGAGTGCTGCTTATGGTGAGAATGAAAGCGGAAGCATTGGAGATACCCAGGATGTAGAATGTGCAGAATTAGTGCTGACATATGATTATTCCATTCCGATTTTAGGATCAAAAAGCACACATACAGTAAGGGGGAACGTAAATTAATGCAAAGCATAATAAAGCAGATAGGTGGAGTGATGATAGAAATTGCATTATATCTTCCACTGATAGGGATATTTAGTATATTGCTACGGTACTTAAGCTCATAGGAGGCGTTAGAACAGATGATAGAGTTTATAAAACAACATGGACAAACATTGATAGAAGCCGGAGGAGCAGTTATTATGATCGGAGTATTTGCCGGTGCTTTTTTTGGCGGTGGCTTTTCAGCAGCAGCAACAATGTTTTCAAAGTGGTTATATGGAATGTAAGGGAGGCTGCAGGATATGAAAAACTTCATTCGGGTCATGGCAGGATTTTTGATAGCAATCCTTGCTGTTTTGATCGTTATTGGACTTTACAATAAGGGGATTGCCGGAAAGCTGGGAAAAAACGTGGAAGAAAATAAAAGCACAGTTTCTAATACAACGGCATTTGAAAAAGCAGTCCTGGCAAACCCAATCTTGGAATATACCGGGAAGAGTTCCAAAGAAGCAGAAAAAGAGTATTGCATCTTTGAAGAGATCAATCTTAAAGAAGATAAAGGAAAAAGTGAAAAGACTCTGGCACAGGCAGTTTCTGATGGAGAAATAAAACATCCTGAAGTTGAAGTATTACTTTCAGATGGATCCAAATTATCGGAGGCATCTGTTGATTCAGAAAAAGGAATTGTCAAATTTCCAAAGTCAGGGTTCTACCAGATCAAGGTCTCTGGAAAAGATGAGGACAATAACCAGACAGAAATTAGTTTTTATGTTGCAGTAAACAGGAAAGGGGCATAGAAATAAATGAAAAACCTAATAACCGGACTGGCAGCATTTGTCATTGTAATTCTTCTTTTATTGACACTGTATACGATACAGGGAAAGACAGAGAGAAAGACGGAGATTCAGGATGGAATCACAACTGCTATGGAGGTAGCAGGACAGAAAACAAAGGAAGAGGGAAATTATACAAACAATGATGAATTTCAGGCAGCTTTTATAGAAAACCTGATGCTACAGATGGATTCTGATTCAGACGTTTCCGTCACGGTTTTAAAAGCAGATTATCAAAAAGGGATTCTTTCTGCAGAAGTGACATCTTCTTATAAGCATCCTAATGGAAATCCTGGAAGAGTAAGCTGCAAAAGAACAATCATTTTGGATCAACAGGAAGATTCCATAAAAGAAAAAAACAGATATAGTGAAATTTTCTACCTTGATAAAAAACGAAGGGATGAGGATTTATATAAAAAGGTCACACTGACAGAAGAGTCTGATCTGATCGAACCACAGAAACCGGAGGATGAGGATGGACGTACCTTTTCCGGGTGGATCAATGCAGAGACAGGACAAAAGGCAGATTTTAGTCAGAAAATAACATCAGATGTGATATTCTATGCAGATTGGAGGTAAAAGCATGAGATATAAAAAAGGACTGGCAGCCCTGCTTGCCATGACCGTATTCCTGACACAGCCGGGAATATCCATGGTTCATGCAGACACAGCAACAGAAAATACAGTAGCTGCATATAAGAATGTGATAGTAAAATCCGAAAATCCTGAATTGGACATACATGGAGCAATGGATAAAAGAGAGATTGGAACAAATACATATCTGTTATCCTATGAAAATGAAGAAGGTGCAAAGAACGCATATCAAAGTTTTATAAATTCATCAGATGTCCAGTATGTTGATCAGGATGTGAAGGTAACAATCCAGACGAAAGATAGAGACGATCAGGAAGAAAAAAATCCTGAAGAGGAAAATATAGAAGAGGCGGATCAGGAAGAAGCCGATCAGAAAAATTCGGATCAGGAAGAAGATTCCATAAAAGAAAAAAAGGATGAGGACACATCTAAAACGGATATGGAAGATGAAGAACCGGAAACGGATCAGACAGATCTACCAAATGCAGAAGAAGAAACAAAACAGGAAGCACTACCGGGGGAACCGGATACAGAAATTCCAAAAGAATCGGTGGAGGATGATATATTTAGGA
>UMCF01013917.1_pt1 | contig 38145 bp, 34 predicted proteins | sample 1964131 | NCBI WGS metagenome assembly UMCF01 (sample SAMEA4835958, study PRJEB28245) | human gut metagenome | biome: gut microbiome; material: fecal sample | place: Denmark | collected 2008
CTCTCACTTTGACTTGTACTATTTATATTCTAACACCAATTCAACATTTGGATCGAGAGGAAGCTGTATATATGTTTCATTTTTTCGAATTTCTTTATTACAATTTTGTATCTTCAAAATGTTTTTTTTCAACCAGTTCATTTATTCCCTCCCAAAGTGATACACAAACATTAAATCGATTTCCGAAATCTTCCAAATCGGTAAAGTCTACCCCAAACTGCTCCTCTATTTTGCAAAACAAATCCATCAAAGCGATTGAATCAAGTTCTAGATCCTCTATCAAACGACTCTCTTTGCATACATCTATTTCTTTTCCCATCTCTTTCAATTCGCTCTTAATTAACGTTTGAACTTCCTTCCAAGAGATCATCATTTAAATCTCCTTTCCACACAAAGCTAGCCAGTTTTCCTGTTATTGGATTTGGCATTATAGTATTCTTTTGTTCAATGTTTATTTGAACATCACCTAATTTTTCCCTAAATTTTTTGTTTATTTCTTCACAAATAAAACCGTAGCTATCTTGTTCATCTAACACAATCTCGATTAAAAATACCTCGTAAGCTTCTTGAATAATTTGACACTGTATAATTGCTCCCCGCAATTTATTGTTAATCTCATTTATAATCTGTATTAGAATATATGGATGTAGTTTTTCTTTTTGTCCAAAATGAATCCAGCTATTATGTCTTCCTGCCTCCAAAGATAATACATCTCCATATTGCCCGCAAGCACAGTGAATATTTCTTTTAATTTTCCCTCTGTCCTCGACATTAAATCTAACTAAAGGCATTACACGATTTTTAAGTGTTGTTACGCAGATTTCATCGCCATAATTTCCCGGTATATTTTCTACATAAACATTCTGTGACAAAATATGTAAATTTCCTTCAGGACATTCATATGCTATAGAATTAACTTCCTTTGTTCCATATTGATTTGCTGTCCGACAATCAAATACTGTTTCAACACGCCTTCTTACTTTTGGTTCTAAATATTCTCCAGTAAACTCAATATACCGGAGATTTTCAGGTGTTCTGTTATATTTTTTCGCTAAATCAACAAGTAACAATGCAATTGACGGCTGTACTATCATCCATTCTGGATCATAACTTAAAATATCCTCATATATCTGTTCTTTCCTATCATCCAATATTGATATTCTCGGATATGCACGCAAATATCTTTTTTTTACAATATCATCTATGTGTTCATCTGATGGATAAAAATAACACAATCTGTTTCTTGGTAAAATATTGTAATATCTTTTTCGAAGCATCCATAATTCCAAAAGTGACAGATTTTCCTGTTCTTTATTCCAATATACCTCTGTATATTTTCCAGTAGAACCTGATGTTCTTGTCCAAATCAATTTATTCGCAAGATAGTCCGATATATATTTTGAGGATATACAAGCCATTCCTGACTCTATGTATGCTTTTTTATCAACAATTGGTAAATCATCAAAACTGACATTATCAATATCAATCTTTTTCTTTTCAGCCAATTGATAATACAAAGGAACTGTTTTATACGCATGCCTGGCTATATCAAAGGCTGATTTTTTGTAATAGTCTCGATCCATATTTTTTCTTAAGCTCTCCTCAGTTTCTAAAATCTCCCACCCATATTGACCACTACTTTCTTACATTACAATCCTCGCAATTCATAACCATTTTCTTTTCTTCTACCCTTAAGCATTCCGGTAATTCCACTTCTCCCCAAAGCATAAAACATCCTGTTAGTTCAGTAATATCCACTGCTGTTTGTGCTAATACTTCATTAATTCCCTTTTTTAATTCTTTCATCGGTACCTCCTTTGGAATGGTCTGATGTCCTTTCACATCATCTCATTATTTACTATGATCTCTGATTAAAAAACTTCACTATACTTAATATAATATTTTATAAATTTTTTCAAGTCTTTTAACAGTATTTGGCGTGAACGGTGTGTATAACGGCGTGAATATTCAAAATGTAGATTGACGAATAAAAAAACCAGTGCTACTCTGTATAATATAGATTACAACATGCTGTTCAGAAATGAGGATTATTATGCAGAGAATACTGATTGTTGAGGATGATATGGTTCAAATACACGCTCTTTCACAAGGCATCCACACCTCTTATCCCTCCTGGATCATTGATTGTGCCCAAAATTACCAGACTGCTTTAGATATGATCGGGCAATCTCTTTCTTCCAACAATTTCTATTCCCTATTTCTTCTTGATGTTATGCTGTCTCCGGAAGACTCCTGCAAGGAGGGCTTTCAGCTTGCCGAAGAGATACGCCGTCATTCCGATTATTACACAACGCCTTTACTTTTTCTTACATCTGTTCCTGATCACAATTATTTTGCATTATCTCATTTTCACTGCTATAATTATATTGAAAAGCCTTATACGATCAAGGATATTTTACGGCAGCTTCAACAAATGCTGATAACCGGTTATCTAAACGCATTCACCCTTTCGATAAAAGACTGTTCGCAGATTCTATATCACGTGTGTCTGTCAGACGTTTTGTATATCCAGGCATCAAATCATCATGTCATTGTGCATATGAAAGACGCCTGCATTACATCGAGATCCTATTCCATGGATGAATTAACTGACATGACAGCCGGTACATTGCTACGATGCCACCGAAGATTTTTAATAAATCCTTTTTACGTACAATCCTATGATCGAACAACACGATATGCAATTCTTGACACAGAACGTATTCCCGTAGGAAAGGTTTATAAGGATGCTTTTGAAAATAAACTGCAGCACTACATTAATGGAGAACTATCATGAACATTGTTGAATCTGTTATTAATATTACTATTGAATTTTTATGTATCTTTTTTGTTTCCAGAGCATTTACCGAAACAAAAGAGCATCTGCTGAAAACGGACATCGCCTTTGTTGTTTCTTCGATTCTCGCAGGATGTATTATTCCTGAAAAATACAATATTTTATTATTAATCACAGGACAGGTTATTTTCTTTACTTACATATTATACCGATACTCTGACACAATGCTGAATCGTTTTTTTCTTTTTATTTTGTCCTTTGGAACCACACTTTTATGCCAATTGATTGTTATGTGTCTTTTTATGCTTTTTTCTTTAAGCCTATTTCCCGGTTATGAATATATTATGCTGAATTTCTGCACTTTTATCCTGATTTTCTTAATCTGTCGTATTTTTCCTGTGCATAATATATATAATCTCTTAATCAATTCTTCTTTACCACTGCGCTGCATTTACACAGATACTTATGTTATTTTACTTTCTTTTCTTTTAATGGGAAAATTAAATCTTCAAAATCTCTACTCCAAGTATATCTTTGTATTTGTGTCAATTACATTACTCGCCGCAGCGAATATCTGTATTATCTATTATGATCAAAAAATGTTTTATCAACAGCGAGAGTTATTGTCCTATATGCAAAAACTGCCAATTTACGAAACACTCGTGGATAATATTCGCACCAGCCAGCATGAATATTCAAACCACCTGCAAACACTGCGTGCGCTCCCTCTGTCTTGTCCGGATTACAATTCCCTTTGTCATGCTCTGGAGCAATACACACTGCAATATTCCTCCCACTTAAATAACTATCCTTTAATACAAATAAATATGCCCTTATTAGCAGCTGCGTTATACAGTCTCTTTTCCTCGGCTGAACAAAAAGGCATATCCATTTTATTTAATATATATTCCACTGTCCTGAAAAGCACCCTTCCCGAATACCTGCTTACTGATTACGTTTGTATTCTCGTAAACAATGCAATCGATGCATGTCAGAAAAACGATTCTATATTTATTTATCTCTCTTCTTCCAATGGAAAAACTCGATTTGAAATCCGCAATCCTTCCACCATTTATTATTCCCCTAATAAAATATCTCAATTTTTCCAGAGCGGATACAGCACAAAAAACTCTGACGTCTCTCCTCGCAAGCATGGCTACGGACTATATTATTTATTAAAAAACATCACAAAAGCCAAGGGAGATATCGGTGCTTCATGCATAAAATACAACAATCAATATCAAATGATATTCTTTATTGAGGTGTAGCCTGAAGCTGTTTTTTTCTGAAACGCCGCACCATAAGCACCACCATCGCTTCTAACGTCTGATAAAATACCGCACTGATGATCAGCTTTCTGTAATAGACCGGTATATATGCTGTGATCATTATAATACTACAAATGACTGTAATCGCCTGGGCTTTAAACTGTAATCTTTTTTCACGATTGTAAACAGGTCGTTGTACCGATTGTATTGGTGCTCCCCGCCAAATCACCACGATTGCAAAAACACAGATCAGATTCTGTATATCACAATTATATGAAATGACATTTGCCAGACCGATCATTGCATGAAATGAAAACAATGACATCAAAAAACATCCCCCTACCGTATTACAATGCACCCCTCCAACATAAGAACGAAAAAGCGCAATAGTACAAAACAAGACACCCAGCTCTAACAATCTTTTTTCATAAAAAAAGCATATCACTAACAATATCATCTTTTGTGTTTCATTAAGAAATACATGTAGTGTATATTTTACCTTCGCCTCCATGTTTTCATCACAATATTGCTTTGTGGAAAACAAGATTATGAGTTTTTCAGTTATTATCTCGTTTAATTTATTCCAATAATCACATTTTTTCCAACTTAATTTCATCATTTCTTCCTGTTATGTTACATTTCTATCGGTCAGCTTAGTTCAATTCGCCAATATACCATTATTTTCTAATATGATATTAAATTCCCGTTATCCTTTGCACATCCTCTCGACGATCAACGATCAGCCCGCCTGTCTCTTTTGCCTTTGTAACATTAGCTCTATCCCATGTCCTTTAAAAATTTATGTATATTTCCTATCCACACCATACTGAAATACAAGCATATAGAAAGTACTAACATAGACACTATTTCATTGATGTTTCTATTAAAAACTCCATCCAGCGTAATAACCACTAAAATCAACTGTAGGACACTATATAAAATAATTTCTGCTTTTCCCTAATCGGTGATAAAAAATTAATGCGATCTTTCCCTTTCAGACATACAATCCCTACGGCTCCTGCTCCCCCACTTAAGCACATAACCGCATACCAAGTTATTAATTTAATTATTCTTTTCACTTGATCACCTCTTTATATACCACAAGACGGGACACCGCATATGATCCGCAGTGTCCCGTCCTTATGAAGCTCTGTCCTAAGACATTTGTTTTAATGGACTATTAAGTTGAATTATATTGTTAAAACTCAAGATAAATCAACTAAGATACTTAGAATAGTCCTCTGCCGTTGTTACACCATTTTTCCAGTCATCCATCTTCTGGCGGGTTGCCTCCATCGTATCCTGACAGATCTGTGGAAGATCCTCTCCCCACGCCTTGGTTGCCTGCTTATAACCCTTCTCGATGGCTGCCATCATGGTATCTGCCTTGTCCGTATCTCCACCGGCAAGAGCGATTGCCATGCTGACCAGACGATCCGATGTCTGATTGACACCCCAGTAACCATCCTCTGCAACAGATGCCTTTGCCTCGTCGATGGTCTGCTGATCCACCTTGCCTGCAATCTCACGAAATGTAGCTGCCAGATTAGTACCTGTCGCCAGATCAAACTTCTCTGCCTGCTTGCCCAAAAGCTTCTGTACCAGACTGTTCATGCTGTCCAGACGGCTCTGCTGGTCTGCCTTAAGCTTTGCGATCACATTGTCCTTATTATAAATCTGATTGGCGCTGTCCTTCTTTGTCTCATTGCTTTTCTCGAATACAACTCCGTCGTCCTTGACCTGATCCTTGGTTGTCTCTGCCGCCTTTGCTGTCTTCTCTGTCTCTGCGGTCTTTACTGCTGTATATCCGTTTACTCCGTTAATTGATGATATACTCATGTTCCCGAACCTCCTTTTTCCTGTTGCGAACATATCTGCTTAAAACATATGGTTTTCTATTAAAAATATCGACTGTTTCTGTCCTGTTCTTTATAGGCAAACGAACTTTTATGCACATTTTGAGCAATTTCGCATAAAATAATCCGAATACCCTGAAAGAAGTCTGTGAGAAGGGAGGCCATCGCATGTCGATCCGTCGAAGTATCGCCCGGAAAACACAATATAATTTCCAGCTAAACCGCAAGGTCATCCATCTGAAGCACTGCTGGGAAGATGTAAACTCTATGCTGGATACCTTCTGCGGTCATAAGCATAAGCCGGCACCTCCGCCGAAGCCTCCAAAACCTCAGCCAAAACCGTGCCCGCCGCCCTGTTTTCCGTGCTGTCCGTTCTGTATGCCACAAAAGCCGGGACCATCACCCTGTCCCCGCCCGAAACCGCCGGGACCAGCACCAGGGCCACCACACTGTCCCCGCCCGAAACCGCCGGAACCTCCAAGACCCCAGCCCTGGCCATCGCACTGTACTCCACCAAAACCGCCGGAACCTCCGAGACCTCAGCCCGGTCCGCCGCACTGTCCTCCTCCGAAGCCACCGGAGCCTCCAAGACCTCAGCCTGGACCGCCTCCTTGTCGCCGTCGTCCCATACGCGGGCCATTTTTCCCACCGTTCCGCTTTTAACATACAGCACCCGGCACCATATTTTATCGGGTATATCCGATGAAAATTCAGGCTGTTTTCCGGAGCCGGAAATCGGCTCCGACTTTTTTCATACAGATCAGACAGGTTGGCAGAATATAAATGCAGGCGGAAATCCATGCTGTCTGGTCACCAAAGCAGATTGCCGTATAACCATAAACGGGTACAAAGATCAGGCTGACCACGATCCTTGCCACCATCTCTGTGACACCGGAAAACACAGCCCTGCCGGAATAACCAAGTCCCTGCGTGGTCATACGGCATGTGTTTAAAATGCCAAGACTCCAGAAGAAAAATCCCTGACAGAACATATATTTTGCCGCCGCATCCAGCACTTCCACTTCTTTCCCGCTGATAAAGATCTGACAGAGGATACGTCCGAAGAATATCAACATAATACCGGCACAAAGACCATAACCCACAGCGACTGCCATTCCCTGAAAAAGTCCCTTGACGATACGTTTCTTTTTGCCTGCTCCCAGATTCTGGCTGCAAAAAACGGACACACCGGTTGCAATGGCATCAAATGGACACATAAAAAACTGCTTCAGACGCAGTGCCGCCGTAAAGGCAGAAACATAGACGACACTGTCCAGACTGTTATTGGCGTACTGCATAACCATACTTCCGATGGCAGTGATGGAATACTGAAGTCCCATCGGCACTCCCATCGTCGTCATAATCCGTACTCCCCGGCTGTGAAGCTGGCAATCGGAACGGGAAAGCCGTAAAAGCGGCACCTTCGTCCAGATATAAATACAGCACAGAATTCCACTGATCGCCTGTGCCGTGATCGTGGCTGCTGCCGCTCCGGCACATCCCCAGTGAAATACCAGAATACATACCAGATCCAATACGATATTCAGTACCGTGGAAATCGCCAGAAAAACAAACGGCGTCCTGCTGTCACCTACCGACCGGAGAATACTGGACATCAGATTATATAACAGGGTGAATGGAATTCCCAAAAAGAGAATGAGCAGGTAATGATATGCCCCCGGATATATCTTATCCGGAGTTGACAGCATATGCAGGATCTGCGGACAGAAAAGTGCACAGACCGCCGTCAATACAACCGCAAAAACCCCTGTTAAAAACATCGCATGAAAAATGTGGTTTCGCATTTCCGGCAGATTCCCTGCCCCGAAACTTTTTGCAATGGGTACGCCAAAGCCACAGGCAATCCCAATACAAAATCCAAGTACCAGAAACTGGACACTGCTTGATGCACCTACACTCGCCAGAGCATTGGCCCCCAGTGCTCTCCCGACAATTGCCGCATCAATAATATTATATGTCTGCTGCAGTATATTTCCCACCAGAAGGGGTACTGCAAATCCCATTATCAAAGGCAGCGGTCTGCCTTCTGTCATTTTCTTTGCCATAACTTCCTCACCTTTCATTCCGGCAATGTTTACAAGCAAACAAAAGCTGACAGAAATTTCATCTCTGAAATCTCTGCCAGCATATTTTCACGACATATCATGTCATTGGACATAATATATCATTTTTATTTAAGGTTAAATTACTTAAGTGTAACCTTAGCACCCTCAGCCTCGAGCTTCTCTTTGATCTCGTTAGCCTCGTCCTTAGAAGCACCCTCTTTAAGAACCTTAGGAGCGCCATCTACAACTTCCTTAGCTTCCTTAAGTCCAAGACCTGTTACCTCACGAACAACCTTGATAACCTTAACCTTGTTTGCACCAACTTCTGTAAGCTCAACATCGAACTCGTCCTTCTCTGCTGCGCCTGCTGCATCTCCGCCTGCTGCTGCTACAACAACGCCTGCTGCTGCAGATACACCAAACTCTTCCTCACATGCCTTAACTAAATCGTTCAGCTCTAACACTGTCATGCCCTTAATAGCATCAATAAATTCCTGTGTAGTCATTTCTATAACCTCCGTATTATTTTCTTTTCGTTTTTGTTTTCTTAATAATAATTATGCCTCTGCTGCACCCTCGCCCTGCTCTGCGATCTGATTAAGCACACGAGCAAGATTGGTAATAGGTGACTGCAAAGAACCAAGCAGCTTGGAAATAAGCTCGTCTCTTGATGGAATGCTTGCCAGTGACTTAACACCGTCAACATCATAGAATGTTCCCTCAACGACAGCTCCCTTGAATTCCAAAGCCTCAGCCTCTTTCGCAACGTTATTCAGAACGCGGATAGGTGCTGTTGCATCTTCCTTAGAAATTGCGATGGCAGATGGTCCATCTAAAAGATCATCTAACTGTGCGAAATCAGTACCCTCGAATGCACGCTTCATAAATGTATTCTTGTATACCTTGTACTCGCATCCTGCCTCTCTCAATCCCTTACGAAGTTTTGTGTCCTGTTCTACAGTCAGTCCACGATAATCAACAAGTACTACAGTAGCAGCACCGTCAATCTTCGCCTTGATTTCATCAACGATTGGCTGTTTTAATTCAACCTTTGCCATAAGATATCTCCTTTCCTGGGCAGTCCCATATTTTTTCCTGCCTGGGAAGTCTTACTTCAAAATAAAAAACCTCCCTGCGTAAACACAGAGAGGTGAAATCATCAAAATAATTACATCCTTCCTCGGTAGGCGGTCTCCTTACGCCGAACTATCGGCACCTACTGTCTACGGCAGTATAGCTTGCTTGATTTACAAACCAAAAAATATTCTAGCATATTGTAAAATATAAGTCAATACCATTTTTAATATTTCCACAAATTCTTGATCTGCGGTACCACCCGCGACAGCCTCCATGCTTTTTCGCTGTTCTTACGGCTGTTTGGATCATTGATGATCACCTGCTGGTCATCTTTCATTCCCGACAGAACCAGAAAATGTCCTGCTGTGGTAAAATCTCCCGGCCGCATGGCACAAATGATCACATGCCCCTCCTGAAGGGTCCGCCGGATCACATCCTCATCGCAGGACATTTCTGTCCCGCTAAGTCCCAGCAGTGCCGCCCCGTCTGTCATCAAAGACCATGCCGATCCCTGTCCTTTTACATAAAATCCATTCTTTTGCGCCAATTTTGCCACCTTCCATGGGTTCCATTTGTCATTCTGAAAGGTATGACATGCCACCATCGCAAGACAGGTGGGACCACACCCCGTCAATGCCATAAAATCATTGCCGTATTTCCGGTATCCCCATCTCTCATCCCACTGCAGAAACAAGGGCACACCACTTTCCTGATTGCCCGTCAGATCAGAGGAAGTCAACCGAATCTTCTGTGCTTTTCCTGCCTGTTTGGGATAATCTTTCACAAACTGTCTCGTCTCCGGATTCTTTTTGGCCAGTTCGATCAACTGCTCCGGGTATTGTTCTTCTTTATCTTTCCAGAAATCATCCTGTCCCAGAGACGACAGGCTCTGACGAAACTGATCTACGCTCCGGGATATATTCCCCATATAAAAATTTGTCGTCAAAAAACGTACCCCCACCAGAACCAGAATGATTCCCAGGAGCCATTTTCTTTTTCTTCTCCTGTGCAGCCTTTTCATTTTATTCATCTCCTATTTTTGCTTGAGTTACTTATAAGTTTAATGGGAGATGTCTGGGAATGCTTTTGATTTTTCTAAACGATTTCTAATATTTCTCTGAACTTTGAGCCGGAACCCCGGTCTTATTTTACATTACGAAAGGGATGTGATAAGATGAATGCATTATCAACGAAAGGATCAAACAAGCATGAACGAACCAGATAACATTTCCGGAGAGAAGCTTTCCTCTGTGGAAACCGACAATAAAAACAAAAAAGAGAAACGTTTTTCTCTTGCGGATACACTTCAATTTATTTTTCTGCTGGCTGTGATCGCTCTGATCATTTTTATCCGGCAGATGCCTCTTTTTACCGTGGACGGTCGCAGCATGGACCATACATATGCAGACGGCGATCTGCTGGTGGGGGATCAAAAAGCAGACATTAAGCAGGGAGATATTCTGATCATATACAGTGATGTTCTCTCTGAGCGTATCGTCAAGCGCTGCATCGGACTGCCCGGAGACGAAATAAAGATCCTGGATAACCAGGTCTATGTCAACGGAAAAAAATTGAAGGAAGATTACATCGCAGAACCCATGAATACGGAGGATATGACTATCACCCTCTCGGATGACGAGTATTTCGTGATGGGCGACAACCGAAATCATTCCACAGACAGCCGTGATATCGGACCGATTCCGAAGGAAAAGATTCAGGCAAAAGTAATGCACAATCTCACAAAAGAGTATCATATTACAACCGTTCATCTGAAATGGTTCAAACGAATTGTCATTATTGCTGCCGCCTTCTACATTATCCTTACGATTCTCGGAAGCTTTCTTTTTCCTTTGTTCCATCGCAGTGAGGAAGGTGAGGAGGACACCAACCAGTCTGAAACTCCGGATCAAACGAAATAAAAAAGGGCAAAACCAGCGTTTTGCCCTTGCTCACTCTACGCTACGAGCATTTTCCTATACACTAAAGAGAAAAACCGGTATAGACAACAGATGTTTTGTGATACATCTGCCGTCTGTACCGGTTTTATTATTTGCTGTATTTTACGATGGTGTGATTTCTCAGAATCACATCAAAAATCATTCGGATTATTTCTTTACCGTAATGGCTTCCATTCCACCCATATATGGTCTCAGAGCTTCCGGAATTCTTACACTGCCGTCCTCCTGCAGATTATTCTCCAGGAACGCGATCAGCATACGAGGCGGTGCAACTACGGTATTGTTCAGTGTATGTGCAAAATATTTATTTCCATCCTCGCCCTTCACGCGAATCTTTAAGCGGCGGGCCTGTGCATCTCCGAGATTGGAACAGCTTCCGACCTCAAAGTATTTCTTCTGACGTGGAGACCATGCCTCAACATCAATAGATTTCACCTTCAAATCTGCCAGATCACCGGAACAGCACTCCAGTGTACGAACCGGAATATCCAGTGTACGGAACAGATCCACGGTATTCTGCCACAGCTTGTCAAACCACGCCTTGCTCTCCTCCGGCTTGCAGACAACGATCATTTCCTGCTTTTCGAACTGGTGGATACGGTAAACACCTCGCTCCTCAATACCATGAGCTCCCTTTTCCTTACGGAAGCATGGAGAGTAGCTTGTAAGGGTACGCGGAAGTGACTTCTCCTCAAGGATCGTATCAATAAATTTACCGATCATAGAATGCTCACTGGTACCGATCAGATACAGATCCTCGCCTTCAATCTTGTACATCATGGCGTCCATCTCGGCAAAGCTCATAACGCCTGTTACTACATTGCTTCGAATCATAAACGGAGGTACACAGTAGGTAAATCCACGGTCGATCATGAAATCTCTCGCATAAGAAATTACTGCAGAATGAAGTCTGGCAATGTCCCCCATCAGATAATAGAAACCATTTCCGGCTACCTTGCCGGCAGCATCCAGATCGATTCCGTCAAATCGCTCCATGATCTCTGTATGATACGGTACTTCAAAATCAGGCACTACCGGATCACCAAACTTTTCAATCTCGACATTTTCACTGTCATCCTTACCGATCGGCACGCTTGGATCGATAATGTTCGGAATGACCATCATGATCTTCTGGATCTTTTCCGCAAGCTCCGGTTCCTTTGCCTGCAGCTCCTCCAGACGAGGGGCGATCTCGGCTACCTCTGCCTTTCTCTGCTCTGCCTCATTCTTTTTACCCTGCGCCATCAGACCACCGATCTCTTTGGAAATCTTTTTGCGGCGGGCACGAAGCTCATCAGCCTCCTGCTGTGTCTTTCTTGCCTCTGCGTCCAGTGCGATCACCTCATCCACCAACGGAAGCTTCTCGTCCTGAAACTTATTTTTGATGTTCTGTTTTACGATGTCAGGATTTTCTCTGACAAATTTCAAGTCTAACATGTCTTTTCTCCTTTATGATTTATTCACTCAAAAAGCATTTTTCAAATACAACGTTTTTCATAGCTCCATAATATATGACGCCCTCAAACACATCGCATCCAATCTTTTTTGCATACTCCTCCTGAAGCCGGGTGTGGATTCCTCCACAGGTAACGGTCAGTCCCATCTCCTTTGCCATCTCCACCGTCTTGCGGAAGATCACGGTATCCTTTTCATTGATCATATGCTCGCTGAAATATTCTCCGTGGAACTTAATGCCCGTCACCGGCAGACGACGCATGGAATTAACCGCCGTGTGATCTGCACCAAAACGGCTGATCACCACCTGATATCCCAGATTGGTCAGATTGCGTATTGCCACCTCAAATGCCGTCGTGGCATCTGCAAAGAAACGCTCCGGAATCTCAAAAATGAAATCCACCGGTTCAAGCTTATTTTGCTCCACAACAATGTTGTGTATACGCTCCACGGCATGTCTGGTGGACAACTGGCTTGCTGTCATTTCCAGCGAAACCGGAATAACTTGATTGCCCTTCGCCTTCCAGGCACCAATGTTATCAGCCACCTCCTGCAGCAGATAGAAGCTGAATTCCTCCAACTGAGCCCCCCGCTCCATCAGATGCATGATCTGTGTATACTCAAAATACTGGCCATCCTTCATCAAAATTCTCGGAATCGCTTTACATCCGATCACATGATCCTTATCACCCCTGATCCTTGGCAGATAACTGATCTCCACGCTATGCTCGTCCATGGCACGGCGGATCTCACCTACCATTTCATCCTCTCTGGAAAGCTGCTCCTCCATATCCTCTGTGTAGATCGCATAATGATTGCCCCGAAGTCCTTTAATACTTCTCCGGGCGAGATCAGCCTTTTCCAGCATCTCCAGAAGCTCCTGATCCTCCTGCTGGATCAGGTATACACCTACAGTAGAACCAAAGTCAATATTGTCCTCCTCCGCCTCAACCGCCTGCTGATGACGTACCACAGCAGACATGGCATTGACCAGCTCCTTATGTGTACCATACTGGAACAATACGACAAAATAGTCCCCGTCTACTCTCGCACACATTCCGTCCTTTGTCAAATGATTTAACAACATATCAGAAAATGCTTTGAGTATACGGTTGCTTACATAAAAGCCATAATGATGGCTGAAACTCTGGAATTCATTGATATCCGCACAGATCAGCGCATAATGGGAATCTTCCCTGCGGGATGCCAGAATCTTCTCCGCCTTTCTTAAAAAGGAAGCATACGGAAGAAGTCCCGTAATGGTATCCTCTGTCTTGGCCCTTGCCGAAGCCGCGATCTTTTTCAGCTTACCCGCGAGCTGGGTAAGCTCCAGCTCGGAATTTTTGACCTGTTCGGCTTTCACTGCATTCTGCTCATTATCCAAAAGAAGCCGGGTCAGACCATAAACAACGCTTCCCTGTCCATCCTTCTTTTTCTCCGTGCTGGTACTGATCTGCACTCTTTGATATGCTCCGTTGCCATTGATCACACGGAAAATGTCCTGATGCATACCGGCATCGGCATCCCAGGAATTCCGCATCTGTATAAACTTTTCTACGTCGTCCGGATGGATGATCGCACGAATGTTTTCATCAGTAAACTGTCCTTCCAGAATCGTCTCCGGCGAGTAAGTCCCTCCCAGATCTCCGTCCCGGTGAAGAACATGCGCATCCATATCATAGGTCCAGATTGTTTCCCTCAACATCTTTGTAATAACATTGGAACGATGATTATTATCTGCCAGTTCTGCCTCTGCCTGCTTTCTGGCGGTAATGTCCACGATCACGCACAAATATACCGGCTGACCATTGTCATCATCAATCCGGGTACCGTTGATATACGACCAGCGGATTTCTCCGCTTTTGGCCATGATGCGATACTCCATGGCAAGGGGACCTCTGTTTTCAATAGCCTGTCGTATCACCATGCTCACCATATCCATATCCTCCGGATACACCAGCTCCGACGTATCATTGTGAAACTGCATACTATACTCCGACCGGCTGTAACCCGCCAAACGGAAAAATCCGTCATTGGCATACATGATCTTGAAATCATTTAACCGGACCTTGATCACGCCGCCCGGAATACTGTTGGCGATCAGATCCAGCTCCCGTTTCGCATTATAAACGTCCTGTAAATGACGTTTCGAACCGGATATATCCAGACACGAGCAGTAATAGATCATACTCCCCGGTTTTGCCTCTCTCTTGGCCCGGAATGAGATCCATATAATGGAATCATCCTTGCGTTTGGCCCGGAACTCCAGATGAATACTTCCCCCCATGCTGACCTGACGCGCCATCAATGCCTTCATTCTCTGCTTTTCCTCCGAAAGAGCCGGTCCCATGACTCTGTTTTCGAAACATTCCTGAAACTCCTCCGGGGTATACTGAAACATTTTGTAAAATCCGTCATTGGCATACATAATCTCCGGCTCAGCCTGCATTTTGGCGATCATCATACCGCACTCAGACATTCCTGCCAGACGCGCAAACTGCTCCCTATGCATTTCAAAGCCACTGTCTGTCGTACTTTCTATATTGTTTTTCATACCACACACCCCCTTCGTATTTTGTCTCTTTCTCCTTAGGTGCAATTAATTTCATTTCATAATGCTTATACTATATAAAACCGGCTATAGCTTTGCCGGGCCATCGCCAATCTTTACCACATAGAAATCAGCTTTATAACCGATTGCTGACCTGTATGCCCTGCCCACCTGTTCAATGAACGTGTCCACCGCATCATCCTTTACAATACTCACGGTGCAGCCGCCAAATCCTGCTCCTGTCATACGGGAACCGAGAACGCCTTTTACCTTCCAGGCCTCTTCCACCAGAGTGTCCAGCTCCTTGCCCGTCACCTCATAATCATCCCGGAGGGAAATATGGGATTCATTCATAAGTCTGCCAAACAGTGCAATATCATTTGCCTTCAATGCCTCGACCGCCTTCACGGTACGCTGATTCTCATATACCGCATGCTTTGCCCGTCTCCGGCGGACCGGATCCTTCACAGCATCCCGGACTTCCTCAAACTGCTCCTCCGTAAGAGCCCCAAGGCTGTCCACCTGTCGTACCTTCCGAATCTCCTCCAACGCCTTCTCACACTCCGCACGGCGTTCATTATACTTGGAATCTCCCAGACCACGCCGTTTATTGCTGCAGGAGATCACGATCTTTGCTCCGTCCAGCTTAATTGGCGCATACTCATAAGAAAGATCTGCCGTATCCAGAAAGATTGCATGATCTTTCCGACCCATGGCAATGGCAAACTGATCCATAATGCCACAGTTCACGCCATTGAAATGATTCTCCGAAAACTGTCCCAAAAGCGCCAGATCATGATTGGAAATCCCTAATTGAAACAGATCGTTGAGAATATAGCCGGTCAGAATCTCCACCGAGGCAGAAGACGAAAGACCGGAACCGTTTGGAATGTTGCCAAACAGCATCAGATCAATGCCACAGGGAAGCTCATAACCCTTCTCACGCAAAGCCCACATCACGCCCTTGGGATAATTGGTCCACCCGGCATTCCTACGGGGTTTGAGATCATCCAGACTCGACTCGATCACAGGAAGATGCCCGAAATTCATAGAATAGAAACGAAGCTTATTGTCATTTCTCTTGCGTACTGCACCGTATGTACCAATCGTCAGGGCACATGGAAAAACGTGTCCTCCATTGTAATCCGTATGCTCTCCGATCAGATTCACACGTCCCGGCGCAAAGTAAACGGTGATATCACCCTCTGCACCATATACTTCTTGAAATCTCTTGTAAATCCTTTCCTTCATGCGCGGTTCCTCCGTCATATTATGTAAATTACATTATATACTATTCACGAGTGGAAAACAAGAAGCAGGACATTTTCTGCCAAAGCAAAAATAAGGGCATCCGCAAAATGCGAATGCCCTTACGCCAAATGCATGGCTACTAGCCATCTGTGCTAGCTTTACCGTACTATTATTATACACATTCCGGTAAAAATGCAATATCTCAATGAAAATCCGATATCATTCCAAATTTTCTAAGTATTTTTAGAATATCCAAATATGACAAATCTCCCCGTCCTAATCCGGCCAGTGTCCTAATATCGTTGAAATTATTCATGGCTCCTCTTCTGCTCTTTTATTTAGATTTCTCCATTCTCCCGCAAATACATAAGAAATCCACGACATCCCTCCATCACATCATCATAAGTTACATCAAAATTACCGGTGTACCATGGATCTGCGATATCCCGGTCGGACCCGGCAAAAGAAAGAAATTTGTATACTTTGCCATCCGGATCACCATGCAGCATGCGGTGAAGATACTTGATGTTGATTTCATCCATTCCAATAAAATAATCAAAATCATTATAATCAGCAAAAGAAATCTGCTTCGCTCTATGGGGCACCAGAGGAATCCCCACCTCTCTCAGTTTATTCGCCGTTCCTCTGTGAGGAGGGTTCCCGATTTCCTCTGTACTGGTGGCAAAGCTGTCAATTACAAATTCATCCTCCAACCCCAGTTCTTTTACCTTATATGTGAACACGCTCTCACTCAATGTAGATCTGCAGATATTTCCCCAACAGACAAATGCTACTCTTATCAATTTATAATCCTCCGTTTTGATTTTTAATAACTCAAACTTCGCACTTGAATAAGTGCCTATGCACCTTGAAAATTCAATAATAACTGGCATAAATATAGCATGAAACCATCTGGTTTTGGTATAATTGAGTTGTTAGAAACAATCATACTTCCGGAGGTTCATGCTATGAATAAAAGTATAACACAAGTAACTCAAAATGATAAGCAAATTTCGAAATCTGGTGAAATGTAAAGTGAGAGTCCCGTTTGTAACGCAAGAGTCCCTCTTTGTAAATGAAAATCTCATTTTGTAAGCGACTGGGCAAAAGGCTATATAAAAATTTCCGTCCTCTCGTGCTTATACGGTTCCCGAACGAACAGCCAGAGACCATTGCTGCTGTAGAGCAGAAACTGGAGTCTATACATTGCAACTGTCGGCAATGTTCTGTTGGCTGAGATTCAGACTGTTGAGTCTAATAATCTCCCGATATTTGGTCAAACTCATGACCTCCTTCAAAATGTATTTACATCAAAAGATGTATGCATACATTCTAAAGAAAATACGGCAACGGTTTCCACCGCCGGAATGACGGTTTCCTTAAAAACGGATTTGCGGTTTTCAATTCCCGGACAGGAGGGACACGGAAGCCGGATTATTCACTTAAAGGATGAACTTCACGGATTCAGGAATATAATACATGCCTTCTTCAAATTTTTCTATACGATTTTTTTCGCATAATTTATTCATTTCCGCACTAATTGCTGCAAGGGACATTCCATCAATCTTCATATCAGAAAGAAAAATAGGCTCTGCTTCTTGATAATTTTTGATTATATATTCATATAGCATTCGCAGAGCCTCCTTTCCTTCACGCTTTATCAGATTTCATCTAAAATTTTTTGTACTGCATATGGTTTAGCGTATTTAATATATGCATCGCTAACATATATTTTTTCTTTATCTCTTGGTTCTACTAACATAGCAGGATATACAACCACCTGCTTTTTATGTTTACTATTTTCTACCCATATATCAGAATCATCAAGCCTAATCTTACACCCTGATAAATTTAAGATATCTTTTAATGGATAGAGATACCTTTTTTGTAATTCCAGATTAATATCATTAGTAACTTTTCCGTATTCACCCCAATCCAATAACTCTAAAGCTGCAAATCGATCCAACATTCCATGTACATACTGATTTCTGTAATGCTTAAGGCAATCATGGCATGCATTACTACATGAACATTCTGTAAGTATTTCACGAGTCAGTTTTAATAATATATTTATCTCGTTTGCTACATTAACAGCGTATCCTGCACCACTAGACAAGCTATCATACAAATATACATCTACATATGTACCCGCCGGATTACTTCTAAGTCTATATCCTGTTACAAGTTCTGAAAACTCAACATCCAAGTATTTACTTGCAGCAAGTCTCAGCGCCTCTGCAAGCGATTGTGCAGCTCTTGGTAACCAGGGATTATCATTTCTTCTTGCATCTATTCTACTGCTATCAATATCAAATTCTAGAACAAGCATGTCTGTAACAAAATCATATCCAAGATTCACATTTTCCCAATCGCTATGCCTGCATTTACCTCTCGCAAATTTTGTAATATACGGTCTCTGAATATCATCAAGCACATGAGGATCATCACCTGGCATGGCTGCTCCGCAATCTCTGCAGATAATAAAGCCTCTATTTTCTACACCTTTGTTCATCATAATAATTCTTTGGTTCTTTCTCGATGCCATTCTAATATTCTTTGTACCTTTTATATTAAATATTTCATCCGCTTCTGGTAATGTAGAATATAACGGTTGTTGCACAGCTGTATATTCCTCTGATATTTGAACATCTGGAATAGATCTTGCATTTTTCGGAGCAAATCCCCAAGGGCGTAGCATATTTCTTGCTAATTCTAATTTATCATTGCCACAAAATGGACATTTTCTCACGTGTTCTTCTTCAAGCCCAAACCATCCACATTCAGAGCATGTAAGTACAGACTTCATATAATTTCTATCATCCATATAGGACTTAGCCGGAGATAGTGCTTTCCCTTGTTTCTTTTCGCTTCCCGGATAAAATAATCCACCTATTTGATATGTTTGTTTATCTACAACAATTGCTCTTCCTGGAGCATACTCACCTATAGCGACATCTAGACCTCTCTCAACCTCGTATTTTGTTCTTCCATAGTTATCGGTTATATATGTACTAACAACATTCTTCGGAAATGAATATGTAGGAATAACACCTTCTTCATATAAAGCATCCAATAATGATTTAATTTCCACATTTGTTTCATTTTCCTGAGCTCCAAATAGTTCCGGATGATCATCACGTTTTTGCTTCAATAACGACAAATCACTTTCTAACGAATTAGCAAATTCCAAATAGTCAAAATCAACCATTGCCGGAAGCAAAAGATCATCTTTCTTTACTCGACATTTTTTTGAAAATAAAATGAATTCATCTAAATACTCATCCAAAAATTCTACCGCAGAAACAGCATCCAAGCTAGTTCCTATTCCTTGTAAATATTCCTGAAATACAACCATTGCGATATGTCTTTGCATCAACTTTGAACTTTCAATATCTATCCATGGTCTTCTAAGATCGCCTCTAAACATTGGAACTGGATTATTAAAATATAACGTATCGTGTGGTCCATCTTCACAGAAAGTTACTATTGTAGAAAGGCTCGCTCCTCGTCTACCTGCACGACCCGCTCTCTGTTGGTAATTTTCACGCATTGGAGGAATATTACGGAGGCCAACAGCAACTAACGAGCCTATATCAATACCAACCTCCATGGTTGTTGTGCTACTTAAAATATCTACCGGCGTCTCATCCTCCTGTATTAAATCTTGAAAACGAAGTTCGTATTGCTCTGTTTTGCTCCATAGATCATCACGTTGATCTTTATGAGAAAGTTGAGCTGTATGCTCTTCTGTATCAATAACGTGAATTGACTTTCCGTCCAATGCATCAAGTGCTGGTTTTCTCCAAAAATCCAATGCACCATATTCGGCCTTAGAAATAGCATGCATATGTGTTGATCCACAGCTTGGACATCGTTTCTTTATCATATATGGAGATATTTCCGAGCACTGTTCACATCGGTACCATTCTTTATCACTATGGAATCTTGGTTTAACTCTAGACAAATCAACATATAATTTTCCATTATCTGGTTGTGCTGAATCCAGAAAAGCTTCTTTAAGCACTCCCTTCCAAATAGTCATTTCCTTCGAATCATCTTCCCATTTCATAATTTCCATAATATTCTTTGAAAACTTCCACTCTTTATCCAGACCATAGCCACCATAATTAGGTCTGACATTTAATCGGATATTATCCGAAATTGTATGCCCCAGCACTGTTGCTGTATCACATGCTGAAATCATCCATGCATTAAAAACTTCTATGAATTCATCCTCATCTATCTTTATCCCAGCTTCCTCTAATGCATCAAGTGCATCAAACAAAGCTTGTTCTGTCGGTTCAATCCAGCATAATGCGGAATCATATAATGTATTATAGCCACCTGCAAATAATCTGAGCAAGTAATTTTGCATTTGTGTTGGTGCATTTGCAATTGTAAATCTCGGAATATAATCTCTTCTGCGCTTGATACATCTTTGATAATTACTGAATGCTGTCTTACAATCTTCAGCAAACTTTTCTCTTTCTGGCTCGTGAAAGATTTGCAAATGCTGCTGTCCTGCCACCAAACAAAAATAGTCATAAAGCGAATTCATTGATTGCTCAACCACTGATTTCTCCATCAGATTTATTGCCATTACAAACAATTGTCTTGCAGCCATGATATCTGAAGAGTCCGACATATCTCGAGCCAATTTTGCAGCTCGCTGTCTACTATCCGAAAAAAGCAGCACCTTTCTTCCCTCATTTGGCAATCTGTCAGGATCATTTTCTTTTCCTGGTACTGCTGGTTGGTTTTGAAATTGAGCTTGTATCAAATTAAAGAATGACTGATTTCCTCTTGTACTAAATGAAGTAAGTTGCGCAGATGAAAGCTGATGTCTGCAATGTGGACATGTTGTAAAAGTCACAATCTGTGGTTTTCCTTTTGCGGAATAATTACAGTAATAAAGTTTTCTTACTCCCGGATTATCAGCTTGCGAATCATCCTTAAAATTAATAAATCCACTCTTTATATCTAGATAACATGGTTTAATTGCGTTCTTTCCTTGTTTAGTAGGAAGTTGATAGTCATCTGTTGGAATATATAAATGAACTTCCTTCATTCTTCTATCCATCATTTGTCCAGAATAGTGCCATAAATATGCATTACCTTTAAAATCTGTATCATCTTCCAAAATATACCCTTTATAAAATAAAGCACCACATCTTCTATCATTATATAATTCATAAACAACACTCTGGCAATGTGGACATATTAATTTCCCATCCGATAAAAAAATCTCACCTAATGATAATGCGTCATCATGGTGCGAATGTGTACAATTAGGGTTCGCACATGCATATATACCTTTTATACCTTTAAACAACATGTGCATTCTTGCTGGAAACAGTACAGTACCTTTATCATTTTTTGCCTGTGGAGCAATCGCTAATAACACACCAACCGCTTGCAATGCCTTCTCTTTATCCTTATTAGGAAAAATTGTCTGCGCTAATTCATTTAGTGATATCGTTGCACCTCTGCAAGTACTAATCAATGTAGAAAACGGTGCATACTCAATTAAATGTTCATGCATCCAAAAATATACATCATCCAAATTTGAAAACTTTTCCGGTGCCCCATCTATCCCGTTCCAAAATTCATTTAATTCCTGTAAACGTTCTTCTTCATTTCCTTCAATTTTTTGTACATTTGAGCTTTCAAATTTTTCAAAAGATATATCATACTTTTGACATCCTATTATATCTTCTCTTTCACCTGTTAAATAACAAAAATCGATACTAGTGTCTGCGGCAGTCAATTCTGTTGCAAATTTCATCACTGCTTTTTTGTCTTCTTCAGACGCATCTGGCATACTCGCAGTTGTAAGAATAAATTGAACTCGATCTCTCGTTATTCCTAATTTATGGAATAATCTACGAATAAGCAATGCAACTTCTCCACCTGCCGATCCCCTGTACATATGAGCTTCATCAATAACAAACAGCAACTTGTTTTTGGGATCACTCTCTAACCAATCCTTTGTATCATTCCACATTTTAGCTTCACGAGGTCTCAAAAGCATATATTCTAACATGGAATAATTAGTTATTAGTATATCTGGACAGAATTGTTGCATCTCAAATCTTGTAATAAGCTCTGCATCTTCATCGTTAGGAATATGCCTGCTTTCATGTAAACCTTCTAAGAATGATTTCATGTCAGCTTTGGCTGGAGTCTTTCCCTCTTTCGTAAGTTGTTCAAAAAAGTGTTGTTCACTTTCCGAAACTGGAAATGACATTCTCTCGAGAGTTTTCTCCAATCGCCTATCCTGATTTTTATTAGGCTCTGGGCCTGGATATGGTGTTCTTCCTGTGTACATTCCAAATTGTGGACGTCTTACATTATTTCCACATGTTTCCCTATAAATATTAACAAATTTGTTTTCAGAATCACCTATCAATCTTCTTAGTCGGCTTACTTGATCAGATACGAGCGCATTCATAGGGTACATTATAATAGCTCTAATCCCCCTCGTCTGCCATGTATCTGTAGAATTCCGAGCTTCATCGGCAAGCTTTGCTAATAGCGGCCACACAAAACACTCTGTTTTACCAGAACCAGTTCCAGTCGCAACGAATAAATCCTTTCCCGCACTGGCCGCTTCTAATGCATTTATCTGATGCACAAAAGGAGACGGATATACACCCACTCCAGCATTGCTCAAGCTCAAAAAATAATCCTTCATCCAATCTGGTATATTAGCAGACTGAATACCGTCAAATTTAGCCTTGTATGCTGGAGAAGATTCAATATATGGTTTTTGATATAAAACGCCTTCATTATCCAACTGATCACTTACTGCCGACAGTAATATTGGTGTCTTCGCAAAGTACTGCGACTTTATATAATTTTCTAGTTCTGTGCGTAATTCCTTATGCACCGAATTTGCTCCATTTGGCATAATCAATTCTCCTCTACAAATGCATAACCTTGTTTCTTCATAAGTTCTGCAATGCTTTCAAATATACACTTAGTTGAAACTCTATTGAATTCTTTAGGAAGATCCAATACCGTGGTTGGCCAACTATACAATTTCCATAGATAAAGCTCTGCAGGTGGTGGCAAATATCCAAATTTAAAATTAACTATATCCCCATCAACTCGATAAGTAATTGGTGGAAGAACGCCTGCATTGTACAAACAAGCATTTGCTAAAGACCTATATTGATAATCATCTACAATCCAATTCGGCAATTGACTAGCCTGTATTTTCTTGTCTTTATCTATTTTATATAAATAATATAGTTCATTGCCTTTAAATCCAGTTCGGAGTATCGAAATCTCACCTTCAGCATTAGGCTTATTCACCCAGTACCCACGAGTGAATGGTGGAGCCATTCTAAGATATTCTATATCTCCTTCAACTTTAAACTCATTCCATTTAGCATCTTCTATCCACGATTGCCACCTATCGCGTAAATATGTTATATCAAGATAAAAAATATTTTCTTCTGAATGCAATCTATTTTCTGATATGATATACGTTCCTAGTCCACTTACTGCCTGTTTTAATCCTAACTCATATCCTCTTGTCAGTACCACACCATTAATATACTCATCTGATTTCTTTGATAAAACAATACGATTTGGAATATGATAAAAAATACCTGTATGAGAATAAATATCATATATTTCATTCGCTATTTTTTCAGCATCTTCCGGCAATAAAGCACTTAGTTCTGGATACATTTTATAATAGCTATTAAAAACAGTAGAAACACGATTTTTCATATGCACAATTGAAGGCATATCATTGTCGTAGTCATCTAAAAGTGATGATATTGCCATCCTACCCAAAACAGAATATATTAAACGTATTTTATAATCATTGACACTCTCTGTTTTTCCTTTTTTTATATTAAATTCCGTACCTATTTTTGTCATTAGATTATCGTATTTATTCATCAAATTCTCCGTAAATCTCTGTCAAATACTTCAGCATCGTATTTGAAATAGTAATCTTTTTCTTATTGCTGTCTTTTATCATTTCATTCAATAACTGCGTCTGCATAGTCGAGTATGCATAAGGTAATAAAGCAAACATAACGTCATAATCAGTATTCGAATCACCCAACATTAAATGCATATTACCCACTATTAACTCCAAGCGTTTTTTAGCTATTGCTGGGACATGCAATATGGATAGTGCTTTTGAGTTATCTTTTTTATCTAAAGCATATTCATACTCAACATAATTATCTGCCTTCAATGAACACATGTAAGATTTTGCCGGAGCTCTATCTACTACACTATCTGTAAACACCGGTAACATATAATTGAAATAACTTCTTGGTTCAATTTGCAAATCTTCAATAAACGGATGAATACCTATGCAAAATGCCTCTGTATTTGCTACAAAGTTAGGAATTTGTGAAACCCATTCTGCATTAAATGGCTCTTCGATTATTACTATTGTGCCTTTATGTATCTGATTTTTGTAATACTCTAAATTAGGAGCATTCTTATATTGTAATTTCTGAGCTAATTTTCCTGTCACAGCACATGAGAATGCTTGTGCAATTGCCTCAGCATTAGGACCAGTTAATAATAAATCGCTCCCTATTAAGTAAGCAGAATATAAATATGCAGCCATCGGTCGAGCAAAAGTCGCCATAACCCCAGCTTCTATCAATTCATCCTCTATTGAATCTAATGTCATATTCCAATCTTCGTCTATATCTTCTTTTATCTGAGTAAATATACCTATATTTTCACTAGCATCTAAAGTAATTTCATTTGTTTGATTTTTATCCTCCATCTGTGATTCTAATCTGGAAGGAACATTAACAAACGCCATTTCAGCGATAAAAGCAGCTGCATTACCCTGAGCCTCTCTGATACGTTTCGATACTTCTTTTTCTACATCCTCGGCTAACTGTTCTTTAGCTTCCAATTCTTTCCTGAAATTCTGGATTTCACCTTCATATTTTTCTTTATCAGAACATATCTCATCTAGTTGTTCTTTGCCCTTTGCTAATTCAGTATTAAGTAAATCTATCTCTTTTTGTTTTTGAGCAATTTCTTTCTTATTTTCTTCCTCCCAGTCATTTTTTAGTATTTTTTTGCATTTTGTCATTAGCCGTTCATCTGTAACAATTATTGCTTCAATAATACTATCTTCTATACTATTGCCATCGATATATTGGGCAGCAACTGATACGAATTCATCTAACTGTTTTTTTGCCTCGATTTGCGAACAATTTAATTTATCAACGATTTCAGAGCAAATCGAATCTACATCTAATTCCTCTAAGAAATTCTTAACTAATTTCCACTCTCCTCTTGATTTTCCAGTTTCTTTAAATACCGACCATGAATTACGTCCCAAAATAATATTTTTTATAAGTTCCATAGTATCCTTAACTGGTACAAGAGCATCGGGCATACCTACTGATAGCTTTTTAAAGAATCTCCTGTTATTATCAAATTTTATAAATTCAATTCTTCCAAATTCGTATTTAGGCAATGTTATCAAGGTTGATTTCAACCTAAACTTATCACCATTCTTTTCAAAATCTCTTGATGAACATAAAAAGCCTGAATAATGTCCCTTTCCAACATGCGCTGAATACATACCCATTTCAGGTAAATACTCAATTTCTATCCCATATTTCAATAAATCAAGCAAGTTTTTTTCATCAGATACTTGATGAATTGATATCATTTCAATTGGTTTTAGCTCTGATGCAAACCTCGAATATATATAATCCTTATTGGGATTGGTATTATTAGGTACAGCTCTCCACATCCATACTCCCATCGTTCCTACTTCACGTGGACCTTCATTCAAATATATTTTATCCCTATTCTCAAATGTGGTTGGTTCACTCTCATCACAGTAAAATTCCTCAAATTCACCATCCCGTGTTAAGTCTGCATATCTTTCAATCAACTCTATACCATTATAATCTGGCGGCAGTACTTCACATAATGATATGAAATCATATTCATCAGATGTAAAATTTTCCTCATCAACTATAATTTCATGCTGTGCACGTTCTCTTAGATCTTTCAACTCCAGCATATCTTGCTGATATTCATCTTGTAACTCCTCTAATTTTTTCTGACATTCATATAACTGAGCATTGATATTTTTCTTTTCTTCATCCAACGCATTAATCTGATTTTCAGCATCCACTTTTTGCTTTTCGAGTTCTTCGTTTTTGACTGACAAATCTTGAATTTTTGAAACAAACTCTGTATTATCTATTTCCTCCCTACTCCTAGACAATCCATCTTTTTTCTGTTCCTGTGCAGCAGATACCATTTTATTGCAAATAGATATAATATAAGCATCGTCATTCTCTGCTTGCGCCATCCTAAAATATAATTTTATATTTTCTGCAAAGTATGAATCTAGCAATGTAAGGGCAACCGCATCTTCATAATCATGGCCTTCCATCTGCAACGATTCAATATTGGCTTCTATTTCTTTTAGCCATTGGTTTATCATTACTTCTACAAATCCACGTACAAACTCTTTATTAAAATTCTTAATAGCGATTTCAACCGCATCTTCATCTGACATGCTATTTGGTCTAAATCCAGGTTTGATTCTTGTAAATTCTTTAGGTGAATCTGCAAAAACCTTTTTAAAGTTTTTTCCCGATATTGCTTTGCAAATATATTGAATATCTTCATCATTCAACAACTCCGTATATTTCATATTTTTCCTCCAATTCATTTCATCAGCTTAGTTACTTCTCGAATCAAATATTTATAGGCTTTTTCATCGATATAACCTTCTCTTATCTTTTGGTATAGCCATTTTCGTATCAAAGGATATTTCGTCACTCTATTTGCTAAACCACCTGCTATATGTGAAATTTTAACATTTCTACTAGAGAAAGAATTTAATTTCTTTAACAGCTCATTTTCTTCTAAATTATCATTCCTTTCGTCTCTCACAAATTTAACGATTTTTATTAAATCTAAACCCACGTAAATAGAAAAAGTCATTCCCCAAGTAATGTTGTCTAATTCAATTGTTTTGTTCGAGCTTATTCTTCTTTTTTCAGTAACTTTATTATTTATCGAAATCTCTATAAAACCATCATACTGCGCTCGAATATATATTTTTCCTTTATCCGGCAATGTATTATTATCTTCCTGTAAAACAGGGATACCGTTTAGATCTGTAATATCTACTACTGGCTCTTGATTAATATGATTTAGGTTATCTTTCCAAAAGTATGCATAATTCAAAGCCTTTGTTCTACCAGCAGACACCAATTGTTGCCTTGAATTACAGGCGATTTTTAATACGATTTCACCGCTATTATTAAATCTTTGCTTATATGCCTCGGGAAAAACTAATGTATTTGTAGCATTTCCCTTGATATGCATATATAAATTATCTTGATTGTGCTTCACAACATATTTATCTTCTACATAAATTGGCCACACTGGTTGAATATCTATCGGAGACTCTGTCAATCTACAATGATAATCCAGAAAGAATCGTGCAGACTGTTCACTATAATCATTTGCTATGACCTCATACACTCTCCATGTTTCCCCTAATATTCTTTTATTTGAAATTTCATTAACACGTACATGAGAACCATAATAACTATCAATCTCGATTCTACTCAAAATATAGTATTTTTTGCCTACTACTACATCTGCATCGGTTACCATCTTTCGCCCAGTTTTTGCATCAAATACAGTTCCACTAGACGTAATTCCACTATTATATTTAGGCCAAAACTTATAAATATCTTCTTTTCCACCTTCCACACGAATTTTAAATCCGGCAGAGGGTTTGTCTCCTACAGACAAATATGTAACCCCATCAACATTTAATCTTTCACTTAAATAGATATAACTATTCCTTCCATAATCTGTCGATTCAACAATAATTTTATTATTTCTTGAAAACAAGTTATCTGGCACAGGAATGAATCCCATTTCAAATTCAAAATTGTCCTTTGTAACATTTTTTATACGTAAAGGTAGTTCATGGTCTAAAATACCATATACCATCGGAACATATGCAGCTGTAGTTCGTTCTGGGCAATCTTTACTTTTTTCTACAGAACTATGCCTAAAATGCCTTCTTTGATAATTTCCATCTGTTAACAAAACATATTGCCCACATAGCTCACACATAAATAATCCGCTGTGAGCAGAGACTCCTCCACCTGGATGAAGACGGGCAGCTTCATCAGCAGTGATATTTTTCCATCCGTTGTTTTGCCACATACAGACATGCGTTAACGATGCCATCCGTTGTTTCCTCCTAAAAAAGCTTTCTTTAGTAACTAATATCTATTACCTAGAATCAATTATCTTAATTCTACTCCTTCTCCTGTCCCATTTTCCGTACTTTTCTTGAATCTTCCGGCTTTTTCGCGTTATCCGGTATCAGCCACACATTTCCCTTCAACACTGCACCTTCTATACGATTCTATGAACAGAGTTGACACTCTTCTCCTTGAAATATTCTACTTTTTGCCATTTCGCTCGTAGTTAAGTATTCCATTATGTTCCTCCATTTTTTGACAAAAACCACCTTATTTCTCTGCTTATAATTATAAGCCTGTGGAGGAATATTTTCAATCAAAAAAACTGCCTTCGACGGTAGATTTACAGTACCATTTCTACCATTGAAATCAGCTATTTTGTCTCTATTGATATTTAATTATAGCCTGTCATTAGCACCTGCAATGCGGTTCTTGCTACACCACTCTGAATGCCATAAATAACAAGTACTATTTCTCCACCAACAGATCCGCCAGATAAAGCTCATCCTTCTTATGAGTTCCCTTTTTCCTACGATATACTATAATAGCACTCACAAGAGAATCCACATTATTACCGTAATAATCTCTGTAAAACTGCGTGCTATTATTATAACGCTTTTTCCCGAGCTTAATATTTTGTTTAGCAAAATCCTTGGGTTTCATTTTGGATTTCACTTTTTCATATTGATCGTATAATCCTTCTGAAATAATAAGCAATATCTCCAATTCAGGTTTTGTGCAATACTTCTCTTCTCCGACAATTTTGTGTTTATATTCCGCCGGTATCGTAAGCTTTTCACTCTGTGTATCTCCTACTCGAAGCACTTTAACTTCCTCTGGATAGATATTCAAAGCTGCTTTTACCTGTCCTGAATTTTTAATTTGTCTTGCGTGATACGGAACCAATCCTAACAAATCATCTGCCGTAAAGATTAACTTGCCATGCTCTAAAAGAATATCTATAATTTCTTTTTCATTTGGTCCTTCACACATAATAAGAAGCTTCATCTCATCAGTTTCCTTTTCAAATTCATCATTTCCTCATAATTTACGGCTGTGCGGAACGTGTTATTATAAAATTGCTTACTCTTCAAGATTCCCGATCTGATATCATAGCTCTGATACATATTCTCGATACAATTTTTTTCATCTGTGCTACACACCCACAGATTATCCTGTCTATTAAACAAATCCAGCAACTCGCAATAGTGTGTAGAGAAAACAAGCGTTGCATTCTTTCGATTTACTTTTTTATCCTTGTACAAACTAATGATATTCTCTACTAAGGTTTTATGGAAATGGTTTTCCACCTCATCAATCAACAAATCAAATCCATTCTGCAATGATGCCACCACCATGATATACAGAAGCAGACCTTTCGTTGTACCGCTGGACAACATATAAATAAGCTCTTTATCAGACAATGTTTTTATCTCATTTGCAAATGTTACTTTGTAATTGTGGTCATCCACTTTCTCAAAACCTTTAATTGTTTCATCAAATATGCTGATGACATTAGTCAGAACATCGTTTGGTATCTTATATATGTTCATGGCTTTGAACAGAAGCTGATACGTATCCGCTCCATCACCAATGCTATCAAAATACATCGCTGCAGTACTTTTCTTTTTTAATATAAAGAATACCTTAGATGTATCCTCTGGAAGATCACCTAGCTCTGTCAATTGTACAAATCCTTCATCGTCAAAGATTTCATTAACCTTCGTCTTATAATACTTCTTCTGATATATACTCTGATTCACAAAAGTTGCTTTATTTCCAAATGTAGAATCTGCTGAAAGCTCCGTATCATATCGGTAAATCATTCCATCCTGCCAAAAGAAAATACGAAGCTTAACTCCATCATAGGCATAATGCTTATTGTCTATGCTAAAATTACCAAGAATCGAATAACAGCAATCAAGCAAATCAATGGCTGTTGTTTTTCCGGATGCATTCTTTCCTATAAACGCTGCTGTACTATATACATATAATTCCTCTGCTATATTTACGAGTTCATATTCTTTATCTTCAGAAGTCTTCTTTGACTGTGCTACTAAATTGATGTCTGTGTTATCCTGTAGATTCTTAAATCCGCTTGCAATTACTCTTAAAAGTTTCATATCAACACCTCCATCTATATTATATACCGATATTCATTTTTAATCAAGTTTTTTGTTCTAAAATCAGTATTTGATGTAATTTAGCGTTGTTCACAACAAAAAAACCAGTTACCAGAATTTTCCTGCAACCAAGCTTTTGTATAATTTGTGTAATTTCTATCTCCCATCCACCTTTAGTATTTCTTCCACCATCAGCTTCTCCTGTCTGATCCCGCCATTCAAGAAGACCTTGTTGCAGGATCACCTGCCCAGTCAACTTCAACCTGTTCACCGGGTTTACGGTTGATATGCATGGTAGCACGATGTTTCTGCTCATCCTGTTGGATGTGATAGCAGAACTGTGAATACATGAGCGGTTCTTCACCGTTGGCACGGCAATCATCCATGTATTCCGTCCATAGGAGCTTTTTGCTTACGCCGTTGCGAAGCAGTTCCTTGCGGATGTAAGCGTAGTCAGGCATGCTATGCTTGGGCAATCCTAAAAATGCCACCTTATCATTAAAAATCTCTGTGGTGTATGTTCTTTCATCTCCCCATCGCACATTTGGAATAACATAAATTCCGTTCTTCTGCATATAATGCCCCACTGCTCGATTCAAATAAATGTCTGCGATCTGCACGCACAATGGTGCATCAAGATACAAGGAACAATCTGGTGTAATAATTCCCGGAAATTGTTTTAGATCATCAATATACTCTTCCGTATTCGTAATAATTTCCCTAAACTTCGTATCGTATGCTCGATATCTTTAGATGTCCAGATCTTTGGAAACCAACTTTGTCCTGTTCCTCTTGCTTTAAATTTGTTACTGTGATTTTCAACATATCCCACTCTTACTCCATTGGGATATGTCTTTACTACATGATATTTACATTAAATATCCGTTCCAAGAATAAGTGCAATCAGCTTATTTTTTTCTTCAGCACTAAGGTTCTTTCCATTTCTTGCTATTGCTGTGGCAATCTCTGTATAGGCTCCAATAGATGTTGTGTCATCCTCACTTAGCAAGTAATCCGTTGTCACACCTAATGCCTGAGCAAAATTGATTATAATATCCATGCGAGGTTTTCTATCCCCACTAAGATATCGAGAAACTGAAGCTTCCGTAATTCCACTCTTCTTTGATAGTTCTTTCTGATTTAGATTTTGACTTTCCATCAATTGTTTTACTTTGTCCTGCCATCTCATCTTCGTTTCCTCCTAATTGCAAACCATCCGTTTTCGATTACCATTTTGCAATTTTCAATATTATTTTTGAAATTATTCCATGAAAAATAACCCCAGTCAATTAGACCTGGGGTTATCATTCTCGTATCATGGCTAAATTAAAAAATTGTAAATCAGTTGTAAATCTCATTTTTCAGTTATCCGAACATGCCACAAAGCCTGCTAAATCAAGGTTTTTGCACCTTGTCATTATGAAGTTAAAAATTAAATAGCTCAAACTTCGCACACCTGAAAATTGCTTGTGCCCATAATATGCTTTAGCTTTGCCGGATTCATTCCGGACTTTTCCATCTTAGTACAAAAGGTATGCCTGCACACATGCGGAGTGGCTGTTGGTAATGGTTCCTTATACAACTTGTTATACTTTTCACGAATGAACTGAAAGTATATAACGGATAAAAACAGGCTATACCCTCCCCCAGATTTTTATTACAGCTCCCATTCCCATACGGAAATCATCATTGATTTTTTTGAAGTTCTTTCACCACTTTTTGCGGGATAACAAAATGAAGTGTTCCCATAGAAGCCGGTGCTACATCCCCCTCTGCAAAGCAGATCACTATTTCATCTTTTCCATTGATATAAAACTGTTGGTTTTCATCAATCTTGTCAAACAATGCTGCCGGTGTATCTGTATCCAGAAAATACACATTATTTTCATCCTTTTTCATATTTTGGCGCATCTGTTTCTTGATCTGTGCCGTAAGTACATCTACATAATCCACATTCTCCGGGAACAGATCCGATAATTCCAGCAGTTTTCCGGTACTCTTTTCTATCGTATAGAAGGCATCCGCTTGGTATCCATCTGCCTGGGAGGAGAACGCAGACAGCATAACACAATAATATTTCGAGGAGTTCGTGACCACCTTGCTGTCCACGGTCAGAGAGGAGTAGCCTAATGCCCCGACCTGCTTCTTAAATTCTTTGAGCAGCTTCTCGGTCTTTTGCTCCATCTGCGCATTGATCTCTTTGGCTGATTTGTGCGCCTGTTTTCCGGCTTCCTCAGAGTCATCCGTCCCCGCTCTATCTGCATAGATTTTGTTCCATTTTACGTCTGCGCTATGCCTTCCATCATCAAACCGGTATTCCCGGAATGTAACCAGCTTAAAGTATTCTCCTATCACCGGCAGACTCTGCATGGCATGAGCCGTTGCTTTATTAAGATTTGGAAGCAGAATACTCAATGCCAGCATGGCTGCCATGCCGGCAGCAACATACCATCTGTGAGGTTGTTGCTTCCTGACAGCACAAGCAGCATAATCTGCCTCCTTCACATAGCAGTCCCGTATGCCTCCCATTGCCTGCAGCAGTTCCTTGGTGCTGATTGTATTTTTAATTCTTCGGCTCATCTGATTCCTCCATTCCATACATTTGAAAATTCGCTACTATCCGTTCTATCGGTCAGACACTGCATGATATTCCTTCATCAGCTTTGTATTTTCCATAATAAATGGCTTTGCCGTATCCTGTCCCCATTCCGTGTCATACATTCCCATCAGATAATCATTCAGCTGTTCTTTACTTTCAAAACGGGTTACCTGATAAGGAAGCTGAAAGGACAGCTTTTCAATAAACAGATATTTATGATTCTTTGTCGGCACCAGCACGCCGGTATGACCCACAAACAATTCGTTTTCCGTTTTGCTGAAACTGGAATGCAAAACGACACTGATCAGGGTTGCCTTTGTCTTACCGGAAACAGAAATCTTTTTGTTTTTCCAATCCTTTGCCCAGATTGCTGCATGTGTTGCCACATTCTTCGTATATTGCGTCTGTACCGTAGAGAATACACTTTCAAAGGCTTTTCTCTGCTTTCCTGAAAACTTCTTCGTCGGTGCATTCTTTAACGCATCCTGATCCATAAACAGCTGCGATGGATTCGCTTTTCCGGTATTGCCGACCTTAATATAGTCCTTCATCAGATCATAGGCAGTGATCCTACAGTTATAACCGATAAACAGTTTATTTTTCTTCAGCCAGAGCTTACTGATCCAGTTTTCATTATATACCGGTGGCTTTTTTCCCATCTTTTTGAAGCCTTTTTTTACCAGACTGGTATTTTTGATGGTTTTATTGTAGCTTACGACATCCTTCAGCCAGACATCTGCTGTTTTGGCGGAGATTCCCGCTGACAAAAGAGCACTCCTTACTTCTTTTCGTGACTTTGCATCTACAAGATTGGAATATGCCGGCTGCTGTTGTTCTGCCGCCACAGACACCTCTCCTGCCGCAAACATATTAACTAATATTGCAGTTAATAAAACATAACACAATATCTTTTTCTTTGACATAACTATTACCTCATTTCTTGATGCAGTTCTGATTTTTTCACAGGCTTGTTTCTAAATATGATATCCTTCCTTTTGCAAATGTATCTTTAAGGACTTCCGCATACGGTGCAATCCCACCTTGACTGCGGACTCCGTCATATGAAAATGCTCTGCGATCTGGTATATCTCATCCAGATAAAAATACCTTCGGACAAAGATCTGTCGTTTTTTTGACGGCAGTCCGTCCAGATACCGGTTGATTGCTTCCTCCAGATCCTTCCGGTCCATTTCCTCTCTCACATTATCATGTGCCAACGATACACACTCCTTTAATTCCTCCAACGACTGATCCACACTGTCCCCACAGCGTTTTCCGGCATGCAGATGATCATATCGGTTGATTGCCAGATTTCTGGTGATTTTGCCCACATATGCCGACAAAATCTCAGGTACTGTCGGCGGAATGGACTCCCACAGCTTCATCCAAGTATCATTCAGGCACTCCCTGACATCCTCTCCATTTCCTAAAATACGATAGGCGATGGAACTGCAATATCTTTCATACTTGTCCGCAGTATTTTTAATGGCAGCCTCATCACGGCACAGAAATTGCGCAATAATCTCCCGATCCTCCCATGCCATTTGTTCCCCCTTTGAATTGTATGATGATTCTGCCATTTTTTCCTCCTTTTGCTACTGCAGACCTATTCCTCCTGATTCTTTGTAATGCATTTCTGGCTGTTGTTGTCGATTGCATCATAATATAGTTTTGCATAGGCTTTGCATCCGGAAGAGGTCAGATGTACTCCATCGGATACAAACCAATTTGGGTGCCCTTCTGCAAGAGATGCCCAGTCAATAATCTGCACATTCCGGTATTGCTCTGCCACGGATCGGATCTGGTGATTAGACTCTTCCTGCCACTGCAAATGCTCCCCGAAAGCTGTGACCCAATAAATCTTCCGATCCTTTCCAATCGCACGGATCAGCTCTTTGCCGGTAGCATCAGAAAAGGTTCCGTTCGTTCCCAGCGCAAGCACGACCGTATCTCCTAATTTTCCTTTTGATTTCAGGTCTTCAACAATATCCTTCGCCTGAATAACTTGTCTGGATACCTTGGCATCAATCAGACAGTCCGGCAGCTTTTTCTTTACTTCTTTGGAAGCACCAAGCAGAACGGAATCACCAATTGCGGTAATACTCTGCCCACGGATGCCAGCATCGTCATCTTGATCCGTTTTCTCTAAGGGAGCCTTTTTTATTTTTTCCGCTTTCCCGGCAGCCGGTGCTTTCTCTTTTGAAGCTTGTCCCTCGTCAGCAATCATCCTGTGTTGTTGCTGTGACATTGCCTGTGCTTTTACGGCAGTATCCTTCGCAGCTTCCCCCGGCAGCTGATACGCAGTGATTACACAGACAGCCAGTACAATACAGGCTACAGAGAATCCGGTGCTGGTATAACCTATGACAACACCATTCCCCTTCGGGTTCTGTTTTTTCTTATATTGAAAAAATACCATCAGTCCATGCATCGCAGATGCCGCAAAAACCATCAGTATCATCTGTACACACCAGGATACCGGGCCAAAGTTTTTCTTATAATACCCAAACAGAAAAATGATCGGATACATCCACAGATAAAGCTCATAACTTATTCTTCCTACCAGGGCAAAGGGACTTTTGTCCAGCCATTTCCCCATACTTCCCGCCGGAATCAGCAAAAGAATCAATGCACAAAGTATCCCATCTGCAAACATTCCCCCTTGGTATATATACGGCATCTGCCCTTCCGCTATGAAATAGGTTCCCATCATCACCACGAGCCCTGCTGCTATCAGGCTGTTTCTAAACCATAGCGGCAGCCTTCTTTGTACAAAAGATATCACATTCTTCTGAATCATTGCAATAAATATTCCCAAAAACAGGGCATATATTCTTGTATCTGTCCCATAATAAAGCCTTGATACATCCTCTGTCGGACGGTAGATAATGCTCATACGAAGTCCACCAAGAATCACCAGAACAAGCACTGCTGTTCTGGCAGCCGTCATGGATGTATGCTTCTTCAGTTTCCGAAGAAGCCAAAACAACAGCGGCCACATAAGATAAAACTGCATTTCTATGGCAATCGCCCACAGATGTGTGTATGGTGACTGCTGGCTCATCCTTGCGAAATAAGATGCATTCTGCCGGATCTGCCAGAAATTGTTATATCCCCCGACAACGCTTAATACTTCACCGCCCTTGCCCTTTGCCACCTCCGGCATACTGACCGCCAGAATGCCCCACACTGCAATAATCATAATGAGCAGAGGCGGATAAATCCTCATACAGCGCTTCTTATAAAATCTGCCTGCTGCATATACCCCATGTTCCAGATCCCATACGGATGTTTTATAGATCAGATAGCCGGACAGTACTAAAAACATATTGACTCCGAGAAAGCCGCCCGGAAACCGTCCTGGCATTACATGGTAAAGGACAACTCCCAATATAGCAAACCCTCTTAACGCATCCATCCCTTCTATGTGCCGTTTTTTCTTTTGTTCCTTCATTTTCCTGCTTCCTTCCTACTTCAATAAGGCTTTTTTCGCGCGCTATATATTATGACAGCAATTTGAAACAAAAGGTTACATTTTTTTTAATTTTTTATTTAGTGTCTGCTGATTAAACAGAAAGACACAGATTTACAATCCTATATCTGTCCCAAATCCGGTGCAGATGTAAAAAGGCAAAAAGTATTCGTCTCTGCATCTTAAACAGATTTATGACAAATACGGATAATGCGATGGATGTAAGCTGGGTTTTCTCCAGCTTGGTGGTAATACAGCTCATTCCGTAACAACGTTTGCTTAAGCTAAATGTACGTTCCACTTCGATCCTGTCGGTATTATCCTGATATTCCTGTTTTTATCCACTTTTACATTCACTCCCGGTCGCCCAAGTTTTGGACCTGACAAACGGATGCCATGTTCTTTGCAATAACTCCGGTTCGCTCTTGTCCGATATATCTGATCTGCCAGTACCCGGTTTGGATAATAACCGGTTCTTTCCTTGAACCGTTCCACGGTCTCTGTCAGACAGGTGCTCTCGTTATACGCTCCGAAAGATATTTTTTCGATCCTTCCGTACCCTTCGCTGTCAAGGCTCAGATCGAATTTTGCACCAAATTCCACCGGTGCTTTGACTTTTCCTCTGACGATAGGACGCAGCCACGGCTGCGTGATGCTTACGATCCGGTGTTCTACACTATGGATCTTGTTGTCGTACATATATTTTTGCTGCTCATACAATGCAGTGATCGTCAGATACAGACCTGCTTCTTTTTCTGTTGCTGCATATCCGTTACTCATGAACTCTTCCAGATACCGTATGTCCCTTGCAACATAACCAAGCTGTTTTCGCAGGGCTTTCCGTATTTTCTTTGCACTGTGTTTTTTGCTTCTGGCAAATGCCAGATAATCTTTTCTGGCGCATTTTTTGTAACGTCGCGGCGGCGGCAGATTATAGGACTTACAAAAACGGCAGATGATCGTCATCCTTATGGGCAAGCAGATATTCATTTGCTTCCATCAGCATTTCAGAAGAAATACGTTTACGGAAGAGGACCAGTGTGCTTGCATCAAACGGTGCCTGCTCTTGATAGCCCGGTAGTCCGATAAAATACTGCAGATATGGATTTTCTGTGATCTGTTCCACAAGTTCGCGGTCTGAATACTGAAACCTGGTCTGAATGATCAGAGAACCCAGTGCCATGCGGAGCGGTTTAGCAACATTTCCGTTATCTCCCGGAAACAGTTCCGTATATTTACTTTCAAATTCATCCCACGGAATGTGGTCTGCCATTTTGATCCAGCGGTTATCCGGATTCATGTGAAGCCCAATCAGCTGATTAAAGTCCAAAAATGAATGTTGTGATCTGTCCGTTTTTTTGCACATGTCTATAACACACCTGGTGTTAGAATATAAATAGTACAAGTCAAAGTGAGAG
>UMCF01112997.1_pt1 | contig 37883 bp, 28 predicted proteins | sample 1964131 | NCBI WGS metagenome assembly UMCF01 (sample SAMEA4835958, study PRJEB28245) | human gut metagenome | biome: gut microbiome; material: fecal sample | place: Denmark | collected 2008
CTGCCGCACGATGAAGCTAACTTTGATATGGAGCGTTACATCACCGTTGTGGTGCTGTTCTGCGCCAGCGGGTTTGGCATTTATGGCGTGCTGGTAGAGGGGATGAGCGGCAGCCCCGCCGTGCTGCAATCCAAGGCTGTGTTAGATCTGTGCACCGCTGCAGTGTTTGCCGTTACGCTAGGCGTGGCGGTGGCAGTGATCGCGTTGCCCATGCTGGCGGTCATGCTGGCGCTGTTCTTTGCGGCCGGGGCCATTGCACCGTTTGTCACGCCCGAAATGCTGCAGGATTTTATCAGCTGCGGCGGTGTGCTGACCATTGTGGCCGGTATGCGGGTCAGCGGCATCAAGCAGTACCCCATCGCTAACATGATCCCGGCACTGCTGCTGGTGCTGCCGGCATCGGCAATCTGGCAGACCCTGATGGTGTAACCACAATGCAATAAAAATACGGGCGGCGAAAGCTGCCCGATAGGGGAGAGAGCAAGATGAACCAAGCCAAACAGGCAGTCAACCCGTATTTGCCATCCTATGAGTATGTGCCGGACGGCGAACCTCATGTGTTCAATGGCCGAGTGTATGTATACGGCAGCCATGACCGCTTTGGCGGGAATGATTTCTGCCTGAACGATTATGTCTGTTGGTCTGCCCGCGCGGATGACCTTGCCAACTGGCGGTACGAGGGCACCAGTTACCGCAGCGTGCAGGACCCCCTGTGTGCTGAAGGCAGTACCGCCATGCGCCTGTTTGCCCCCGATGTGCAGCGCGGCGGAGATGGCCGCTATTATCTGTTCTATGCACTGGAATTCTGCGGGCGCATCTCGGTGGCGGTGTCGGAATCCCCGGTGGGGCCATTCCAATTTTATGACCATGTGCATTACCCGGATGGAACCCTGTTGGGCGCGAAAGAAGGGGACGCTTTCCAGTATGACCCCGGCATTTTTGTGGACGATAATGGTCGGGTATATCTTGTCAGCGGTTTCTGCCCTATTCCAGGCATCAACCCCAAGTTTGCTGCCATGCATCTGGTTACCAAGGGCTGCCAGCTCATTGAACTGGCAGACGATATGTGTACCGTGCGCGAAGCCCCACAGATCGTTCTGCCCCAGCAGGCGGATGCTGAGGGGACCGAATTTGCGGAGCACCCGTTTTTTGAAGCACCGTCCCTGCGCAAAGCGAATGGCCGTTATTATCTGATCTATTCTTCCACCCAGAATCACGAACTGTGCTATGCTGTGGCGGATAAGCCCCAGGGCGTTTACCATTACGGCGGAACCATTGTTTCTAACGGCGATATTGGGCTGGATGGCCGCACTGTGCCCTGCAATTATACCGGTACCAACCATGGCAGTATTGTGGAGATCAACGGTCAGTGGTATGTGTTCTACCACCGTCAGACCAACCGCACGCCCTATTCCCGCCAGGGTTGCGCCGAAAAGATCACGCTTTTGCCGGATGGCAGCATTCCCCAGGTGCGGGTCACTTCCTGCGGGCTGAACGATGGCCCGCTGAAAAGCGGATACAGCTACCCTGCGGGTATTGCCTGTTGCCTGCAAACCGCCAACGGTGCCGGCCCCTATCGCGCCAAAACCACCATCGGCGAAGAGCACCCCTACATCACCCAGGATGGCCCTGACGGCGATATTTTTGCCCAGCAGTATGTTGCCAACCTGCGCGATGGCTCCAACGCGGGCTACCGCAGCTTTTTGCTGCATCCCGGTACCAATCTTACAGTTACCTATCGCTGCACTGGCGATGGTACGCTGGAAATTGCCGCAAAGGAAAGTGGTGCCTCGGCCCTTGTATTCCCGGTAACTGCCAGCAATACCTGGCAGACTGCGATGGGCACTTTGCAGCTGGATGGCGAACAGGAATTGTGGTTCACCTACCGCGGCACAGGCGCACTGGACCTGCGCGGTTTCAAATTGTGAAATATGCGGAATTTGGCAAAAGTGCGATCTACCTACTTGTCAAATAGGAAAAAAGAATATACTGATGTAAAATGAAACGGAGTTGGCAGCCTCATCATCCCTGCCATCCCCGCCGCGTTTTATAAAAACCGCTCTTCCGCCAGCTCCGCGGCAGTTTTTTCTCACTGGCGCAGGTAGACGGCATAATTTTCGGCCGCTTTCTGGAAGATCTCGGCGCAGTGGGTGCTTTGTTCCGCCAAGGTCGGCACATCAAAAAGCCAGCGCAGGTCATCCGCAGGGGAGGTACGGTCTTTTACAAATTGGGAAATCAGCATCCGGGGTACGTGGTTATAGAACTGGTCACCCGCGCGGTCGTCTTCGTTGGGGCCATAGGGCACGGTAAACTGTGCATAGTCGGTCAGGCACTGGGCAACATCGCTCCGATGCAGCAGCCCATAATAGGCAACCGTGTAGGCGATGCTCTGCTGTACCGCGTCCACGGTTCCATCCCGCCAGCAGCGGGCAATCAAATCCAGCAAAAAGGCGTACAGCTTGATGTTGGAACAGTTGATAAGCCAGTAATCATCCGCACCATGGATCAGCACATCGGTTAGTTCCTGGCTGACAAACTCGGTGCTGTTGGGCAGCATGGTAATGTGGCTGGCAGCCTGCAGATCATAGAACGATGCGTGATAATAGATGCCGTGGACACCATCATCGCCCTGCTGCGGCAGGGCAGGCACGCGGGGATTGGCGTTTCCCTGCCGGCGGCTGACCATTTTGCCATAACCGTTATCCGCCCAGATTTTAATAATATCATCAGGCAGCTTCAGGAACCCATCCTTATAAAGTTCCATCGTTTCGTCGTATAAATTTGTGCAGCAAACAGCATTCGGGTCATTGTCCTTGACGAGATCATACTGCTCTTTGATCAGCGCAGACATCAGCTCTCCGCGTTTTTCCGGCGTATCGTACTTGGGGTCATCATCCCAAAACGGTTTATCGCCCTGCCCGCGGAACCCGATGTTCCAGATCACGCGCATCCCTTTTTGGGCATCAATGCCTGCCTGCCAAAGCGCGCGGAATTTCTCCGGGTACTTGCTGTACATCGGCTCCAGATCGGGATAAGCCTGGGCAAACATCTCTGCGCCCAGCGGTTCGGCGTGGTGGTGGGTGATGATAAGGCCCCCATATCTGCTGCTGCCTGGCGGTAAATGTGCGCGTTTTTGCCGGTACCGGGAATAACCATGTTGCCGCCCAGCCGCAGCAGGGTTTCAAACGTCATGATAAAGGGCAGGTCGGCGCGGCGCTCCACTTTCCAGTGGGAGAGCAGCGTTTCATCGTTGATGAACCAGCCGCGGTAGGTTACCCTCGCGGGTTTGCTTTCAATTACGGTGTTGGTGGGAATCTTCACGCTTTCCCGCACTTCAAACGGCTGGTCGTTCCAGAACCAGAACGGCTGAACCCCCAAGAAGTGGCGGCTGATCTCAAACAGGCCATAGACAAAGCCCAGATCATCGGATGCCGATAACAGCAGGGTGTCTGTACCCGCTGTTAAAGTGTACTGTTCGGCGGCCAGCGTATGATTTATCGTCAGCAGCAGCCGCCCGCCAGGGGCAGCGGTTGCGGCAAAAATGCGGTCAAAATCCCGGCGCAGCGCACCCAGTGCGTATTGGATCGGTTTTGCGGTGACAGCCGCGGGGAAGATGGTGTTTCGGTTCAAAAGCATAGCAATTACCCTCTTGAAACGCATTATAGGGGTGAGCACTGCACGCCCGCCGCTTCCCGTATGAACCACTTCCTTTGAAAGCGGCGCAGCGTTCCGTTGGCAGGCGGTCAATGACCACCCCTATAATTTTGTTTCCCTATATTATTTTATTTTAACCCTTAATGCCGTCAGTGGCAATACCCTCTAGCAGATATTTCTGGAATTTGATAAACACAAGAATGACCGGAAGCAGCGAGATGACCGACATGGCAAACAGGCCGCCGTAATTGTTGTAGCTGTTAGGGTCGGTGTACATGTTCAGTGCCAGAGAAATGGTATAATTCTTCGGGCTGCCGACAAAAATCAGCGGCTGGAAGAAGTCCTGCCAGATGCAGTAGAACGTGAAGATGGCCGCCGAAACGATAGCGGGCTGAACAACGGGCACCAGAATTTTGAACAGGATACCGATTTTGGAGCAGCCATCGATCATGGCCGCTTCATCCAGCTCTTTGGGGATGCCGCGCATGTACTGCACGATCAAAAAGACGAAGAACGCACCGCCGAATGCCCACGGCAGGATCATGGCCAGCAGCGTATCGTTGAGGTGGAGCTTTTTCAGGATAATGTACTACGGAACGACCATGACCTGTGTGGGGATCATCATGGTCATGGTGATGCAGCCAAACCAGAAATTGGCACCGAAGAACTTGACGCGGAATACCGCATAGGCCGCCAGCAGGGAGGAGAAAATCGTGCAGACAACGCCGATGACCGTAACGATGGCAGAGTTCATAAAGAAATGCCCGAAACTGTACCCCGCCGTGCTGGCAAAACCGGAAGTGTAGTTTTTGATGATGCCCCAGCTTTCCGGCAACAGGGAATAGGTGTTCTTGAACATCGTATTATTGGATTTGAATGAGCTCGCCACCAGCCACAGCAGCGGGTAAATCATGATAAAACCCAACAGGCAGGAAAAAACATGGAACACAACGGAAGCCATTTTTTTGTTTTTCTGTTCGCCAACCATGGTAAAATCTCCTTATTCAGCTTCGTAATGGACCCATGCGTTCTGGGTTTTGAACAGGATAGCGGTAGCAAGGCCGATGATGACCACCAGGATCCACGCCAGTGCGCAGGAATAACCCATGTGGAAGTTCGTAAACGCCGAGCGGTAGAGATGCGGTGGAAGCAGCAGTGCTGCTGGCGGTAGTGGAACCGCCGCAGGCTGCCAGAGAACCAGCCATCAGAACGGCCATGGCGGCGCTCATCATGCGCTTGTTTTTCATTTTGATTTTCCTCCTTCAATCTCTGGGGCGCTTTCTCGTGTGCCCCTTTCGTTGTCTTTATCATACACATTTTTCCACAATTTGAGAATGGACGCATCCGACCTGTTTCTTGAACAAATCCGACTTTACTCTATATTTCGCTAAACCTATCTTTAGCGAAATTGGTAATGGGGCACATTTATACCCTCTCCATTTTACAGCTAACAATTCAGCAAAGCCCGCCCATAACGATGCCCGCATCGTGCCGCACGATCGATATACTTTGCAGCTGCTTTTCAAATAGCATCAAACCCAATATTTACTGAGCGGCGCTCCTGCGCCGCAGGCCACCATAATGATTCATTATTCTTTATTACTTATTCTTTTTTTCGCGCCCAACTCCTAACGGTCTCTCTGCCTTATTTTCTTTCGTCAAACTTGCTATTTTCCGTTTTCTCCAAACTTTCACACACTTGTTTGTAAATAATCATGAATTTATCACAAATGTATTGACGATGGGGCAGGTTTGGCGTATGATACAGATATTGAAACAAATATTCCGGTAAACATGAAATTTGAGAAACAATAGTTCGAAACCGTCTTCGTGTGGCAGCCAGCCGCGGGGTATTTGTTGCCGGGTAACCGGGGCGCAAGGCAGTATTGGCCTTGGTTTACCCATTTTTGTGGAACACGCCGCTTTCGCTTGCAACCCTGATAGCGGCATTATAAAAAGAGAAACCATATTAAGGAGGATACCCCATGAAAAAGTCAGTCAGCCGTACCTTGGCCATGGCTTTGGCCACCTGCATGGCAGCAGGCACTTTGGCCGCCTGTGGAAGCAGCGGTTCTTCCGCGGTCGCTTCCAGCGCAGCTGAGTCTACCGCAGATTCCACTGCCGCTTCCACCGAATCCGGCACCCCGGATTACTCCAATGAGGACCCCATCAACATCCGAATTTATCTGTCGGATAATGCTACCCTTCCTTATAAAGAAGACTGGCTCACCTTTACCGAAGTGCAGAAGCGCTGCAACGTCAACTTGGACGTTGAGGCCATTCCTATTGCGGACTACTCTACCAAGGTTTCTCTGGCACTGAATACCGGCGAGAACGTTCCCGATGTCATCCTGTACCAGTCCACCACCGGTGAGAATGCTTCTTTGGCTCTGAATGGCGCACTGGTTCCCATCAGCGACTACAGCGACTGGACCCCCAACTTCAACGCCCGCGTTGAGGAAATGGGCCTGCAGGACGATGTGGATATGCTGAACCTGCAGGACGGCAAGCGCTACTATATGCCGTCTTTGACCGATAAGCCGTTCTACGACGGCGGCCTGATCCTGCGTGAGGATTATCTGGAATCCAAGGGTCTGGAAGCCCCCAAAACCTTTGATGACCTGTACGAGATCCTGAAGGCTTACAAAGCTGATTATCCCGATTCTTACCCGCTCACCATTCTGGCTGGTCCCCGCGTTCTGTTCCGTATGACGATGCCTTCCTTCGGCATCAGCGTGGGCAAAAACAGCGCCGATGGCTCTTACGTTCTGAGCTATGATTACGACAACAAGGATTTCTTTGCTGGCTCAATTGATGATAAGTGCAAAGAATACTTCGCATTCCTGAACAAGCTCTACTCCGAAGGCCTGCTTGACCCCGAAATGGCTGACCCCATTGATGGTGATAAGTGGAGCCAGAAGTTGGCTACCGGTTCTTCTATGGCCACCTACGCTTACTATGACCAGATCGGCGGCGTGGAAGCTGCCAGCGAGATCGACGGCTTTAAACTGCAGATGTATGCACCGCTGGAAGGCCCCGCAGGTGCCCACCACCAGCCCAAGTCCCGCACCGGTTCCGGCATCATGTTCCCCAAAAAGACTGCTGAACGCGATGATTTCGAGCGCATTGTTCGCACCATCGATGAAATGTTCTACTCTGAGGAGAATGCAAAACTGTGGTGCCTGGGTGTTGAAGGCGAGACCTACACCATGGACGGCGACAAGATCGTTTACTCTGACGACATTGTGAACAGTGCTGACGGCATTTATAAGAGCATGCAGCTCAAGTACGGCTGCGGTTCCGACGTTACCCAGATGGTCTGGATCAACGAGCGTGAAATGTCCAAATACGACGAGAACTATGCCGAAATCAACACCGAAGTTGCTGCAATGGATGATGCTATCCAGCCCGTACCTCCCACCCCGCAGTTTGACGACCTGACCGCTGAGGATGCCGCCAGCCTGCGCACCCCGCTGGGCGATACCTTTGAAGTTTGGGCAGATGCTTTCATCACCGGCAAGAAGAGCACCGACACCGATTGGGATGCTTACGTTGCTGAAATGAAGAACCTGAGCATTGACCAGTACCTGCAGATGTACAACGACAACAATAAGTAAAATATTGACCAGTTGATCCTCAGCAGGGGGCATATCCGTGGAGGATATACCCCCTGCTTTTATTTTTAAGGGCAGACGCTGTTCGCGCCGCCCCCAACCAAAGGAGCGCAATCCATGGGTAAGGCAAAAGCAAAGCTTACGCCGGCCGAAAAGGCCCAGCGGCGTTCGCATACCATCAAGCACCTGAAGCAGTACAGCGCATTATATGCCATGATGATTCTGCCGCTGCTGTATTTCATCATCTTCAAATACGTTCCCATGTTCGGCAACATTCTGGCATTCCGGCGCTACCGCCCCGGCCAGGGTATGTTTGGCACCGAATGGACCCTGCGCTACTTTGAGCGGTTCCTGAAAGACCCCGCTTTCTGGCGCGCATTCCGCAACACGTTAGTGGTTTCGCTGGAAAACCTGGTTATCAACTTCCCGCTGCCCATTATCTTCGCAATCCTGCTGAACGAAGTGCGCAATAAGCACCTGAAAAAAGTTGTGCAGACTATCTCCTACATGCCGCGCTTTATCTCCACGGTGGTCGTTATCGCCATCATGAACGAGATTCTTTCTCCCAGCACCGGCCTGCTGAACAACCTTCTGCACAACGTCTTCGGCATGACCCCCACCTACTTCATGAACGAGCCAGGCTGGTTCCGCCCGCTGTACATCCTGTCGGAATCCTGGCAGTACACCGGCTGGACCGCCATCATCTATCTGGCCGCTATCACCGGCATCAGCAGCGATCTGTATGAAGCCGCTGAGATGGATGGCGCTACCCGCCTGCAGCAGATCTTCCATGTGACCATCCCCTCCATCATGCCTACCATCATGGTCATGCTGATCATGAACGTTGGCCGTATGCTGAGCATTGGCTATGAAAAGGTCCTGTTGATGTACACTCCGTCTAACTCTGGCGTCAGCGATATCATTGATACGCTGGTTTACCGCACCGGTCTGCAGAACCAGAACTACTCTTACGCAACGGCCATTGGCCTGTTTGGCGGCATCATTGGTCTGATTCTGGTTTCAGGCTCCAACGCAATCAGCAAAAAGCTGACGGACGAAAGCCTGTATTAAGTGAGGCAAAAAGATGAGCAAGTATTATAAAACAAAAGAAAACGTCGTTTTTGACACCATTGTCAACCTGGTCATGATCTTTACCCTGCTTGTCTGCTTTTTGCCGTTTGTGTATATGGCAGCGCTGTCCCTCTCCAGTTCCAAGGCCATCATCAACAACCAGGTTCTGTTCTGGCCAGTCGGCTTTAACCTGGATGCTTACAAGCAGATCTTCACCTACCCCAACTTTTTCCAGGCATATGGCAATACCTTTATTTATACCATCGGCGGTACTACCATCGCTATGTTGATGACGATCATGTTCGCCTATCCCCTGTCCAAAGACAACCTGATGGGCCACAAGTTTTTCATGAAGATCGTTGTTATCTCGATGTTTTTTGCCGGCGGCATGATCCCCAACTACCTGCTGGTATCCTCTTTGCACCTGACCGGCACCCGCTGGGCTATGCTGCTGCCCTTCTGCATCAGCCAGTTCAACCTGATCATCATGATCAACTCTTTCAAATCTCTCCCGCACGAGCTGGAGGAAGCTGCTCTTATTGACGGCCTGGGCTATTGGGGCATTCTGCGCCGCATCATTGTGCCGCTTTCCACCGCTGCCATTGCAACGGTCGGCCTGTATTATGCGGTGTTCTTCTGGAACGACTGGTTCAATTCTTTGATCTACCTCAATAAGGAGCAGTACCCCGTTATGCTGTTCCTGCGCAACATTGTCAACGGCACTGCCATGGTTGGCGATGGTGCAGGCTCTGCGGATAAATCCTCCCTGGGTATTGCCATCAAGTCTGCCGTTATCATTGTTTCCACCCTGCCCATCATCATCCTGTATCCCTTCCTGCAAAAATACTTCGTCAAGGGCCTTACTGTCGGCGGCGTCAAGGGTTAATGCCCGCCGCACAGCAGGCAGGGCTCTACACCTGCCAAATGCGAGGAATTGTTTATGGTAAAACTGGATCATATTTCAACCGAGCAGCGGAACCCGGCAACCAGCCATATTGATGAGGTTTCAACGCTTGAGATCGTCCGCCTGATGAACCAGGAGGACAAAAAAGTAGCCGAAGCGGTGGAAGTGGTTCTGCCGCAGATCGCTGCAGCTGTGGATGTGATTTACGCCGCGCTGCAAAAAGGCGGACGGCTGATTTATTGCGGATGTGGTACTTCCGGCCGTCTTGGCGTGCTGGATGCAGCCGAATGCCTGCCTACATTCAGCGCCGGGCGCGATATGGTGGATGCCGTTATTGCGGGCGGCCAGCGCGCCATGCTGATCCCGGTGGAGGGCGCCGAGGACAACCGCGACCTTGGCAAAGAGGACCTGGAAAAGCTGAATTTCAGCCAGAAGGATGTTCTGTGCGGTATTGCCGCCAGCGGCCGCACCCCCTATGTGCTGGGTGCGATGGAGTATGCCCACAGCCTTGGTGCAGCGGTCATCAGTGTAACCTGCTGCCCCGGCAGTGAGGTAGACACCCGGGCTGACATTGGCATTTCCCCCATGCCGGGGCCGGAAGTTATTACCGGTTCCACCCGCCTGAAAAGCGGCACTGCCCAAAAAATGGTGCTGAACATGCTTTCCACCGCCACCATGATCAAGCTGGGCAAAGTGTATGGCAACCTGATGGTTGATGTGCGCGCCAGCAACGAAAAGCTGGTGGAGCGCTGTGTACGCATTGTGCGCACCGCCACCGGTGCCGACAGTGTTGCCGCCCGCAACGCCCTGGAGCAGTGCGGTTACAGCGCCAAAACCGCTATCCTGATGATTCTCTGTAAAATTGACGCCCCAACCGCGGAAGCAAGACTGGAAAAAACACACGGGAGAATTGCGGAAGCGCTGAACAACCTATAATTCAGAATTAACAATTAGGAATGAATAATTAAAAAAGAATAAAGAATAATGTTGGTGGACCGCGGCGCACTTGCGCCGCTCAGGAAATATTAGGGCAACACCACACAATTCCCGCCTTGCGGCTTAAGCACCGCTCCGGCAGCTGCGGCACGGCATCTGCGTTGCCAAAATGCTCGATAAGACATCCAGTATTATCTGCGCTTTTGGCTTGGCATCTGCCGCACCTCGCTCGCCGTATCGGCACTTAGAATTATGCGGTATTGCCATTAGGTTTGCTGCTATTTGAAGCTGAGTGATGAACCATATAACATCCTGTAGGGCGCGATGCCCTCATCGCGCCGGCGTTCACGGTACGACAATCAAAAATTGTAATACGCCTATACTCCACCACAAATTCCTAATTTCTCATTCCTCATTTCTAATTCATATGAACTCCTACCTCCTAATTCCTAACTAACACGGGTGCTTACCATGAAAATTTTTGCTCAAAAACTTCTGGTGGGCCGTACATTCCTAGCCAATCAGACCGTGACGGTCGAAGACGGCCAGATCACTGCCATTGGTGGCGGGGGTCCGGCCGATTTTTCTGTCTGGGCCTTAACACCCGGACTGGTTGACCTGCACTGCCACGGCGGCCAGGGCTTTGACCCGGAGCTGAATGAACGCCCCCTGCCCGAGTTCCTGACCATCCTGCTGTGCCACGGCGTAACGGATGTGCTGCTCACCCTTGGGGCGGAGCCGCTGCCCACCATGCGCCGGGCGCTGGCGGTGGTACAAACCGCCATGCAGCAGCAGGCCGCAGGCAAACTGCCCGGCGCGCATATTTTGGGTGTTCATCTGGAAGGACCCTTTTTGAGTCCCGAACGTCCCGGTGCCATGCCACCCGCCGCGCTGCTGCCGCCAACCCTCGCCGCGTACCAGACGCTGGTACAGGGGTATGAATCCGTCATCCGGCAGGTGACCCTTGCCCCGGAGCTTCCCGGTGCGCTGGAACTTGGCGCAGCTCTGGCGGCGCGAGGTGTCCGGGTGCAGGCCGGGCACACCGATGCTGATTACGAGACCGCCCAGCGTGCTTTTTCTGCTGGATTTACAGGTCTGTGCCATACCTTCAACGCCTGCCGCCCCCTGCGCCACCGCGACCCCGGTGTGGTGGCCGCCGCTCTGCTGGATCCTAACGTGACCACCGAGTGCATCTGCGATTTGGTTCACCTGCACCCCGCCGCTTTGCAGCTTGTCTACCATATGAAAGGCCCTGAAGCGATGATTGCCGTATCCGACAGTGTGGCTACCCATGGTCTGCCCGATGGACGCTACACCGTGGCCGGGCAAGATTATATTGTGCAAAACGGTGTGAGCCGCTGCGCAAACGGCACCCTGGACGGTGGCGGTGTTTATCTGGATGGTGCAGTGCGCAATTTGCAGAGCATTGGGATCCCCGCACAGGACGCCTGCCTGATGGCATCTACCACCCCCGCCGCCCTGCTCGGCCTGCCCCGCACCATCCACCCCGGCCACCCCGCCGTGCTGGTGGGATGGAGCGAAGGATGGCAGGTGGAGAGGGTATGGCGAGATAGTTAGGAGGGAGGAGTTAGGAATTGGCGGCGCGGCAAGGTCCGGTATGAAATCATTAGAAATTAGCAATGAGTAATTAGGAATTGCTTGTGAGGATGAGATTCGTCATCGGCTAACGGGGACGCTATACCGCAATTTGCAGAATGGTGCAAGGCTTTGTCTTACGGTAGGGCGGGGGTACCCGACCCCACCGAGACAGTGCCCTATTCCACGTTATAAAGATGTTGTGACATCTATCCCGCGAATTCAGAACGTTTTGTGGGCCAAGGTGCGTTTTAATAAACAACGAACCTGATATCTCCTGAGCGGCGCAGCGCGCCGCGGTCCACCAACATTATTCTTTATTATTTATTCATTATTCTTTTTTCTCTTCGCTCCGCTCACCCTCAAATTTCTCATTACTAATTTCTAATTCTCCACAACGCTCCATCGAGGTTCAACCATGTTTCTTTCCGGTATTGATATTGGCGGTACAAGCATTAAGTTCGGCATTTTTGATGAACAGCTGAACCTTTTGCAGCAGTGGAGCCGCCCCACACCCAAAGAACCTGCCGAAGCCGCCGCGCTGATTGCAGCGCAGTTGGAACCGTATCACGTTGCGGCTATTGGGGCCGGTGCGCCCGGCACGCTGAACGCTGCGCGCGAAACCATTACGGCGGATAATCTGGCATGGGTAGATGTGCCCCTTGCTGCGTTGCTGCGCCGGGCGTCCGGTCTACCCGCGGTGGTCATTAACGATGGCCACGCGGCAATGTTGGCCGAAATGCGTTCCGGTGCACTGCAAAATGTACAGACAGGTATTCTGCTCACCCTGGGTACCGGCATTGGCGGGGGCATTGTCATCAATGGGCAGTGCTGGCGCAGCCCCACCGGGCTGGCCCCGGAACTGGGGCATATCATCACCCACAGCGACGGTCTGCCCTGCCCCTGCGGCCAGTGCGGCTGCTTTGAACAGTACGCTTCGGCCACCGCGTTGATCCGCATGGCCGGCGGCGAGTCCCCCGCCGACCTGATTGCCCGCGCCCGCAGCGGCAATGCTGCGGCGCAGGCCGTGTTTGCCCAGTATGTGCACGAGCTTTGCACCGGCATTGTTTCCCTCAACTCCATTTTTGCGCCGGAGGTCGTAGCCCTGGGCGGCGGCATCAGTGAGGCAGGCGATTTTCTGCTGGATGCCTGCCACACCACTTTGGCCCGCCTGCACGCCAAACCCCAGCCCACCCTCCGCCTTGCCGCCCACCGCAACACCGCAGGAATCATTGGCGGGGCGATTGCAAGTTTGAAGTTAGGAGTTACGATGCATTAAGGTCTGATACAAAATAATTAGGAATGAGTAATGAGAAATCAGTAATTTGAGGTGTGGCAAGGTAAGTACATATTTCTTGATTACCTCGTGGCAAGCCCCGGCGCGATGAGGTCATCGCGCCCTACAAAACATTTAATAGTCAATCGCACTTTTTAACAACCGGCAAACCTAATATCTCCTGAGCGGCGCTTTGCGCCGCGGTCCACCACAATTATTCATTATTCTCTATTCTTTATTCTTTTCAGATTTAGACTTTTTCCTACCGCCAATTCCTAATCTCTCATTGCTAATTTCTAATTCACATCCGAACTCCTCCCTCCTAACTCCTACCTGTTTTCGAGGTGCCCTATGCCTACCACGATTGATAATCTCCTTTCCCGTATGACATTGAAAGAAAAGATCGGCCAGATGATCCTGGCCAGTATCGAGGTATCCCGCATGGATGCGGGCACGCGGGAATTTTTACGCAAAAATCATATCGGCAACGTTATTTTGTTTGGCAAAAACTGTGCCGGGCGGGCCGCGCTGGCGCAGTTGAACGCTGAGATCCAGCACACCGTCATGGCGGAAAACGGTCTGCCTGCTCTTATCGCCATCGACCAGGAGGGCGGCTGTGTTACCCGCCTGCGCAGCGAAGCCACGGTTTTTCCCAGCGCCATGGTCATTGCCCGCACGGGCGATCCCGCCAACGCCTACAAAGTTGGGCGTATGATGGGCGGTGAGCTGCGGGCACTGGGTATTAACCTGGACTGTGCGCCGGTGCTGGATACTCTTTCCGGCCCTGCGGAACGCCGTTATTATGGGCAAACTGTGCAATCCATCGCGGATTATGGCTGCGCCATGGCCCGCGGCCTGCGGGATGCCGGGGTGCTGGCCTGCGGCAAGCATTTCCCCGGCCATGAGCAGACCGGTGCCGATACACACTTCGGCTTTGTGGTGGACAATACCCCGCGTGACACATTGATGAATAGCTGCTTAACCCCCTTCTGCCGCGCGATGTCAGAGGACCTTGCCAGCGTGATGGTATCGCATGTCTGCTTCCCCGCGCTGGATGACACCGATACGCCCTGCTCCATGTCCGCGCCCGTCATCCAGGGCGTGCTGCGTGGGCAACTGGGGTACCAGGGGCTTGTCATCAGTGACGGCTTGCAGATGCACGCCATTCTGGACCAGTACGGCGCACCACAGGGCTGTGTGCAGGCGGCACTGGCCGGGTGCGACCTGCTGATTATTGGCAACGGCGGCGATAACGCCGACCCCACCGGTAAAGATGTGCAGACCCCCTGCATCCGTGCCCTGTGCGATGCTGTGGCCGATGGAACCCTGCCGATGGCGCGGGTGGATGAATCGGTGCGGCGGATCTTGGCATGTAAGCTGGCGCTGGGCTGGACTATGCCTGCCCGCGATGCCGCCAGCCAGGATTGGAGCAATCATGCTGCCCTTGCGGATGCGTTGGCCGAAACCGGCGTGACGGTACAAGACCCCCACGGCCTGCTGCCGCTGCCCGCAGGGACGTTATTTATTGCGCGGGCGTCCGGTACCGGTACTGGCGTGACGGAGGGCGATCGCATTACGGAAAGCTTTGCTCCACTGGCTGCACGGCGTTTGGGCGGCCAGTGCGCTGTCTACCACACGGTGGAAGAACTGCCGGAGCTGGCGGATGTCTGCGCCGCGGCGCCCGCGGTGGTATTCGCCTTTGGTACCCGTGAGGAAGCCGCCGCTGCCGCCCAGGCCGCCGAAGCACTGGCTGCGCACAACCCGCGCTTCTGTGCTGTCTGCTTGGCCGAGCCGGACGCTTTGCAGCACTATCCCTTTGCTGCCAGTACCGTGAGCGCCTGGGACCGCACCGAGCCCGCCATGCGTGCCGTCTGCCGCGCGCTGGCAAACCCACAAATTTGAAGGAGGGGCAAACCATGGCATTTTTCCGCTGTGACGTCATGTCGGAATCTCTCGGCATGGCAACATCGGTGCTTGTTACCATGCCGGATACCGGAGATTTGGCCGCCGCGCCAGTGGTGTACCTGCTGCATGGCCTGACTGACAACTGCACCGGCTGGCTGCGCTATACCCAGGCCGAACACCTGGCCCGCACCCACGGGGCTATTCTGATCGTTCCCGAAGTGCAGCGCAGCTTTTATACCGATATGGCCTGCGGCCCCAAGTATTTCACCTACATTAATCAGGAATTGCCAACGCTCTGCCGCCGGTTTTTCGGAATTCAGCCCGTACCGGAGCGCACTTATATTATGGGGCTTTCGATGGGCGGATACGGTGCTATGAAATGCGCTTTTACTGCGCCGCAGCAGTACGCCGGGTGCGCCGGTTTTTCCTCGGTGGCGGAAATCCAGGCCGAACTGCCCCAGCTCTGCCGCTGGCATGAAGATCAGGCAATTTTCCCGCACGGCATTGTGCCGCCACAGGATGATCTGTTTGACTTGGTGGAGAAATTCCGCGACGGAACGTGCCCCATGCCCCGCCTGTTTTTGGCCTGCGGCCAGCAGGACAGTCTGTACCCCGCCAACCTACGCCTGCGCGATACCTTGCAGGCGATGAACTGGCCCCTGACTTGGTACGAAGCCCCCGGCGACCACAACTGGTTTTTCTGGAACGATGCGCTGGGAAGAGCGATGAAAGAACTTTTGGAAAATTAGGGCAATACCGCATAATTCCCGCCTGACGGCTTAAGCACCGCTCCGGCGGCTGCGGCACGGCACTGCGTTGCCAAAATGCTCGATAATGTCGGGTTGCGGTACCCGCATCGTGCTTCGGGGGCAAAAGCCCCTCGCACTCTGCGACCGCTGCCCCTGCTTCGGTTCGCTGTTTCCGCCACTGGCGGCGCTCACCTTTGCAGCATCCAGTATTATCTGCGCTTTTGGCTTAGCATCTGCCGCACCTCGCTCGCCGTATCGGCACTTAGAATTATGCGGTATTGCCCTAACTTTTCCCGGAGGTTCCCAATGGCCCACACTCTTTTATTTTCCGGCTATGGTGCGCCGGGGTGCGATGATCTGGCGGTGTGCCGCTTAACGGCGGACGGAACGCTGGAAACTTTATCTACCCTGCGGCATGGCCGTGCCCCCAGCTTTTGCTGCCGGGGGCAAAATGGTTGGATTTATGCCGCATCGGAACGCGTGGATGGCGCGGATGTGACCGCCTATGTGCTGGACGGCACGACCCTGCGCGAGATCGCCCGCATTGAAATTCCTACCGGCCGCGGCTTGTGCCATCTGTATGCCTGCGGCGATGTGATTTACGGCAGCTGCTTTGAAAACGGCCTGTATTTTGCTGTGGATCGTGCCCTGACTCGCATTTTGTGGCAATTCCAGCCCGCAGGGGCCAACGCCCACTGGGTGCAGTCTGTGGGGCACGCGTTATTCCTGGCGGATTTGGGCAACAGCCGCCTGTACCGCCTTGCGTTGGAAAATAATCTGCCCACCGGCAGCGTAAAGACTCTGCCCCAGCCCACCGGCAGCGGCCCGCGCCAGGTGTTGGATGCCGGGGACGGCATGCTGGACTGTGTGTATGAGCTGGACGGCCACATGCGGGTGCTGAACCATGACGGCTGCACCGTTTCCACTGTGCAGGCCAGCACTGTGCCCAAGCCGCGCAGCTGGCCGGGTGGTGCCTGCGCCACGGCGGATGGCACCCTGTTTGTCAGCAACCGCGGGCCCAACACCATCTCGGCGTGGCAGCGCAGCGGCCCGACCCGCCATTTCCTTTGCGAATGGCCCACCGGCGATTGGCCGCGGGCGCTGTGCGCGGTGCCGGGCACCCTGTATCTGTTGGCTGCCTGCCAACGAGAGGGCGCGGTGCATTGTTACTATTGTTCACCCTTGCCCCACCGCGCCCCTAGCGAAACCGCCAGCCTTGCGCTGCCTGGTGCTTCCTGCGCGCTGGTGCTGGACTGATTTTTGTCATTGTATTTTCTCTTTTCCTCATTTTTTACTTGTTCAAGCTTTTCTTCTCTGCACAATAACCTCCTATTTGCACCTTTCCCTATGGCAAAGCCCATACCGGAAAAGCGGGATTTCCCTGTCTCTGCTTTTCGGTATGGGCTTTTTGTAGTTCTTTTATTTTCTGGGGTTACCGTGCGCGGCTCTGGCGGCGGTACTGAGTGGGGGTGCTGCCCATCGACTTTTTGAACATCTTGGTAAAATAGTTCACATCCAAGATGCCCACCTGCTCCGCCACCACCGAGATATTCTGCTCGGTGGTGCTCAACAGATTGGCCGCGCGCTGGATGCGCTGCGTGTTGATAAAATCTGTCAGGGTGGTTCCGGTATCCTGCTTGAACAGGCTGGAGAGGTACGATGGGCTGATATAGTACATAGCGGCCAGGCTTTTGGGCGAAAGCTGATCCGACAAGTTCAGGTTGATCGTATTGATGACCTTTTGCACCAGCGGTGAATATTGCTGCAAAGAATACCGCCGCACATATGCGCAGTACTCTTTTACCATTGTCTGCACCAGCGGCCAGCTTTCCTCGTCCACCATGTTTTCGATCATCAGGGCATAACGGGAGGAAATCTCGTCAATGTAATACGGGTGGATGTTGCTGCGCTCAATGGCTTTGCGCAGCAGAGTGTTCATTACGGTCAGCATGATCTTGGTCTGGTACAGTGAGCCGAAAAAACGCCCGCCATAGGTAAAGCGTGCCATTTGCTGGCAGGCTTTCAGCGCAGCTTCGGTGTTGCCGCAAGCCGCCGCGTCCCAGATGGCATTTTCGTTGGCATAGCGCTGTTCAAGCATCTGGATCGGGATCTCCCGCTGGAACTCCGGTTCGGTAAAATAGCGCAGGTCGGTGGTAAAATGGAACGGCAGAAACTCTTTCTGCTGGTCCAGGTGGAATTCCTCTTTGGGGAACATCATGGAAACAACTGCCACGATGGAAGCCTGGAAACCGCTGCCCGACAGAATCCGCACCCCGTTATAGTAGCTCTGTACAGCGTCATCGCCTTTTTCACCAATGTGACGGCGTGCCCAGCTGCGGGATTTTTCGCTGCGCTCGGCGGTGGCCCACGGGCCGATCATGAACACAGCGTTTTCTTCGTCTGGAATGCGGAACAGCGCAAACTGCAATTCAAAGGTGCCTTCGGCAAACAGCAGCGTGTTGGGCGGGGTGCTTTGCAGCAACAGGCTGCCGAATTCCTGCCAGTCAAAATAGGGGTCCAGCGCTTTGCGCAGGCCGTAATCAAACTGGTCCAGCCCATCAAAGGGCGGCGTTACCCGCATGCAGCGGATGTTGCTGGCGGAGGCCAGCCGGGTCAGAACGTCCAGTAAATCTGCTTGCATCAGGCACCTCGTTTTCTCAGCGGCGGGCGGCGCTGCCGCGTGCCCACCGGGTAAAGGGGTTATTTTTTGCCCCGCGTGTTATCGTTGTTGCTTTTCCCGGCCAGGTAACGCATGATGGGCGGCATGCCCACGGCAAGCGCTACCAACACCGCCAACACAAGCGGGCTGGGGGCCTGGTGGTTAGGGTTGAACAACAGCTGAACGATCTGGTCCATGGCGGGTCGCCTTTCTTGTGTGCCGTATCGGCGTTAAAAAGTGTGACTTTACTGCTTCTAGTTTAACATGTCTGCGCGGAAATGGAAAGCAATTTTGCCGGAAATAATACCCAAAAGCAATAGCTGCTTTTCGGCATATTGTGCAGGTGCTACCCTGAAATTTTGCCAACATGCGCTGTTTCCCTGAATCCACAGCAAGCCCCGCAGGCAAACAGCAGCCTGCGGGGCGGCGGAGGGAGGAGGCTTTTTACAGGTAAATGATGCCGTTTTCGTCCGGTTTCATCGGCACGGCGATCATTGCGTCGATCATTGTCATGGCAATAGAAAATCCGCTCCAGCAGGTGACCAGGTAGAGCAAGCCCATCTTCCACTGTTTTGCATAAAAGCGCTGGGCGCCAAATACCCCAAGAAGGCACCACCGCAGGTAGGCCTTGCGGTTCACCGGCACTTTGGCCCGGTTAGCGTGGGCGGTCACAGCGCAGTCAATCAGCCGCCACAGGGGGCCGTGGCTAGCAGCTTCATCGGTGCGCAGTGCAGAGTTCTGGGTGGTTTCGGAAGTCATTTCCATTTGCTTTTCCAATGCAGGTACCTCACTGTAACAACGGGTGCGCCCGATGGACGGGCAGCCCCGCGGGGAATGTGGTTCGGTTTGGGGTTATGCTTCGGCCATAGCCTTTGCCTTGATCTTGACAATCTCGTCCTGGATCTCGGCCATCTTTTCTTTGCTCAGCGGATAGAACTTCATGGCAATCAGGTTGCAGATCAAACCGATGGTGATCAGGCCGTATGCCAGGAACACAACGCCAACACGCAGCTGCGGGGTAACGATATCGCCCACGCTGGGGTTGTGGTCGGTAAAGCCGCAGGCAGCAAACACCAGACCGGCGATCATGGGAGCGAAAGAGGAAATCATCTTGTCCACAAAGCTGAACAGGGTGCCCATCAGACCGGGAACATACTTGCCGGAGCGGTATACTTCATAGTCGGCACAGTCGGCGGTCATGGGAATTACGATATTGCCGGAAATACCCTGGCAGCCGGCATACAGGATGCTGAACACAACATAGGTGATCAGGAAGGGGCCCCAGTTCAATGCACCGGTTTCGGGGTTGCTGGTCATTGTTGTGGGGTCGCCAACAATCCACAGGGCGGACAGGATAACGTTGCAGATAATGCCGCCGATGGAGCCAATGACCATGGCTTTTTTCTGGCCAAAGCGGGTGGCAACGATGGAGATAACCAGGAAGGTGAGGATGACGCTGGGGATGGTGGTAACGGCGGTCACGCTGCCCTGCAGTTTGATGGAACCGGCAATGCAGGCAAACATAGCAACGGCAACAGCGCTGGTTTTGGCAGTGGAGCCGAGCTTATCCGTGGAGGCGGACAGCACCAGCATCTGGATAGCGCGGTTGTTTTTCAGGGTATCCCAGTAGTCTTTCAGGCCGACCTTGATGGGTTTGCCAGTGCCAAAGAATTCCGGGCGGTCTTTGGGTGCAATGGAGATGACGGCGATCACGGTAAAGATGGCGGACATAATGGCGGTCATCATCCAGAATTCATGGAAGAACTGGGTAGAGGTATAATTGCCAACATCAGCATACTTGTTGGCAATGTTGGCAACGACAATAGCCAGCACCGTAAACAGGATGGTATTGAACACGCCATCGAAAGAAGCGAACATGGGGCGCTGTTTGGGATCGTTGGTCATGCAGCTCTGGGCGCTCTTGGTAACAACGCACTGGCAGGTGTAGCCCAGGTAGTAAACGCAGCAGAATACAACAAAGAAAATAAAGCGGGCGGGGCCTTCCGGCAGTTTGTGGGTAAAGTGGAACATGATAAAGCTGGAAGCCGCCAGAATGATGTTGCCAATAACCATAAACGGGCGGTTTTTGCCGAACTTGCCGTTGGTTTTATCCACCATGTAGCCAATGAACGGGTCAGTTACGCCGTCCCAGATACGCATAGCCATGGTAAAGCTGGATGCCATAACCATGCCAACGCCAACAAAGCCCAGTAGATAAAAACTGACATAGTTCATGAACATCAGGTAAAGGTTGGTTGCGGTGTTGTTGAGCGCAAAGCCTGCAATGCGCCACAGGGGTACACGGTGGATGCCGTTTGTTTCGTAATCCTTGTCATAATACTTGTCGGGCAGGGTTCTTGTCTTAGCCATTTCTTTTCTCCTTACTTGGGGTGTATCTGAAAGGCTGAAAATGCGGCCTGTTCAGGTACACTTTATGGAATTTCTTCCTCCGCTTGTCTGGAACGTTCCGGCACCCAGCCCCACACTGTTCACCGCAGTTCCACAACTTTGTGTCTATATTATGAACGTTCAGGAAGAATGGCGTTAGTAAATTTTACAGGTAAAACAGGAAAATCGGAGCATAAATTATGCAGGGGGAAGCGATGAGCAGGGAGAATTTGCAATGAGAAATTAGCAATTATAAGGTAAGAACCGGCGCTTTACTTACAAAGAATAAATAATAATGAATCATGGTGGTGGAACGCGGCGCGGTGAACCGCTCAAAAATAGTAAGAGCAATACCGCATAATTCTAAGTGCCGATACGGCGAGCGAGGTGCGGCAGATGCCAAGCCAAAAGCGCAGATAATACTGGATGCTGCAAAGGTGAGCGCCGCCAGTGGCGGAAACAGCGAACCGAAGCAGGGGCAGCGGTCGCAGAGTGCGAGGGGCTTTTGCCCCCGAAGCATGATGCGGGTACCGCAACCCGACATTATCGAGCATTTTGGCAACGCAGATGCCGTGCCGCAGCTGCCGGAGCGGTGCTTAAGCCGCAAGGCGGGAATTGTGCGGTGTTGCCTAAGCTTGTTGCGTATCGGAAAGTATGTGATGGAACATGAAGCTGATTTGTAAGGGGACGATGCTTACCATCGTCCCGTGGGCCTATCTGCATTGCAGCTTTCAAAATTGTATCATGCCGTACTCTACGATGGTGGTGCGGTTCCCAGGCCGGGCCGAATGCCAGGCACCACAATTATTCGCAGATTTTGCGGGTTTTCCCAAAAAATCTACTAACGATACCGGTGGTTTTATGTGATAATAGAATCATCGAACAACTTCCGAACCGCAAAAACCTTTGTAAAACACGGAACCAACATGACGCAAGCCCAACGTATTTCAGGGAAACGCTTCACCCAGTCTGGTATCCAACCCCACCCAAACTGAACGAATGGCCCCACATTCCCGGAAAAATTGTTGGAGCAAAACATTCATTTTATTGAAACAAGGAGAAACAACGCTATGGAAAATAAATCTTTGCTGTACCCCTGCGCTTCCGCTGCACGCCGCGTTATCAGCCTGGATGGCATGTGGCGCTTTGAGTTCGACCCCGAAAGCAACGGTATGGATGCCGGCTGGGGCGTCGGACTGCCCAAACCCATCTCGATGCCGGTCCCGGCTTCGTTCTGCGATTTCTTTACCGATAAGGAGTCCCGCGAATACTGCGGCGATTTCTGGTACGAAACCGATTTCTTTGTTCCGGGTGAATGGAGCGGCAAGGATGTTGCCATCCGCTTCGGTTCTGTCACCCACCGCGCCCGCGTGTTTGTGAACGGCGTGGAAGTTGCCAACCATGAGGGCGGCTTTTTACCCTTTGATGCCAACGTGACCGAGATTGTGCGGTACAACCAGTACAACAAGCTGACTGTGTTGGCCAACAATGAACTGAACGAGTACATGCTGCCCGCAGGCCAGACCAACACCCTTTCTAACGGAAAAAAGGTTGCGGCACCGTATTTTGATTTCTACAATTACGCGGGTATCCACCGCCCGGTCAAGCTGCTGGCCTTGCCCAAAGAGCGTGTTCTGGATTTTGAGGTGACCCACCGCCTGGTGGACGGCGGTGCCGAGGTAGACTATACCGTAACCACGAATGGCAGCCATGATGTGACGGTGGAAGTGCTGGATGGCACCACCAAGGTGGCCGAAGCCAGCGGCAAAACCGGCACTTTGAAAATTACCAATGCTAAGCTGTGGAATGTGCACGCCGCTTACCTGTACAACTTCGTCATCCGCATTACCGATGGCCACGCCGTGATCGATGAATATTTTGACAAGATCGGCATCCGTACCTTTGAAGTTAAGGATGGCCACTTCCTGCTCAACGGCAAACCGGTGTATCTGCGCGGTTTTGGCAAGCACGAAGATTCCGACATCCGCGGCCGCGGCCTGGACCTGGCTACCGTCAAGCGCGATTACGAGCTGATGAAGTGGATCGGTGCAAACTGCTTCCGCACCAGCCACTACCCCTATGCCGAAGAACTGTACCAGATGGCAGACGAAGAGGGCTTTTTGATCATTGACGAAGTGCCTGCCGTCGGCTTTATGCAGAGCACGATGAATTTCCTGGCTGCCAATCAGGGAAACGGCAAAAAGGTGGGCTACTTTGAAAAGAAAACCACCCCCAAGCTGCTGGAAAACCACAAGGCTGCCCTGACTGATATGATCACCCGCGACAAAAACCACGCATCAGTCATCGCATGGAGCATCCTAAACGAACCCCAGTGCACCAGCGAGGGTACCGAAGCATACTTTAAGCCGCTGTTTGACCTGGCCCACGAGCTTGACCCCCAGAAACGCCCCCGCACCTATGCCATCGTGATGATGAGCCTGCCCAACAACAGCAAGGGCCAGCAGTTTGCGGATTTCATCAGCCTGAACCGCTATTACGGCTGGTATGTGATGGGCGGCATGTGCATTGTGGACGCCGAGACGGCGTTCCGCAAAGAGATGGACGGCTGGGCACAGGTTTTGAACGGCCGCCCGATGATCTTTACCGAGTACGGCGCTGACACCATGCCCAGCGAGCACAAACTGCCCAGCGTGATGTGGAGCCAGGAGTACCAGAACGAGTACCTGGATATGAACCACAATGTGTTTGACAGTTACGACTTTGTGCAGGGCGAACTGGTGTGGAACTTTGCCGACTTCCAGACCACCGAGGGCATTATGCGTGCCAACGGCAACAAAAAGGGTATTTTCACCCGCCAGCGCCAGCCCAAGGATGCCGCTTTCCACTTCCGCGCACGCTGGACCAGCCTGCCGGTAGATTACAAGGGCAATACCGCACAATTCTAAGTGCCGATACGGCGAGCGAGGTGCGGCAGCTGCTAAGCCAAAAGCGCAGATAATACTTTGTGTATTATCGAGCATTTTGGCAATGCAGATGCCGTGCCGCAGCCGCCGGAGCGGTGCTTAAGCCGTCAGGCAGGAATTGTGCGGTGTTGCCCAAGGGCAATAAATAACATTTCCTGCCTTTAACAGTTCAACACCTCCTCTCCTACGCGGGCACATCCTTTTGCGGTGTGCCCGCGATCTTGGATTCTATTGGAAATTAGGGCAATACCGAAAGGAGTTCTCCATGCCAAAAGCATCTGACAACATCAAGATTTACCGCAACCCCAATGGGCCGGTAGTGTCCACCGTTAACCGCAGGGTGTTGGAACAGGACGGCCTGATCTTCAAGGATATTGACGGCACCGGAACGCTGTCCCCCGTCAACGACTGGCGCAACAGCCCGGCCGAGCGCGCAGCGGCTTACGTTAAAACGTTGAGCGTGAAGGAAAAGATCGCCCAGCTGTTCATTTCGGACTGGCGGATGGCCAAGTACCCCATCACCGGCCCCATGACGGACCTATATAAAGATATTGAGAAAAAGACTGACGAGACAGGCATTCTGGATGAGGGCGAATTCCGCGGCAAGACAATTTTCGGCGAACAGTACTTGCCCGGCACCTCTCCCCTGCTCAAAGACTGGTTCAACCGCCATGTTATCCTGCGTGCCAACGCCACCCCCGCCGATTTGGCTGATTGGATGAACCAGGCAGATGCAGTGTGCGAGGAGTGTGAGCACTTTATCCCTGTGGCAGCGGCGTCCAACTCCCGCAACGAGAATGGCGAGCTGGTGTTCGGAATGAACGATGCGGGCGGCGTGCTGGCAACCTGGCCCGGTACCTTGGGCATTGCCGCCGCCGTTAAGGGCAGCAACATTGATCTTGTGGACAAGTTTGCCGATACCATCCGCCGCGAATGGAACGCCTGCGGCCTGCGCAAAGGCTATATGTACATGGCGGACGCTGTGACCGACCCGCGCTGGCAGCGTACCTACGGTACTTTTGGCGAGGATCCGGCCCTGATCAGCGAGATTATGGCCCATATTATCCCCCGTATTCAGGGCAGCGACCATGGTGTGACCGAGGATGGCGTTGCGGTAACGACCAAACACTTCCCGGGCGGCGGCGCGCGCGAAAATGGCTTTGACCCCCATTACGCTGCGGGCCAGTGGAACGTGTACGCCACCCCCGGCAGCCTGGAAACCTACCACCTGCCGCCGTTTGCCGCGGCCGTCAAGGCGGGAACTTCTTCCATTATGCCGTATTATTCTAAGCCCGCAGCAGCAAAAAGCGCGGTGCAGCATGATCTAGCAGGCAATACCGTGGAAATGAAACCTTATGGCTTCGCCTACAACAAGTATTTTATCGATACCATGCTGCGCGGCCAGATGGGTTTTGACGGCTACATCAACTCCGATACCGGCATTGCCCACAACATGGCCTGGGGCGTTGAGATGCTGGATGTGCCGGAGCGCATCGGCTTTGCCGTGGCCAATGCAGGCGTGGATATCATCAGCGGCCTGTTTGATAACGAAGCCGGCATGGAAGCCTACAACCGCGGCAAAAATGGTTATTATGAAACCCACCCCCTTCCGGAAGGCTTTGCCAAAGAGGAACTAACCCTGACGGATGAAACACTGGACCGTGCCGTGGCCCGCACCCTGACGGAACTGTTTGCCCTGGGAATGTTTGAGAACCCCTACCGCGACCCGGACGAAGCCACACGCATTGTGGCCACCCCCAGCGATTGGGAAGCCGCCGCGGATGCCCATCGCCGCAGCGTGGTGCTGTTGAAAAATGACGGTACCCTGCCCCTGACCGCCGACAAGCGCGCGAACAAAAAAATCTATGCCGAAGCATTTTTGAAAAACGCCAAGCACGCCGCGGATTCCACTGCCGCGCTGCGCAAAGAGCTGGCCGATACCTGCACCCTGGTGGATGACCCCGCCCAGGCGGATTTTGCCCTGCTGTTTGTCTCTCCCTCCTCCGGCGAATATTTTAACGCCACCCCCGGCTATCTGGAGCTGGATATCTGTGAGGACAAGGCGGTCTGCAATGTAGATGCGAACGGCAAGCCGATGGCCGACACCCACACAGAAACCACGCTGCATGGGGGAAAACGGCTGGCTGAGATTGCCGCATCGGTACACGCAAACGGCGGCAAGGTCATCACCAATGTGAACATAACGCTGGCCTGGCAGCTGGGCAATGTAGAGCCGTTGTGCGATGTGCTGCTGGCCGGGTTTGACACCTACCGTTCTGCTACGCTGGATGTGATTTTTGGCTGTTTTGCCCCCACCGGCAAGCTGCCCCTCACCCTGCCCCGCGGGGATGCCGTGCTGGCTGTGAACGCCGACGGCGTTTGCATCAGCCCCAACGATGTGCCCGGTTACGACAAAGATCGCTATATGCCCGATTCCCTCAAAGACGAGAACGGCAAAGCCTATGCTTACCGCGATGCTGCGGGAAATTATTATGAGTATGGATTTGGGTTGGAAGGATAAGCCTGTTGGTGCGGCAAGGCAAAACGACGTAAAACGATTAGTAATTAGCAATGAGTAAATGAAATAAGGCAGGACCCGGTGCAAGCTCCGCACCGGGCCCTGCTTTTTGCTGATTGGCTTAAAAAATAAATAACAACGAATAAAGAATAATGGTGGCAGACTGCGGTGCGCTGCTCAGAAATATTAGGTGGGTTATGCGTTAAAAATATACGCCAGAATAAGCGTTCATCGTGGTCGGATAAGCATGCCCTACAAGCGATTGCGTTACAAATGCTATGATTTGCAATGCCACAAAGCCCGCAGGACGATGACAAGCATCGTCCCCTACAAATCGTTTGTAGGTTTGCGGCAAAGCATTTACGTTTCTCCCCGGCGCGATGGGGCAGCGGGGAGACTGCAAATCCGCAGCATCCCCTGTTCCACCTCAAATTCCTAATTGCTCATTTCTAATTGCAGATACACCCTAACAGCTTTCTAACTATTTTTCGCTTTCCATCGCTCCAGCTGGTATTGCTTATCCGCAATCACCTTATCAATACCGGCAGCGTGGAGTTCGGAACGGAAGAGGGGCAGCGCTTCTTCGGGGTCCAGGTAGCCGCTGAGCAGCGCATTGTTATACTTGCGCACAATTTCCAGGCAGCTGTTCACCGTGGGGCGCAGCTCGATTTTTGGAGTATAGGTAAAGCCATATGCTTCGGAGGTTATCACGTCCGTCGGGCCGGTGTATCCCACCTCGGTTCCGTCTGCATTCACCCAGGTGCTGGCGGCCTGGCAGTTGGGCTGACCCCAATGGACGGTGCTCCACTCGTTGGCGGGCAGCTCGTCAATATTGGTCACATGGTCAGCATCCAGGCGGCGGTAGTCCACACCCTCCACGCCGTACAGCAAAAGGTCTGCGGCCTCGCGGTCGGTGTACAGGTATTGCAGCAGCTGCATCCCTTCGCGCTTGTGTTCACTGCGGGAGGAAATGCACCACCCAATGTTCAAAACGCTGGTGTTCTGCAGCTTGCTGCCCAGCGTAATGCTGGTCAGACGCTGTTTGGTGCTGCGTGTTACGCTGACAACGTTCTGCTCCGCAACGCGGTGGGAGAATGCAACCCCGCCATACATCTGCATCAGGCGGGTGTTGGGCGCATTGGTCAGGGGGGCATCTCTCAAAATCAGACCCTCGGTATACCACTGGTGCATCTGATTGCACAGTTCCTCATACTCCGGGGTATCGTACAGGTTTACCACCTCGGTGCCGGTGTTGTGCAGCAGCACGCCAAGGCCGTTGTTCAGAGGGTCACAGTCCAGCATCATCAGGGTCTGGCCAAAGTGTGGTACCAGCGGTACGCTGCTGGGGTTTTGCTGTTTGGCAGCCAGCAGCAGGGCGTGCATATCTTCCATAGTTTGGATGCTTGCCGCATCGATGCCCAACTCGTCCAGAACATCGGTGCGTGCCTCAAAGCCGATGGCCACCGCAGATGGATTATTGCCCGGCACGGCAATCAGCTTGCCATCGTACCGCATGCAGTTCCAGCGGTCCTGGCTCACAGCTTCTTTCAGCGTTGGGAACTCTTCCAGCCAATCATCCAGCGGTTCGGTAGTGCCATCCGCGGCTAGGCTGAACATATTTTCGGCGTCCGTATAGCAAAAAACGTCGGGTTCTTTGCCAAGCAGCAGTTCGCGTTCCAGTTCTGCATTATAGTTGGTGGTGGACTGTTGGGAGATCTCTACCGTAAATCCAAACTTTTCCGCGGTCAGTTCGCTCAATGCTTCGCCAATGCGCTGGCACGCGGCTTCGGAAGAGGACCCTACCGTGCGCAGCTTGATAATGGGCAGCGGGTCCGCCTGCTTGGGACTGCCACAGGCGGTCAGCAGCATAACGCTAAGTGCTATTGCGGCAGCTGCCGCCGCATGATACAGTTTCAGCTTCATTTTTCCTCCGTGTGGCGTTCCTCCTGCGGGGTAACGTCCATGATCTTTTTATAGGTATAGGAAAAATGCGAAAAATTATTGTACCCCAGCTTGGCTGCAATAAAGCCGACCGGCAGCGTTGTGGTACGCAGCAGGGTGCGGGCGGTTTCCATTTTGCGGCGGGTCACATATTCTTTCAGGCTGTAGCCCGTCTGCTTTTTCATCAGGCGGGTCAGATAGTCAGGGTTCAGATGAACATATTCGGCCAGCTCATCGCGGCGCAACTCACTTTCCAGGTGCTCATCAATATATTGCTTCAGCTTGTCCAGTAGCTCTTTGGATTCATCCACACTCTTGTGCTCTGTCCAGGAGGATGTCACATACCGGATCAGGGCTTTCATCTCGTCCACTGATTTCATGCCGTTGCGGTATAATTCCAATGCTTCGGGCTGGTAGAACAGCTCGTGAATCTTTTCCTCGCTGCCGCCCACGGTAAAGTAGATCATCTGCATGAAGTCCTGATAAAAGCTGCGCAGTGAATCAGCGTTCATCTCGCCGCGGGCAGACATTTCATCCAGCAGGGTCATGGCCTCCTGCTTTACGGCTTCGGGGTAGCCATCTTTAAGCAGGGTGCTCCAGGTGCGGATCTGCGGCACGCGGAAGATATGCGGCTGGCGCGGGGCTTCTTTCAGGCGGAACACCCCGCTGCGCAGTGTTACATTTTCGCCCTGCATGTGCAGCAGCTTTTCCCACAAATCAGGCATCTTGGGCACAGGCAGTTTATCATCCAGATAGAACGCCATGCTGCACCGCAAGTACTGCTGCGCCACATTGCTGATATACATCAGCTGGCGCATGATCCCTTCAAGATCCATCTCCTCGCCCGCAGTATTTTGCAGCAGCATAGCGTAAGAGTGTTCATCCACCGAGGCAATGGGCGAAAGTTCGGAATGTACCGCAAAAGTTTCAGCGGCAATGTTGTTCAGCGCCACAGCAAGCAGCTGCTTTTCCCAGTGGTCTGCAGTCGGCTCCCACCGCAAGATATGGATCAACACCAGGTAGCCGTTCCGATCACTGCGGGGGAAAATCCCCAGCCCCTGCAAGGTTTTGACATCCCGTTCGTTGTGCTGGCGGCTCAAAAACGCGCGGATTGCCTGGGCTGTGATGGCCTGCGCCTGCTCGTTGAACGCGCGGCCCATCTGGGTTAGCTCTTTCTGGTCGCGGCTGGCCTGCACATCTTTCACTGCGCGGGCTGTTACCTGGCTGATTTCGGAATAGGGTGCGGGCTGGATGATATAATCGAACGCGCCCAGGTGCATGGCTTCCTGCGCATAGCTGAACTTGGCGTGGGCCGTTAAAAAAATGCACCGGGTGGCAAAGCCCTGCTTCTTGACCCACTTGAACAGCTCCAGGCCGGTTTCTTCCGGCATTTCGATATCGCACAGCATCACATCGGGCACCGTGTTCAGCATGGCGGCGCGGGCTTCCCTTACGCTGTTGACAGCCTGTACCTGGCTGAACCCCAGTTGGGCCCAGTTTACGCCGTGGCAAAGCCCTTCGGTTACGCCGGGCTGATCATCCACGATCAACAGTTTCATGCTTTTCCTCCTCTTTTGCTTCCTCGGCGGCATCCGGCAGCGGGATATACATTTCCACAACCGCGCCGCCCGCTGCAGCGTTGGTAAAGGTCATGGCAAAATCCGGGCCAAACAACAGGGCACAGCGCCGCTGCACGTTGGTCAGGCCATAGTGGCCGGTGGCCATCTGTTTGCCGGAGTTCAGTTCTTTCATCACTTCTTCGGGAAATCCATCGCCGTTATCCCGCACGGTAATGTTCACCAGCTTTTCCCCTTCCATCGGCAGGCTTTTTGCGGTAATCTGCACCGTCAGCGGGCGGTCCGGGCGGGTGGCGTGCTTCACACTGTTTTCTGCCAAGGTCAGCAGCGTCATGGCGGGCAGCTGCATTTCCTGCAGATCCAGGCTGACGGTAACACGGCAGAATGGCGGGAATTTTTGCCCAATGCCTGTCATCTCCATATAGTTCTGGCAGAAATTTGTTTCGTCCCGCAGCGAGGTCGTTTCCCGCTTGTAATCCATCACATAGCGCAGATGTTTGGACAGCAGTAAAATCATCCGCTGGATCTGCTGGGTCTGGCCGGTTTCTGCCAACGCATAGATCAGCTTTAAGTTGTTCAGGAAAAAGTGCGGGCGGATCTGCATTTTCAGGGCGGCCATTTCCTGGCGCTCGGCATCCAGCTTCTGCTCGTACTGCTCAATTTTCAGGGTTTCAATCTCGTTCAGCATCACGTTGAACGCTTCTTTCACCTGCTGCAACTCCAGGTTGACCGGGTTCCAGTCAGCACGCACCGAAAGGTCGCCCGCCGAAATGCGGCGCATGGCGTCGACCAAAGCATCCAGCGGGTGCACCACATTGCTGCGCAGGTACCAGATGACAAAGCAAATCGCCGCCAGCACTGCCGTAATACCCACAGCAAGGGCAAGGTTCATGGCATTATCCAGGTCCATATCAGTGCTGGGCACATAATATTCCAGTACCAAGCCTTCCGTTTCAGCTGTCAGGCTGATGTAATGAGACAGCTCGCCCTCTTCGGGCCGGGTACCGGCCAGCAGCACGCCGTCCGGCTGGGCAAACGCCAGCATACCGTCCGTTGCCTGGCTGCACTGCCGGTCCAGGTTGACCACCGAAATCAGCCATGCACCATAATAGTGCACAGCCCGCACCCAGTATTGCTGGCCGGACACCACATACGGTGTCCAGCGCTCATCATTCAACGTTTTGGCGTCCACCATGCTGCGCAGGGTCTCTTCCAGGTTGGTTTTCTGGATCTGGGTCTCGGTGGGGCGGCCAGCCTGGGCGGTGGCGTACTCGCTCATCAAAATGGAGTTCGGCTCACTGTACAGGTAAAGGGCGGTGACATCATTGCCCGCAGCCATAGCGGACGAAAACCCGGTGTGCAGCTTATAGCTGTCCAGGTATGCCTGGGTGTGGCCCTCGCCAAAGCCAAGGCGGTGCAGCTCCTCACTGTTCAGCACCTGGCTGGTGATATAGGATTCCTGGATGACAAGCTGGTTTTCCAGCGTGCGGGTCAGCAGGCTTAAATAAGAATCCGCCGCGCTGGTCAGCCGGATGCGGCTTTGTTCCCGCACCACCGCCACGCACACGCCGATGAGCAGCACGATCAGCACCGTGAGCAGGGTCAGCACCAGCGTGATATGCCGGCGGATCGAAAAACTTTTTTTATCCAATTCCACAGCAATTCCTCCGCAAGGGTAATTGTTGGTTGGGGTATAGATTGTATAATGGGTGCATTATAACACAAATGTATGAAAGATGTGTTTATAATGGGAACGATAACAGTTAGGAGTAAAACGAGAAACGCTGGATCATTAGCAATTAGAAATGAGGAATTAGGAATGGAATGAATAATTAAAAAAGAATGATGTTGGTGGATCGCGGCACAAAAGCGCCGCTCAGGAAATATTAGGCTGGTTGGTATTTGAAAAAAACGATGAACCATAGAAATAGCTGTAGGGGGGCAAGACCGTTCCCTACAGATGATTTTTAGGTTCCCTGCCACAGACTTAATGGTATATAATACGTTCCTTCACGGCGGGATGAGGGCATCCCGCCCTACAGCACAAACTTCAACTGACCTCAAATTCCTAATTGCTAATTTCTCATTCCTACTTTCAAAAATTCTTAACTGCACAACAAGCGCTCCCGCAAAACCCGCCTGGAAACAGCGGTACGGCAGCGCTTGGAGAGAATGTATTTACTTTAACGAATGGCAGTAGCCCATCAAAACCGGGAACGGCGTGCCATCGGCAATCATCTTGCGCACTTCGGCTTCCTTTTCCGGGGGTACAAGGCCGCGCACCCGCGCCCACAGCATTTCAGGGGTAAAGCGCTCGTCCAACTCAAAGGGCACGATATCATCGGTGGCTTCCAGCCATTTCAGCATCTTGCGCTGCATATCCACCACCACGGGGGCTAGGCTCTCGTCATCAATGCGGTTTGTCATCTCCTGCGGGTCGGCCTGCAGATCATATAACTCATCTTTGCCTACCGTACGGCTGATGTACTTGTACCGCTCATCGCGCATCATAATGCCCTTGGCGTGGGCATCGTCCTCGCTTTGAGCTTTCATCTTGGGCCAGTAGACCGTTGTGGTCGGGGCGCCTTTGCCGTTCTTGCTGTTGCGGTGGTATTCATCGCAGTGGGTCTCGCCCGGTTGGCGGCCGCCTTCGCAGAAAACGTAATCCCGCACTTTGGCGCTGCGGTCCGCCAACACGGGGCGCAGGCTGTGGCCAAAGTGGGTGTGGGTGGGCTGCACGCCCGCCAGATCCATCGCCGTGGCGTAAAAATCCACCAACTCCACCATGCTGTTGCTGATGCCGGGGTCCAGCGGAATATTCTTCGGCGGCTTGATCAGCAGCGGCACGCGGGTCAGGCAATCCTCAAAGCAGTTCTGCGCCTTTTCCGGCAGGTCAAAATCGCCGGTAAAATCGCCGTGGTCGCTCAGGAAGAAGATTGCACAGTCATCGTAAATGCCCTCTTCTTTCAAAGCTTCAACCAACTTGCCGAACTGGACATCGATCTTCATGCACATGCCAAGATATACGGCGCGCAATTCGTCCCAGTCGGCGTCAGTAAAGTCCTGCATTCCGGCATACTTGCGGATCTCCGCCTCCATCAGGGGCTTGCCGGTGCAGTCATCTGCATGGACCCGCTTGGGCAGCTTGGCACGGTCAATGGTGGAAAAATACGGTTCCTCCACCCGGTACGGCGTGTGGGGATAAACTAGGCCCAGAAACATACAGAGCGGCTGGTCGGCCGGGCGGTTATGGATGCGCTCGATAGCGGCATCCACTACTTCGTCATCGCCGTTATAGTTCTTGCCCTCGGCGTTGCATTTCAGCTGTCCCTCATAATGGGAGTAATAATATTTGTTGCCGGGCTCCCCGCGCTGGTCGGGGTTCACATTACCGGGGCCCTGCTTTTTCTGGCCGCTGTAATAAATTTCGGTCGCATGGCTTTCCGTCCAGCCGGGGATCTGGCCTGCGGTCAGGTCGTTGCGGTCGTTCATCCAAACGTAATAACCGGCCTCTTTCAGCTCTTTCAGCATGCTGGTCTCACCGGGGCGCAGCAGGTGGCTCATGGTGCGGTGGCCGCGCACATGGGGATACAGGCCGGTAAAAAAGCTGCACCGGCTGGGCACGCAGACGGGATTCTGGCAATATGCCTGCCCAAAAGATACCGCCTCGTTGGCAGCAAAAGCGTCCAGATTTGGGGTGATAGATGCCGGGTTGCCCAGATGGGCCAGCGCATCGCCGCGCATTTCATCCGGGTTAAAAATAATGATGTGTGGTCGCTTTGCCATACAAACCTCCTTGTTTCGGGGCCAGGCCCGCGGGGTGGGATTTACTCGTCCAGTTCGCCCTTGTGGCGGCGGCGCAGCTCTTCGGCACAATCGCCGCGGCCGGTATCTTCCAGGCGCTTGCAGTAATCTTTCAGGTAGCCGCGGCAGTGGAAGGGGCCGCCCTCGGCGATGACGTTCCACAGCGGGTCTTCATGGTAGTTATAAATGTTGCTCAGCATGTTGTCTGCAACCCAATGTTCCAGATACCATGCAGCACGCCAACACAACTCCGGCTTTTCTTCGGCCAGGTCGTGGATTTCATGCGGGTCCTCCTTCACGTTGAACAGCTCCTCGCCCGGGGTCAGGTGGTAGCCATCGTGATAGGTGCGGATGTACATATAATCGCCAAAGCGCACACTGCGCTGGCAGACATGAGCGCACTGGCTGACGACCAGATGATCGCGGCCGCCGTCCTGGCCGGTGCGCACACAGTCAGCGTAGCTTTCACCATCATACACCACCGGGTTGGGATTGCCAACCACCGGGTTGCAGGTGAAGGGCGGAACGCCGCCCAGCAGGTCTACCAGGGTTGGCAGCAGGTCCAGATTGTAATGGAAGCCATGGGACACGATGTTCTTGGCGCAGCCGGGCCACTTGATGATAAGGGGAATGTGGGTGGTGATGTAGTCGGCCTCGCCGTGTTCGCAATAGCTGCCCATCTCGCCCAGATCCTCGCCGTGGTCAGAGCTGATAATGATGGCCATATCGTCATAAATTCCCTGCTCGCGCAGCTTGTCAAACAGCAGGCCCAGCTGCTTGTCCGCGTACCAGATGCCGGTATCGTATTCATCGATCATATGGCGGAAATCATCGGTGTTCTTGATCTCCACCGGCTGGCGCGGGGTAGCGGGGTTGGGCTTGTTGTCATATCCGGTCACTTCGCAGGCAGAATGTCCGCCCGGCTTGGTGGCGCGGTGCTTATCCAGAATCTCCTGGGTCATCCAGGGGTCAGGCAGCGGGGCATCCTTGAACGGCTCGCCATACTCGGTCGGGGTACGGTACGGGATGTGCGGGTCCCACACATGCACATGCAGGAACCAGTCTTTGGTATCGCGCTTGCGGTCCAGCCAGTCCAGCGCTACAGGGATCACCTCGTGGGCAGGTTCCAGGCCGCGCTTGCCGATGTTGTAGGTTTCGTCAAAGCCGCCGTTGAACCACCACGCTGCGTGGCGGTCCGGGAAGCTGCTGATGCTGGCGGTTTTCATGCCCGCGCGGCGCAGTACGGCGGGCAGGTTGTAGCGGCCATTGAAATCGGCCATGCCGCGGTTGCGGCCCTCCCAACGCATTTCAGCGTTCACTCCGCCGTGGCCTACGCAGCCGGTGTGGATACCAAACCGGCCGGTCATCAAAGCGGCGCGGCTAGGCAGGCAGGGAGCATCGGAACAATATACATCGGTAAAGCGCACAGAATCTTCGGCCACTTTATCAATATTGGTGCTGGTGGCACGCGGATAACCATAGCAGCCCAGGTGGTCTGGGCGCAGGGTGTCGATATCTACATACAAAATCCTCATGGCAATATCCCTTTCTACTCTTATTACCTATTATAAAGTATAGCGGCGGGAAAGCTTTCCCGCCGCCAGAAAGTCGGTTGTGATTATCGAAAATCCGACTTTACGTTTTCAGCAAAAATGGGGTTGGCTGCGGCTCATCAACCCATCATGGATTTCAGGGTCTCAAAGTCCAGTGTGCCAAGATAGGTGTTGATCTCTTCTGCGGTCAGATCGGGGTTCACGATGGTCAGCATGCCGTCTACTACATCTGTGGTAGCGCACCAGTTGCCGGTGGAAGCATCGTCCCAGCCATTCATCTGGGCCAGCTGTTCGGCGCTGGTAACGGACATATTGGCAAATTCAAAGTAAAGCGGCTTGCCGTCCGTGCCGCGGCATGCGGTCTGCACATCACCGTTCAGAGCGTTGTAAGTAATGGCAAATAGGGCGCTGGTCAAAACGGAGGTAGACTTGACAGTGGCCAGGTCAATACTGGGGTTGCCGAACGGGTCCTTGGTGTTGAACGCGGTCGTCAAAGTCTGGCCCAGGGCGCCAACACTGGCAACCTTGATGTCAATGCCAAAGCTCTTTTCCACTTCGTCAACCACGGTAGCGCTCTGGTTATAGGTCTGGCCTGCGCTCAGGAAAGTATTGTACTGGCCGGTCTGGATCAGGGCAGAAACGCCGGGCAGCCAGGTTTCCTTGTTGGGGGAGCCGGGATACAAGGTGACCAGAATGCCCTTATCGTTGGCGGCGTTGGTGGTTTCGGCCACGGTGACAAGGTCGGCAATGTCCTGCTCAAAGGTCAGGCCGTATTTGTCGGCAATGCCATTCAGGATGCCCTGACCGATCTCAATGTGCTGCTGGTTGCCGCTGGAAGCAATGCCGGTGGCAATCAGGTAGCCCTCGGTGCCATCTGCTTCCACGTTATCTTTCAGCCAGGTACCAAACAGGCTGCCCAGCTCGGCATTGTTGGAACCGACCGCGCCCGCAAAGTTGGGGTAATCGGTTTCCAAAAATTCGGGGTGCGCAATATAGTTGCCGCTGATGGCATACACCATATCGTTATCGGCGCAGATCTGGCACATCTGGCCGGACATGGATTTAAAGTCGATGATAGCATCGGCACCGGCATCAGCGCAGTTTTCAATAAATGTTTTCGTCGCTGCATCATCCTTGAGCACCTCGGAGAAGATGAACTTGACGTTGTAAGCGGGTCCGATGTAGTTTTCCAGGTAAGCGCGGCGCACGGTGGTTTCATCGTTGGCCTGAGCTTCCGCAATGCCGATGGTGTACTGCTTGGCGGGGGCCACTGCCGTGCTGGACGCCGCTGCAGAAGCAGGCGCACTGGAAGCTGCGCTGCCGCCGCAGGCCGTTAAGGTGGATGCCGCCAGCAAAACTGCAAGCGCCGAACGGATGGTGGTCTTTTTCATGGAGATGCCTTCTTTCTTTATAGTGTTCTGCAAAATAAAAGTCGATTTTTAGAATTAGAAATTAGCAATGAGCAATGAGTAATTTGAGGTTAGATGAACGGGCAGTTATAAGAATGATTGGGTGTGATAGACAGATGACGAAAAAGTTTCTCTCCGGCGCGATGACCCTCATCGCGCTCTACAAATAAAATTACCGTTTACCCTACATTTTTAATGCAAACCTCTGCTCCGCCTCCAATTCCTAATTCCTCATTTCTCATTTCTCATTCCTAATTGATTGTGCCAGCTCCTAACTCCTAACTATCAATCCGGTACCACAATCCCCTTCATAAACCCTGCCGGTTTATGTTCCAGGGTCTCGAATGCGGTCTGGATCTCGCTCAATTTGAACTCGTGGGTGATCAGGGGCTTGTTCTGGAAGGTGCCGTTGTTGATGTACACCACCGCGCGGCGGAAATCTTCCGGCTCGCTTTCGGACATCGGCGGGTGAGCAACCAGAATCTTTAAGCCGCGGTCAATGGCCTTGCGGAAGTCGAACTCCTTGCAAACATCGTGGTGGCTGCTCATCAGCACAAGGCGGCTGTCGCGGCCAACTTTCAGGTAATCCTGCGCAGCGTTCAGCAATGCGGGAATGCCGGTACCTTCAATCACAAAGTCTGCCATGTGACCGCCAGTGATCTCCCGGATGCGCTCCACCACGTTCTCATTTTTGCTGTTGATGGTGGCCGTTGCGCCAAAGCCCTTGGCCATTTCCAGCTTGGCATCATCCACGTCAATGGCAATCAGCCCGGCCAGATAGTTACCGGCCAATGCCTGAATGCACCACATGCCCATGGGGCCGCAGCCCAGCACCACACCGTAATCGGCGGCCTGGGGGGCGGTGGCGCGCAACACGGTCAGGATGCACTTCTGCGGTTCGCCCAAAGCGTACTTAGGGTCAATGTTGTCAGCCAGCTTTTCGCAGCAGGCTTCTGGGGTGGCGCGGTACTCGGCAAAGCCGCCAAAGCCGCGGGCCACGGCGCTGATTTTATCCCCTACCTTGAATTTGGTGCAGCCGGGACCCAGCTTGACCACGGTACCGGCGAACTCATGTCCCAGCTTGTGGGGGTAGCCCATAAAGTTCAGATTGCCGTCCCAGAAATTCAGTTCCCAGTTGCACAGGCCGCAGCTGGCAACCTTCATCATTACTTCGCCCGGCCCCGGTTCTTCCTCTACTTCGTGGATCTCAAAGCGATGAGGCTCCATCAAAAATGCGCGTTTGAACTTCATTGTTTTCCTCACTTTCTGTTTTGTTGTGTCATATCGTTCTTTAATTTATAACAATTTTCAAAAATAAGGCGAATAGCCGCAGGAATGAAACCAGCCTGAGCAGGCAGAAGGCGAAACTATCTGAAAAGCACATTGTATCGCGTTCGGAAGAGCA
>UMCF01050991.1_pt1 | contig 37670 bp, 30 predicted proteins | sample 1964131 | NCBI WGS metagenome assembly UMCF01 (sample SAMEA4835958, study PRJEB28245) | human gut metagenome | biome: gut microbiome; material: fecal sample | place: Denmark | collected 2008
TGGTGCGCTACACGCGCACCATTTTCCCGTCATATGCAGCCAAATATTAAAAATATTAAGAAACAAAATAAATTTTATAAAATTTGCTTTAAATATAGAATATTTTAGATAATCTAGACCACTGTTTTTATAACCAATTAAATGTAAACGTATACACGCATTGGGCTGATTTCAATATAAATCAAAGCCTCCACTCATAAGTTAGGCGAAGGCTCTGTTTATTCTTATTTAACTTTTAACATTTCTTTTCTTTATTAAGATATAGATTACCATTGAAATACTTGATACCATCATCAAATAATACATTAAAGTAAAATTTGTTACACCTGTTACAACTTTTGTTTCTGTTTTCGTAGATTCTTTATCTACTTTGGTTTCATTGTTTATATTTGTATTCTTATCAGAAGCATCTGCAGATTTGTTTTTATCTTTATTCGAAACATTAACTGATTGTAATGGTTCTTTCTTTTCATCATTGCTTGGTTGATTAGTTACTTCTGGTTTTATTTGTTGTGCCTTGTTTTCTAAAATAGTGAACATATCATTCTCAATAATTTCATACTTATAATTTCTTGATTTACTTTTTACATTAAGTTTATAATTGCCAATATCTTCGCCAACTTCTCTTGTTAATATGTAATCCTCTGTTTCTAATACTGGATCCTTTTCTCCCACATATTTTTGATACTTATTTAATCTTAGTTGTACTGTTTTAGGAAGTATTGTTACTTTAAATGGAATAGATTCATAATAATTAGTATCAACATTGAAACTTACGATGTATTCTCCAACATTCTTAAATGCAATTGGACTTATAGAATCCACTTTACTTTCAATCACAATATCAGAACCTGTATAAACATATTCTACATCTGGATGAGTTATAGTTGTTTTAACTATTTCTACATCATTCTTATTCTTCGGCTCAAATTCAAATTTATAGTTATCATTGTAATCAACTGCTTTAAAATCACCATTGACATAAGAATCCAATTTAAATTCATAATCTCCATCATACTCACATAAATAACGATTTTCTTCTGAATCTCCCTGTCTCCAATCCTTGTTATATCGAACATTTACATGAACTACTTTAGGAGTTATTTCATAATCAATGTAACTGCCATCTGAATAAATAGCTTGATACCTTCCACAATCCATTGGAGCTTCAGATGTATATATATCATCATCAATATAATGATATAATTTTGTTCGTTCAATCCCTATCTTTTGACCTGTATATTCAAAAGATAACACCTCCTCTTCTGCTTGTATACCAATTGGTACACAACACATTAAAAACGCCAATAATACACCTAATAATTTTTTCATACCCTTTTGTTCCTTTCTATAGGTAATACTTTATATTCACTATATCATGGAACATTTGGTAATTGATTTAAATTGTTAATAAATGCAAACAAATTATTAATTTGTGCAAACTTTTTTATAACTATATATATTTTATGAGTTTATTATATAGTGATTTATCATTTGTTTTAAATTTCATTTATAACCGAAAAATAGAGTTCAGCATTGAACTGAACTCTCTATATTTCTATTTCTTCAATAATGTATTTACCATGCTCACAATATCATGACCATAGCTCTTAGAAGTAGCCCAACCATATCCATTTGGATTTTCTTTTATTCCAAGCCATTCAACATATTGAGCGCTACCACGTTTAACTAAGTTGAATCTTGGATCCACACATTGGTTTGTTAATGGGGATATAGAACCATAAGCTTTTAAATGTTGAATCTGAGCACGAATACCCATTCTTACATTACTAAAACTTGCACCATGTACTGCTCCAGTAGCACCGATACCCGCAAAGTTATATTGGTTTGGAAGTACATCTCCACCATATTTTAAGAATCCTGTTTCTTTCATACATTGAGCAAATGCTACTTCAGCTCTTACACCTTCTGCCGTTGCTTCTTCATAGAAGATTTGCGCAAATTGATTGATTGTACGAGCTCCACCCTTAGCTAATACACCATTGTACTTGCCATTATATTTAGCTTTAAATGTATCATAACCTGACGCATTGGAATTATAGTAACGAACCATTTGAGCTACTGTTGTTTGGCTTGTTCCCATGATTTGCATCAAGCCACCCGTTGCATTTGTATTAATAGATTCAAACACCCATTTTTGTGCATTCGTGTTATTTGATGTATATAGCTGAATGTTTGAACATCTACGGATTTTACCATCTTTTACATCCAAGACCATAGTTGAATTCAAGGCAGAAACAATACGTAAATTTTGATTATTATCAAACATTACAATCCATTTTTGATTGTAGTCGTTCGTTTGTTTTTGTTGATAAACGTTAGCTGTTATACCACTACCACTAGCTGTCAAATACATACCTGAACCAACATTTTGGAAAGAAACATATCCAGTTGAATCATGTGTAATTTTCCATTTTTGTGCATTTGTTTTATTTAGAGAATACAACTGAACGTTTGCACCACCATACAGACTTCCATCCGCAACATCTAACGCAAATCCAACATTTTGATTTTTGATGCAATAAACACCATCAGCCATACGATCCTTATTTTGACTGGCATACGAATCACAACGCTCACGCTCTGTTACATATTTATTAAAAGTCCATTGTTGTGCTGCTGTATTATTACTCTTATAAAGTTGAATATTAGAGCCAGAATAAACAGAACCATTTCTAATATCTAAAGCAAAGCTTGTATCTATCGCAGAAACAATTGAATATCCGGAACCACTCTGTTGTACAATCCATTTTTGTGCACGAGTACCATTTGATGCGTATTGATGAATATTTCTACCATTTTTTGTGATAGCTCCATCTAAGTCAATTACTTTACCCGAATTAATATTTGTGAATTTGACAAAACCTTGAGAATCATGACTCACTCTAAATGCTTGTGCTTGTGTTCCATTACGTAAGTATAATTGAACATTCGCGCCATTTCTTGTTGAAGCTGAATTAACATCTAAAGTATAATTACTGTTTTTTACACTATTGATCTCGTATACACCATCGGCTAATGTGTTCTTGTTTTGTGCCGCCAAACTATTGATTCTTTCATCTTTACTTACATACTTAGTAATATTCCATCTTTGTGAATTTGAACCTGTTACAGAATGTAATTGAATATTACTTCCATTTCGAACAGATCCACCATTTAAATCAAGAATATAGTTTGGATTTATTGCAGACATCACAACATATCCATTACCATCTTGCTTTACAATCCATTTTTGAGCACGTGTACCATTGGAAGTGTATTGCTGTATATTACCTGCATCTTTTACAATTGCTCCATTTAAATCTAATACTCTTCCAGATTTTACATTTGTAAATGTTACATAACCTTGAGAGTCATGTGAAACTTTAAATTGTTGAGCTGCCGTATCATTCGACTCATATAATTGAATGTTAGCTCCATTTGATGTTGAACCATCTTTTACATCAAGTACATAATTAGAATTTAATAAAGTCGAAATCGTATATGTACCATCTGCTAAAACATTTCTATTTTCCGCTGCTAACGTATCTATATCAGCATTTTTAGCTTGTAAACCAAGTGCACTTACTATACCTTTCGCATCCGCAATTCCAAGTTGTTGTAACTTAGCATTTGAACCTAAATATTTATCAAACTCATCTTTATTGCTAATAAAACAATGTTCAACAATCAATCCCGTAATATTTGCCTGTTTCGCATAACGGATGACACCATAATAATCTTGATCACTACTGTTTGGATTTGATGAAGTTGTACCATCCGTATAGTTACGAATCTTAATACCACGATCATATAAGCCTAATGCAGCTAATTGACTTTGAATCGCCTTAGCTAGATTCTGTCCATTACTAGAAAGGTTCTTATTACCACTTGTATTTGGATAATAAACTTCTGCACCATGCGCTGCTGAATTTCGGGCAGAATTAATATGAATACTAATAAAGTATGATGCACCTGCTTTTTTAGCTACTTCCACACGATTTTTCAAATCCATAGCCGCTTCTTCACTTAAACGAGTATCTGTAGTTCTTGTCATAACTACATTTACATCATATTTAGATAATTCTTCCTTACAATATTGAGCAATCTTTAAAGTTAAATCCGATTCTTTTGCACCAAATGCAGTAGCCCCAGAATCATTACCACCATGTCCTGGATCCAAACAAATTGTCATTCCACCAGTCGCATGTCTTGAAAACTCATCTACTGACATTGTAGCCGGTTGACTCGCAACGCCATTCACAATTTCTTCTTCAGCCTTATTTACATCCGTTACTTCAATAATGCCTTCTGAACTAATTGAATCCTCTGTTAAATCCGGTAAAGTAGCATCATACCCATCATATTCTTGATCCACACCAAATTTAACATCCATTTCTAAATCACTAAAGTTTAAATAATAAGATTGTCCATTATATACATAATGAAGTGTAGTCACACTATATTGTCCTTTTTCTTCTTCAGTAAACACTCTAGAAAATTTTACTAAATTATCAACTTGTTCTGTACTCTCTAAATCAAAAGTAGTTCCATCCTCTTTTTGAATGGTCAATCTAAAATCTGAATACCCCTCTGCGTTATTTAATGAAAGAACAAAGTTTTCTGTTTCTTGACTCGATAATACTGGATTATCAACCAAGAAATATTCCATCATATTCGAATCACCCAATTGCTCTTCGTCCACAACTGGCTCTTCCTCAACAACTGGAACTTCTTCCTCTTCTACAGTAGGAACTTGCTCTTCTGTAGTCTCTTCTTCTGTTTGTGTTTCTTCTACAATAGGCCCTTCTTGTGTAATTTCATCATCTGCACGAACTGTATACATATTATTCAATGTTGATACAGACATAAATACACTTAATACGAAAGCCAAAAGTGGTTTTAATTTTTTTGCCATTTTCTATCCCTCTTCCAATAAATCTATTTTAAATGAATATTTAAAATATTTCAATCTAACCAAAAAATAACCAGACACTTTTGTGCCTGGTTATAAAATTAGATTTTTGTTAGTTTAAATTTCTGAGCATTTGTACCATTACTTTGATATAGTTGTATATTTTGTTGGTTTCTAATAACCCCTGCATTAATATCTAATACGTAGTTCGCATCTAAAGCAGATACAAATGTCAAACTACCATCTGTATTCTTTTTCGCAATCCATTTCTGTGCATAGGTGTTATTAACTTCATATTGCCAAATATTGGCACCATTATTCACACTCGCATTTGAAACGTCAAGCGCTTTGTTAGATCCAACATTAATAAATGTGATATAACCTACTGAATCTTTCTTTACTTTCCATTTTTGTGCATTAGTATTATTTGATTTGTAAACTTGTAGGTTACCACAATTTGACTTTGAACCGCCATCAATATCTAACACATAATTAGGATTTGAATAACTTGTAACTACATACGTTGTTTCTTCAATACTAGAATTGTATTGTTTAGCCATGTTATTTAATTTTTCACGTGGAGATTCATATTTTGAGAAATACCAACGTTGTGCAGTCGTATCATTTGATTTATAAGCCTGAATATTTTGATAATTTCTTGTCAAAGCAGAATTTAAATCCAAGACATAACTTGTATTTAAAGCAGACATAATTTTAAAACCTTTGTTTTCTTGTACTACAATCCATTTTTGAGCATATGTATTATTAGAAGTATATTGACTAATATTCTGTCCATTATAAGCAGATCCATCTTTGACATCGATTGCTTTTCCTGAACCAATATTTATAAACGTAACATACCCTTTTGAATCGTGACTGACTTTCCATCCTTGTGCTAAAGTACCATTACTTTCATATAGTTGAATATTACCAAAATTCACTTTAGAACCACCATTTACATCCAATACATAACTTTTATTTATAAATGAATGGATTGTATAAGTACCATCACTTAATGTGTTTTTGTTCTTTGCTGCTAATACATCCATTTCTTCACGTAGATTTTTTACTTTCAACAATTTCCATGCTTGTGCAGAACTACCATTTACGGTATAAAGTTGAACTTTATTACCATTGTCTAGCTTTGCTCCATTTAAATCAAAGACATATCTAGAATCCCAAGCAGAAGAAATAATCCACTGTCCCTTATTGTTTCTTGTAAAAATGAATTGTCCTGCTTTTGAAGAAGCATTTACACCTTGAACTAATGAATTATAATTACCCATAGTATTCCAATCTGACTGAATGCCTAAATATAAATTAGAACCAACATTCTTAATTGTATAGTAGCCATTTTGATTTTTATTCACTACAAATTGTTGTGCTTGCGTACCGTTCCAATTATAAATTTGAATACTAGCACCAGATGCTTTTGAACCATCTTTTATATCAAGTACTTTATTACTATTTAATGAAGAAATAATTTCATAAGTTCCATTAGACATTTCATCCTTAATAATATCAAATGAAACACTTAACTTACCTGTAAAGGCATTTATACCAACGATGGTAGCTGTACCTTTACCAAGTTTAACATTATTTGAATAAACAACTTTATAATCTCTACCTTGAACCAACGCTGTATTTTTCAATGAAAGATTCACTTCTGGTTCAACATTATTACCTGTATAATATACATTTCCTACATGAGCAGTTCCCTTAGATACATCTAGATATAAATTTTGATCTCTAAGTTTACCTAACGAGAAGAATGGACCACCATTCTTATTATCACCACTATCCCATGATGGATGATTGAAGACCTCACTAATATGTACACGACCATTACGTGAACTTGTATATGGATCATAAACTGTTGTATAGCCCTGTGTATCTAAACCAAATAATAATATTTCATGCGTTACACCATACCATGGACAGAATTTTCCACCACCAACAGCCGCCGCAATCATATTCCCCTTTAATAATTCTTGTTTAGCTGATTCTACATTTAAATTATTCTTATAACTTAAGCCAAATTTATTCGCAACAAACTGCCAAGACTCTCCACCAGTACCAATGGAACCTGTATTAAAATATCCGGCATTATGTAAAATTTGACCCACTTGATTAGGCGTATAGTTTGTACCATTGATCGTATTTACAATCATAGTAACCGTAGTAGGAACACATCCTGAACCACTAAAATAATAATTACCAACTTTACTCCAAGCCCATCTGCCATCATTTTGACAATAGTAAGAAACACCTTCCCAACTCGCTTTCGTGATAAAGCCATTACTATCTGTGTTATAAGTTACCTTATCAATCTTAAAAGTACCTGTTTGTCTTCTTCCAAGATTATCATAGTACTTAGCACTATTACCCATATTCACAAAGCCAACAGATAAACTACCATCTTCTTTGAAATTGTACCAATATCCATTTGCCTGTTTTTCACCAACACTCTGAAGACCATTATCGAAATAATAAACTTTCCCCTCTAAATTTATCATTCCACTATAGGCAGCCCCATTCTCTAAGTAGTAGTGTAATTTACCATCTTCTTTTCTTAAAGAATATACGGCAATACCCGTTTCTTGATCATGAAGAACTTGTAAACCCGTCTGCATCATACCAGAATCATTAAAATAATAAGAATCTGTACCAATTATTTTAAAACCAGTTACCTTATTACCATTCTCATCAAAATAATATTTTTGACCATCAATCTCTGCAAAACTATTCGTAACATAAGCACCATCTTTAACATACTGTAAAGAATCACTTGACCAACCCTCAGTTAATTTAGCACTGGCATCACTACCACCACCAACTGTTGTAGTCTCTTCATCTTCTTTTGGAACATCTGTTTCTTCCGTGTTTTCAGGAACATTTGTTTCTTCCGTGTTTTCAGGAACATTTGTATCTTCAACTACTGCATCAATAACATCTGTTAAATCATCCTGATTTTCTACAGGTGCAGTCTCTTTTACAGGCTCAACACTTGTTTCTTCAGCATGAACGATAGTATCTGCAAAATTATAACTCATAACCGCTGCAAGAACGGCAAAACCAACTTTAGCAATATCTCTATTATTCATTATGTATAGCCCTCCATCGGTTCTATTTTATACCGATATTGGAAGCGTTACAATCATCAAACGTTACTAATCCATTCAATGAAAAATAAAAAGCTTAATATACATATGTATATTAAGCAAGTTCTTTTAAATATCGAGCCAATGCATCCTGCCAAGTAGGTAATGGTTTAAAACCATTTTCTACAAGTTTTGATTTATCTAAACGAGAATTAAATGGACGAGCTGCCTTTGATAAACCATACTCTTCTGTAGTTACAGGATTTACTTTAGTAGTATATCCAGCTTGTTTAAAGATTTCACACGCAAAATCATACCAGCTGATATATCCACCTTCATTAGTCGCATGATAATAGCCATATTTGTCGGTTTCAATCATGTCTACTAATAATCGTGCTAAGTCAAATGTGTATGTTGGCGTACCAATTTGATCATTGACTACGCGTAATGTATCAAATTTCTTTCCTACATTTAACATGGTTTTAATGAAGTTATTTCCATTCTTTCCAAATACCCACGCAATACGAACAATAAAATATTTAGACAACGTATTTGAAACAGCTAGTTCTCCACCTAGTTTAGTCTGACCATATACATTCAATGGTTTATAATCCTTACAATCCGGTTGCCAAGGCTTAGTTCCTTGTCCATCAAATACATAGTCTGTAGAAATATAGACCATCTTCGCATCTACTTCTTTACATGCATCCGCAATATTTTGTGTTCCATCCACATTGATAGCTTTAACCTTAGCCTGTTTGTCTTCATCTTCAGCTAAGTCTACGGCAGTCCATGCTGCACAGTGTACAACTACATCTGGATTAACACATTTAATTATATTCATTACAGCTTCTTTGTTTGTGATATCCAAAGATACATATTCAGCCGTCGTTACATAAGAACCATCTTGGATTCCACTATAGCTTTTAGCTAAGTCTGTACCTACTCCAACATATCCTCTAGAAGCCAATTCATTCATTACATCATGACCTAATTGTCCAGCCACACCTGTCACAAAAACTTTCATTCTAATTCTCCTTCAAACCTTTTCAATAATTCAATCCATCTCTTATATGCATTCTCTTTACTAAACTCGTCAAAGTTTTTAAGTGCATTTTTTGAAATGTTTATTAACAATTCTTTATCATTCATTAATTCAGCCGTTCGATTCACAATATCTTCAACCGTATTTTCTACAAAACCATCTTCCTTATCATGAATCACTTCAAAAACACCGTCTCCCCAATTTGTAGAAATGGTAGGTACACCTTTGGCCTTAGCTTCAATAATTGTCATACTCATTCCTTCAAAATCAGAAGTTAACCATAATAAAGAATAGTTATCGAAAATATTTTTATCATTACAGAAACCACATAAATGAACATTTTCACTTAAGTCATTTTCTTCAATTAGTTTCGCAATATCATCAACTAAGACTCCTGTACCATACATATCGAGTGTAAAATCAGGAATCTGTTTCTTCAATTGCTTTGCACACTCAATCATTTTCGGAAGATTCTTTTCTTTTCCAAATCGTCCCATATAGATAATTTTATGTTTTCTTATCTTTTCACCAATACTTACCGTATCATCGAAAAGTTCTTTATTAATAAAGTTATAAGAATATGTAGAGTTAAAATATTTACTTGCCTTTTCCATATCAGACTTTGTTCTAAAAACAGTGATGTATGGTTTTGACATCAATTTACTTTGAAGTCTTCCTAATTTATTAGTTCCCCAAAAATACTCAAACTTTGTATGTATTTCCAATATAAATCGATTTTTTGAACTCATAAACATAGCAGCTGCAGGAGAAGAAACGATGATAATATCTTCTGAAGAAAAGAACTTTTTCATTTTAATACGTGATATGGGTATATAACAGAAATAACATAACAATTTAAATAACTCTTTCAACAATAAAAGCAACTTAAAACTTTTCAAACTATCCGATATAATTTCCATCCTAGGAAAGAAATCGTGTTTTGAAACATTTATGATTTCACAATCCGAAAACATATCATGTCTAGTAAGATTAGAATTAATGATACTAATAACCTTAATTGTATAGTCATCTTTTAATAATTGTATTAATGATGCATATGCTGAGACAAGTCCACCAGCTTCATTTGAATGTAATTTATCAAAAACAATATAGATGTTTTTCATTTTAACCCCTATCTAATATCTTACTAATTACTTGTCTATCTTTATTCATATCAAATTTACGTGCAAACATGTATTGTCCATCCATAAAATACTCCATATCTTCAACACCTAATGTTTTTGGACTGGCATTCAATCCTTCAAAGACAATGTATCTTGAATTATATTTTAATACTTTATCTTTATACTTTGAATTCATCAAGAGCACTTGAAAGAAATGTTCATCAGGACATGCTGTATATTTAAATTTAGAACAGTAATCATTCTCGCGAATATACGACAAGATATATTTCATACAATCATAAGTAATACTAAACCATGAAGACCCTTTATACAATTCAAAGCCTTTAAAATTTTGTCTTCGAATAAAAGGCATTTGAATTAAACGAAGAGCTATATCAGTTAATCTATATAGTTTCTTTCGATTATTTGGATTTTCTCTAAAGAAAGAATATTGCGTTAATCTCCATTTATAGCTATCAATATCATTCACCTCTACAAATTGATTACCTACACCTTTACTTTCAATATACGCATCCATTTGTGCATGTGACATTAAAGGTAAATCCTGCCCACTTATAAAATGAATATAATCATACTTTCTTTTAGTCGATTCAACCAATTCTAACAATTTAAGCGTTGCTTGAACCTGACTAAAGCCAGACCAGTTCACACTCACTCTATCAGAAACCATGAAAACATTGGGATTGTTTTTATACATTTCTTTTAGATTTTGGTATAAAGCTTCTTGTTTTTTATCAACATGAATATAAACATCTCCAAAATGAAGAGCAGTTACTAAGACTTGTAACTGCTCCATATTTGTATGCACGCTCATTATAAAAGCATGTCTTAACATAAAGATTATTCCTTAGCTCTTCCTTTTTCTACATACATCTTTTCAAAATAGTTTTGGTATTCACCACTAATGATGTTTTCCCACCATTCTTTATTGTCTAAATACCATTGGATTGTCATTGGAATACCTGTATCGAATGTATATTTTGGTTTCCATCCAAGTTCTGTTTCCAACTTCGTAGGATCAATCGCATAACGCATGTCATGACCTTTTCTATCTGTTACATACGTAATTAAGCTTTCAGGTTTGTTTAATGCATGTAATACAGTCTTCACAACTTCTAAGTTTGTTCTTTCGTTGTGACCACCCACATTATAAACTTCACCAACACGTCCCTTACGAACAATTAAGTCGATTGCTACACAGTGATCATATACATGTAACCAGTCACGTACATTTTCACCAGTTCCATATACTGGAATTGTTTCATCATTTAATGCACGAGAAATAATTAATGGAATTAATTTTTCTGGGAAATGATAAGGACCATAGTTATTTGAACAACGACTAATTGTTACTGGCAAACCATACGTTCTGTGGTATGCCAAAACAAATAAGTCAGCACTTGCCTTCGCACTTGAATAAGGACTTGAAGTGTGAAGTGGAGTGTTTTCAGTAAAGAACAAATCAGGACGGTCTAATGGTAAATCACCATATACTTCGTCTGTAGATACTTGGTGATATCTTTGAATACCATACTTAACACAAGCATCTAATAATGTTGTTGTACCCATTACATTCGTCTTTACAAAGATTTCTGGGTCTTCAATACTACGATCAACATGACTTTCAGCCGCAAAGTTTACAACGACATCAAATTTTTCTTTTTCAAATAAATCCATGATGAATTCACGATCTGCAATATCACCCTTGATAAACTTATAGTTAGGCTTATCTTCTACTGGCTTACAAGTCTCTAAGTTACCTGCATACGTCAATTTATCCAAGTTTACAATCATATCCTCAGGATATTTATTTACCATATAATGTACAAAGTTTCCACCAATGAAACCAGCACCACCCGTTACTAAAATTTTCATTCTTTTATTCTCCTTTATAAACAAATTGATTATTCGATTCCTCTAAAGTAGGACCAATCTGATCTTTTTCACTCAATACAGGCTCAATACCATTTAATAATGAACCCCAATCCACATTACAAGTCGGATCATCATAACGCATACCACCCTCAGATTCCTTGTTGTATACATTATCGACTTTATATCTAAATTCAACATTATCCGTTAAAGTTAAGAATCCATGCGCAAATCCCTGAGGAATAAAGAACTGTCTATGATTCTCTTCACTCAATTCAACACTTACCCATTGACCAAATGTAGGACTACCCTTACGAATATCCACAGCCACATCAATCACTGTACCCTTCGTACAAGAAACCAATTTACTCTGTGCATAAGGCGGATTTTGCCAGTGCAAACCACGAAGCGTACCCTTCTGAGCACTAAAAGACATATTGTCCTGTACAAAATCAACTGTAATACCCATCTTCTCATATTTAGGCTTCGAATACGTCTCCGTAAAATACCCTCTATGATCACCAAATACATCCGTATCAATAATCAATACTCCAGGAATCTTTGTTTCAGTTACCTTCATCACTATACCCCCAATTACTTAATATACTTACGATCCATGATCTTCTTCAAATAAGCACCATACTGATTCTTCTTATAAATTTCATACGTAGATGCCAATTCTTCATCACCAATCCAACCATTGTCATACGCAATCTCTTCAAGACACGCAATCTTACGATGTTGGTGTTCCTCAATTGTCTTCACAAAATTCGTTGCATCCACTAAAGACTCATGCGTACCCGTATCCAACCAAGTAAATCCATCACCAAGTAAAGTGACATTCAATTCACCATTCTCTAAATAAATACGGTTCAAATCTGTGATTTCCAATTCCCCACGAGGACTTGGTTTTAAATTCTTCGCATACTCAACCACTTTATTATCATAGAAATACAATCCAGTTACCGCATAATTTGACTTAGGATGTAAAGGTTTTTCTTCAAGACTAATCGCCTTCCCCTCAGAATCAAATTCTACAACACCAAAACGTTCAGGATCCTCTACATAATAACCAAATACGGTAGCCCCAACTTCATTTTCAGCAGCCGCACGAAGACGCTTCGTCAAACCATGACCATGGAAAATATTATCACCCAAAATCATCGCACAACTATCATTGCCAATAAACTCTTCACCCAAGATAAACGCTTGGGCAAGTCCATCTGGACTTGGCTGAACCTTATAAGAAAGCTCAATACCAAATTGATGACCATCCCCCAATAACTCTTTAAAACGAGGTGTATCATCCGGAGTTGAAATAATTAAAATCTCACGAATCCCAGCCTGCATTAAAATAGACATAGGATAATAAATCATTGGCTTGTCATAAATAGGAAGTAATTGTTTACTAGTCACCTTAGTCAAAGGATACAAACGAGTACCACTACCACCAGCTAAAATAATACCTTTCATAATAGACCTCCATAATTAAATACATTATATCACATATAAACAATAAACCCTAACGTAACGTTAGGGTCAAGCTTTTTTCTTTAATAGCTTATAAATCGGTATAGTTAAATGCAATTTAACCAAACATTTATATACCTTATATTTAGAATCTAAATCTGAATAATGTATTTTAATATTCTTCAATCCAGATTGCTTCATAAACATTTTGACACGATTCAATCCATCTTCTGAATTTGGATTCTGTGTTTCCTGGTTGATTACACCAAACCAACACTTTAAATATAAATACAAAATATCATCTAGTGATATGGGATAATTTGATTTTGAAGCAATTCTTTTTAGATTTGCCTCATAATTTAAAATATGATCCGTATATTTTTTATTATACGTTCTCATTACAGAAGTTTGCCTTTGGTAATAATGATATAAACAATCCGATTTATACACTACTTTTTTACAATACTGTAAATACTCAACATTAAATAAGAAATCCTCTCCAACACTTTGTCCCACTGGAAATTCAATCTTATTCTCCTTTAAAAGATCTGTCTTATAGACTTTATTCAAACAAAACTGTTTGATTTTTTCATCCATGTTCTGTCTGATATACCATGTAAATCCAGCATTATCACACAAGTTTACTATTTCATCTTTTAAATCATTTAATCTAGTCTCATGATTGTCATAAGTTAAACAATAATTGAAACATAATAAATCAAAATCTAAAGTTTGAATATACTCCATTATCTTTGGTAGATATTGCTCGTCCACAAAGTCATCGCCATCCACAAAAGTAACATATTTTCCTTTTGATAGAGCTATACCTAAATTACGTGCCGAACTGACACCACCATTTTCTTTCTTTATGTAATGAATATTTGGATAATTCTTTTCATAATTTTTTATAACTTCACAAGACGCATCTGGACTGCCATCATCTACAACTAGTATTTCAATTCTATTATCTGATGTTTTTAGTGAATCTAAACATTTACCAATATAATTCTGAACATTATAAACTGGTATAACAATCGAAAGTAAAATATCTGTTTCCATTCTTTTACCCCTTTATAAAAAGACTTTTTACAACATTAAATGTTGAATTAAATGTCTTTCGATCAAACAATACATTCACCAATAACACAAACACACTAATTGCGACAAAATAGATAATTCCATATTTGATCCACGTTAAGTAATTATAAATATTTGGCCCCATTACTTGTTGTAGAAGGAATACAACTACAATACTAGCAGCTAAATTAATAAATAATTTTTTGAACGTACTTAGACTCGATGTTTTTAAGATATGTTTATGTGCATAGAATATAAAATCAAACGTACGATATGAGAATGATAAAACACAACCTAAAAGAATACCATTCAATCCAAACATTTTACCAAACACAAACTGTCCTACTACATTTAATGTCATTTCAAGAACAGCTCTCCACTTTGTTTCTTTAAAATGACCAGCACTTGTAACAATGGTAGATGTTGGAATTCTTATATTATTGGCAATGCCAACTAAAATAAACAATTTTGCAAGAGTAGGATAAATGTAATTAATATCTGTCATATTGACTGTATAGATTTCAATAAAAGGCATAATCAACAAATATGTACAGGAAAATAAAATCGTAATAACAATATAGTACACAAATTCATAAATATTAAATGTACGAATTAAAACATCTCTTTGCCCTTTAGCGATAACTTCTCCAAAAGAGGCATAGATGGCCGTTGAAATTATAGAACATATTGTGTTGATTCCCTGGAAAACAATCAAATATACCGCAAATACACTGGCTTCTTTTAAGCCTAGAATTAAACTTACAATTAAAGTCGAGCTTCCCATGACTACCAGCGTAGAAACTTGGTGAACAATTGCATCGTTTCTTTGTGAAATCTTTTCAAATGTTGGAGCTACTGTTAAATCTAAATATTTATATTTTCTTTTTGCGTATACTGTTAAAATAACTATTCTACATAGATATACTGCACTCATCCCTAATTCTGCAACTACTACATTTTGTTTTAAACGAACTAAAACAATTAACAAAATCAAATTTGTCAAAGAACCAATGGTTTGCGCAATCGCAACAACATAGTTTTCTTGATTAGCCGACAATAAAGCGTTGTATTTACCACACAAATAAAATTCTGAAGCACCACTAATACCAATCACCAATACTAATGCGAACGCAACGGAATAATCCACCTGATTACGAACTGTCAAAGGATATATAATCGCAACTAATAATGTGATGGCAGAAAAGACATTTCCTGCTCGAGTAAACATTTTTCGAGTTGCATTATATATACCATTTAAAGATTCATAATCCTTGTCAGCAATTGGTTTATACATCGCAAACGTACTCGCCTGCGCAATACCTGCACCCGTCAACTGTACATATTGCATAATTTGACGAATTGTAGATACCAATCCATTTAAAGTAGAGCCAAAAGTAGATACTAAAATAGGTGGCATAATAAAATTTACAATAATATTAACGACTTGCTGCAAGACATTGAATATTAGATTTTTTAAAGCCTTTTTAAATCTCATAGTTACCTCTTTTCAATAAATAAATCAGCTATTTAAACTCAACATCATAAATCGATATATCTTATTTAAATAATATTTCGAACTAAACAACAAACAAAAACCATCCTTAATAAAAGATAAGAATTGTTTATCTGACATTTCCTGCAACATACGATTAAAGATCACATTCGCCTTTAAATACTTATCTGAATCCGTCTCATTTAGATGTTGCTGCACATACGCATATGCCTTATCAACTGAGGCAATACGATTATTCTTATATTCATTCGTGATATAAGACATATACAAGTATTGCTCAAACAAATTACTTCTAGAAATTGAATTTGAAGTCATACGATACTTAAGCACAGCCTCATTTAAGTTTGAAATCACAAAACCATTTAATACAGCTCTTAAAGTAAAATCATAATCTTCACATAAAGGCATATGACGATATCCAGCATTTTTTTCAAAAACTTCTTTTTTTCCTAACCAAGTTGGATGCGCAATACATTGACTATAACGCAATGCCTTATTAATTTTTTTAGGATCTGTAGGAACACTCTTTATGCTATATAACAAAGAACCATTTTCATTGATCATCTCTGTAATTCCACCAATTAAATCATAATGATTCTTTTCTAAGTATTTCATTTGTCTTTCTAAACGATCCGGTAAACTAATATCATCTGCATCCATACGAGCTATATATTCACCATGACACAAGGAAAGGCCACGATTTAACGAATCTGTAAGCCCCATATTCTTTTCGTTGATATAAAAATGAATTCGATCATCTTTTAAAGCATATTCTTCTATTACGCTTTTATGAACATCATTATCCGGATAATCCAATATAATAATATATTCAAAATCTCTATACGTCTGATTTAATATTGATTCAATGGATTCACGAAGTAATCTCTCATCTTCTTTATATGTAGACATAATTACAGATATCATTGAATCACCCTCTTTCTACAAACAAATAGTCCAGCTTCTTTTGTCACTACTATTTTACCATTATTCTTTAACAATTCTTCAATATATTCTTTGAACTCATTTAGTCTAGGCCCCAATATTTCATTTTGATTACCATGACAAGACATAATATAATCAATCAATGGTTTTGATTCTGTTATTTCTAATGAATCTTGATAATTATATTTTTCTACATTAGAAAAATAATTCTTCAATATATTTTCACCATTATCTAAACCAAAGATATCATACAAACTATGATTTGATAGATTAATTCTAGAATCAAAATTCTGTACAATTTCCGTGATTTCTTTCATATGGTTTTTACCATATGTACTACAATAAAGAATTCCATCACTTTTTAGTACTCTATCTATTTCTTTTAAACCAAGATTCAAATCATTCAAATAAAACAGAACATGGTTGGCAATAATAGAATCAAAGTAAGAGTCTTTGAATGGAATCTTTTCAGCATCTGCCACAATACAGTTAAAATCAGAACCCAATTTACTTCTGACCTCTTCAACCATACCTTCACTAATATCCGATAAGAAGATTTCTCGATTTCTTAAATCAATTCTATTTTCTTGCCACAATTTACCATTACCACAACCAAGTTCTAATAATCGATTGACTCTTGAAAAATCAATTTGATTAAATAACCAATTAAACCACCCCTGCTTATTTGTAGAATACTTTTCATGCAAAGAAATACGATCATTTAAGTTTTTCGCATTCTTATATTGTTCAATAATGTTTGTTTCCTCATTCGATAATTGAACTAAAGATAGAATCATATTCCAACTTAAATCTGGTGTTTGACTCGCTCTCTTTAAAGCATCTTTTAAAGACTGTAAATGACTGATCTTATCTTCAATCAAATCAATCTGTAAGTCAAAACTCTCCTTTAAATTCGTATTATCCATAACCATGGGAAAGATTTCTTCAATACTAAAGCCCAAATGTTTTAATGATAAAATCTTCTGTAACTTTAATAAATCCAAATCACTATATTGACGATACCCATTTTCCATAACAAAAGAGGGTTTTAATAACCCTATTTTGTCATAATATCGAATTGTTCTTTCACTCACATTCGCCAGTTTTGCGAATTGTCCTGTCTTGTAGTAGTTCATAATATTAATAATTTACCTTTAATAAATAATAAGAATTTAGATTTTGTTCATTTGATAGTACTAAACTATCTCCATCACATTCCAATATGTCCGCTGCATTTTTGTTAAATACCAAAATATATTGAATATTTTCTTTCTTCAAAATATCATGTACTTCTGTATATGTTAAATCTCCTGACATACAAAACGAATTTAATTTTGAAAAATCTTTATCATTTAATTTTTTAAATCCATCACTGTTTGAAACATGAAGACGGTTCGTGGACATTTCAAAGCCACCATCCAGTGTTCCCATACCACCATCTGTATTAAAATTATGACAAGTATACATTTTATAGTTATCATACGGTAAATTATTAAAATAATCCCCAACTTCGACAAAAATATCTGGAATCATTTTTGTGTTCACATCAAATACTCTTGAAAAATTCCATCCAGCTGCACTTATGCCAGAACTAAGAAAATTATATTTTACAATTTCATTTACATTATGACGGAAAAAGACACAAACCAACATAACCAATCCTACCGCCGCTAGATTTGGTATAAAATACATCTTCTTAAAGATCGACTCATATATGCGCAAGACACAGATACCCAAAAAGAACAAAATTAAGTATTGTATAGATGAGACTGTTCTCATTGTAACAAAGAAATAATTAAAAGATGTAATTGTTAATAATACAGTAAATATTTCTTTCCATACTAAAACATATAAAACCAATACCATACCAACAATACTTCTAGATTGCAAATTCTTAGATAATACAAACATTAATGCAAAAACAACAAAACCATACTTTAGCAATAAGTCATGATCATACCATTCTTGTTGAAAGCCATGATAACGATTTACGTTGTATACAAATTCTTTTGTGTTTATATTTAAATATCTTGTTGCGAGCAAAAAGCCAACAACAACTAGAATTCCTAGAATAGAAACTATCATCCATTTTGTTTCTTTCGCTTTAAATGCTTCAACAAAACAATATACACATTTAATTGTTATTGCCGCAATGAAAAATAAAATAACAACTTGAACATATATTGTTGAAAACGAGATCATGGAAATAGACATTAAAACAATATATATAATCTTCTTGAATTCCATTTTTTCTACTAATGGTAAAGAATAAATAATCAGAATAGGCACTGCCATCATTCTAACAATAGATCCACCATAAAATGCTGCAGTTTGAAACTGCCATAAATCGTATGAATAAACTCTTATACATTCATAGATTCCTGTTTGTAGAAAACCAGCTGGAATCAGAAAATAAAAGAACGGAACAATGGCATATTGTGAACATTTTTCTTTTACAAAAAGCGATGCCAATTGTTTGTATACAATTCCAAATAATACATAATTGTGCAATGACATAGTCACCCTACAAAAATAAGGTAAATAAATGTGGAAGAGTGTCCCAAAATAAGAATAACTCAATTCGTATGTATTGATAACACGAATTAAATCAAGTCCATTAATATGAACTAAAGAACCATTAAAATAATTTTCATTCATTAAATGTGGAGTGCCCACATGATTAACAACCTTACCTATATAATAAACATCATCATAATTTAAATCGTAATATGGCAATTGGTTTGCGATAGAAAAAGATATAAATACACCTGCAAATAAAATTAAAACCCAATTATTCTTCAAAATACGTTGTAATTTAATTTCGTGTCTACAAAATATATTTTTTCTATTCTTAAATAACAAGTATCCATCTACAACGACAAATAAAATAGATTGTAATATAAAGTATAGTGCCCAAGATAAATGAAGTATCTGACATACAAATCCAATAATAAACGTTAAAAAGAAAGTAGATAAAAATCCTGAAATTAGAATTGTTCTAGTATTCTTGTTATAACCAAATAAATCTAAGCATTCATTTCCTAACAAATAATACTGAAAAGAAATACAGACATAAAACACTACACTCAAAACTAAATTCATTCGCCTTTCCCCTTGTTACTTTCATATTCTTTAATACTCAATTTTTGAATCAAGTCTTTTTGTTTCTCTTTTAATTTAGAAATTTGTGCAGTTTGTGTAAACAACATAATGTATAAGAAAAAGATAAATACACAAAAGATGAAATTGCTTGTGGACATAAATCCCAATTGTTTTGAAATCCACGTTGGAATTTGAGGGAATACACTAATAATCAGAAGAAGAATAGACCATAAGATCCACATAATCGCATCATCAATATTTAATCCATGTTTTTGAATCTTTTTAATGACAAAAACAAATGTAATTATACTCGCAAAGATAAAAACCAACTGTAATTTTAATCCCATAATCTACACCTTTCTAAATGGTTGAATCAAAAAGATTGAAACCATCATTCGACTCATATATTTGATCGTATTTACTAAATTTAAATAAGATTCTCCAAATTCACGTTCTGACATTTGAACTTGAATCTCTTTAATTTTTCTATTCTTACGATACATATAAACCAATGTATCAGGTTCAGGAGGATTATTCATATCCAATGCATAATCTTTAATACAAGCCTTACCATACGCTCTAAATCCACTCGTTGGATCCATTACCTTTTTACCAGTTACAATTTTTATTGCACTAGCAATTAAACGGCTACCAATCATACGTGCTGTAAAAGGTTTCTTTTCGCTCACAAAACGAGAACCAATCACAATATCATTTCCATTTTCAATTTCTTTAACCATCGCATCAATATATTTAGCTGAATGCTGACCATCTCCATCAAATTGGATAACAACATCATAATTTTCTTTCATGGCTAATTTAAAACCTGTTTGAACAGCTCCAAACAATCCTAAGTTACAAAAACCATCAATATGATTAAAATTATTTTTCTGAATAACTTCTAAAGTATTATCTTTAGATCCATCATTCACAACAACATAATCAACATCTGGCGCATTTTGTTGTATATCCTTTACTGTTTTTTCAATATTTAAAGCCTCATTATAGGCTGGTATTACCACCAAAGTCTTCATATCTCTTCTCCTTTTTATTGTTAAGCTTATCTCTTAACATATATAGAATAATATGTACCTGCTCTATCATCATTTACTGTATCCACTTTATAGTATTCATTATACGAATCTTGTGTGTTATCTTTACCTTCCAGCACAAAACATTGTATTGAATACTCATCTAATATCGGAATTAATGCATCAAAAGATTTTCGATCTTTAGAAGCATTAAAATTTTCAAACACACTCTGCTGATCAAGAGTAAATTTTGAATATACCTTGTTAATAGAACTCATCGCATATCTTGGTATTGCTGAAACAGACACTACATCATCACTTACACTCGTAGCTATAATTGCTAATGAAGTTAAATATCCATCTGTTGTTACAAACTGAGGCATCAATGTATATAGTTTTTCACCATTAGAAACCTTATCTAATTTTTGTCCCAATTCATAAATTGAATTAGGTACTAGCTTTGGATTTTGTATAACTACTTCCATAGAATGAATCATTGATTTTCTTGCCCCAAAATACGATAAAGATGACATAAACAAGAAAATTACACTCATTAATAGTATAAAACCTTTTGTCAACATTTCACTTGTGATTGTGAATATTCCATACAATAAGAATACAAATCCAACAATATATATTGTATAAAACAAGCATGTAAGAACACGTAAAGCTACAAAGTAATAAACAGATAATGTTTGATATACATTACATAATCCTGGAATCAACATAAATCCAGTAATTAAAACTAAAACTTCTGTGACCTTAAATACAATTGGTTTTCGAATAATTGCAAATGCAAAGATATATACTAAAACAAATGCTAAAAACACAATAGATTTTAAGTTTGACATAAACATGCCTTCTACATTTGCATAGATATCTTCTTTATTCGGCAAAACCATCCCTAAAACAACTAATAATACAAGAGTCCCAAAGGCAATAAGTCCTTTTTTATTGAATTGCGTATATACACTAATAAGTGTAGCTATAGCTGCAACAAACACAATAGGTATTGCGATAGAAGATTTAGACACTAGAACAACCGACATGACAATTAGTTGTAATATGTGTTTAATCATAATCTTCTCATTATCAATAAAGAAAACCAAAACCCATAAAATACCCATTGTACGTGGTATTGATGAACCCAAATACATAGCTGAACTAAATTGCCAATAATCTTGTAAAATCATTAAATTGCAGTTTGTAGCAACAATCATAAGAATAGTAAAAACAAATAAAATGATAGGAGTCCATTGTGCATACTTATTAAATTCACCACTCAATTTGCATACTATTCTTTTGGCAAATTCACAAACTGTAACAACTAACAACAAATAATTTTGAAAGTTTAAGAATACACGACAAAATGTGAATACATTCATATGCAATATATTCGTATACACAGATGCTTCCAATTGCCAAACATCAAACAAATACGAATTAAATTGATGTCTATTATCTAAACCCACAGGAAAGTTATAATAATATGGATTTTTATAGGAAGCTAAATGAGAAATTCTACCAATATAATATCCATCATCTAAATGGTTATTCAACCACATAACATGTACATTCGCAAATGACAATATAAGTAGTATAAATGTAATCAAAAATAAAGCATAATTATTCTTAAATCCATTTAATACTTCATTTTTAGTTATTTTAAAATCATTCTTCTTAAGCCTATACATAATAAATATGATCATGACTAGAATGGATACTATAAAATATATTAAAGCAATTCTCCATGGTAATCCAAGTAATTGAATGATTATAAAACCAACTGCTAAAACAAAGCTATATCCAATATATCCAACAAGCAAACTTGTCGTAAAACTTTTTTGATTTGTTATGGCTGTACCCAAGAAATAACAAAGACATAGAATCCAAAAAATATATATAAAACCACTTATATAATCCAACATTAAACTTCCTACTTTCCAAGAAAAAGAACTAGTTACATAACTAGCTCTTATATTTATATCATATTTTTGTAATTTTTTTAAGCCTTAGGATATGTAAACGGTCCTTTATCCAAATCAAAATTAGGATTATGGAAAGGATCTCCATTCTTTAAAATCTCTGGCCATTTCTTTTGGAAACGAGAAATTTCACTTTGGAAACGCGCTTGTTTTTCTGGTGTATCCTCTAAGCCTCTAGATTTAGATTCATAGTGATACCAAACAGAGAACACATCTTCAACAATCCATTTATTTAAGCTTCTAATTTTTAAACATAAATCAACATCGTTACATGCAACTTTAAAGTCTTCATCAAAGCCACCCACTTCGTCAAAGATTTCTCGTTTTGTCATTAAACAAGCAGCTGTTACTGCTGATACATCCCACGAAACACGAGGTCTACCCATATATCCAAAATCATTTCTGTCGATTAATGAGAATGCAGCTGTCGCATAACCATGATATCCAACTACTACACCACAATGTTGTACTGTATCATCTTCATACAATAATTTAGCTCCAACAGCACCTACATCTTCTCTTTGACATACCCCAAGCATGTCTTCAATAGAATCTGGCTCAATAACTTTCGTATCATTATTTAAGAATAAAATATATTCACCATGCGTGTATTTCACACCATAGTTATTGATCTTTGAATAGTTAAAATCACCCTCATAATAAATAACTTTTACATTTGAATATGTTTCTTCCAATTCTTTATAGTAATCAAATATTTCTTGTTCCGTCGAATTGTTTTCAACAATCACAATCTCTATATTTGAATATGTATTTACATTCATTAAAGATTCAATACAACCCTTCAATAAATCTTTGTGATTGTAGTTTGGAATCAAAATAGATACCAACGGATGATCTTTCACTGTATATTTACAATGATACATTCCATATAAAGGACGAGGCAACATTTCAACAGTCGCATCAATACCAACACGTTTAAAATGGGATTCAATCGCTTTTTTACCAGATGTGTAACAATACATCTTACTTTCTGGATCCATAGCCGTTGATAATGGATGCATTCTCCAGTGATACAAAATCTTTGGAACGTGGTGTACACTATTTGCCTGCTCTACACATCTAAAGATAAAGTCATGATCTTGCGATCCATCATATTCACTACGCATTCCACCCACTTTACGAACAATATCCATGTTCACGATAAAGAAGTGTGTAATGTAGTTATGAGAACACAATAAGTCAATACTGAAATCTGGTTTAAAGTGTGGATCTTCAAATTTCTTTGTCTTATCATTCAACTTATCTTCATCCGAATATATACAATCATGATGAACTTCCTGCATGGAAGCTACAAATTCATATAAACAATCCGGTGTCAATAAATCATCATGATCAAATAAACCCACATAATCACCTGTAACTAATTCTAAGGCACCATTCATATTTCCAGAAATACCATAGTTTTTTTCTAATTTCTTAAATACGATTCTTGAATCATCCCCATAATGTTCTTTCACGTATTTTTCTACTGAATCATTTGTACTTCCATCACCAATACACAATTGCCAATTTGAATACGACTGATTACGTACGGAATCAATCATTTCTTTTAAATATTCTTCTTTTGTATTAAATGTGGCAACAATAATACTAATCATTGGAGCAAATTCAAATTTAGTATTTCTTTGTCTTTCTAATTCTTCTTCCGTTACTTTAGTGGCATTAAACCATTCATCATATTCTGCCCAATTACTAGAGCCATGAACAATACGATCGATAACACCGGAAAAACCTTTTTTCTTTAAAATTCTAAAACCATTTTTTATATGTTGATAACTCATCATTTTAAATAGTTTAGGAACTTTTGAAATTACATTTTGACTAGGAGTCTTTTCTTGAAGAATTTCTTTACTTTGATAATTTTTAGTTTTCAACACAAATCTATACTTTTCTTTCGCATTCCCTTTCCATTTAATTGTATAACCACAATCAATTTGATCTTCATCAACCATAGATAAAGAATATAAATCAACTCTACCCTTTGATTTATAATCAAATTCAACTTCTTTTCCTGCTGCATTTAATATAGAGAATGTAATCGGTTCTTTCTCATACGAGAAAGCCCAGCCCTTAACTTGATACGTTTTTGTTTCTTTATTATAACTAAACTCATCAATATAGTTTCTAATTCCTCTTTTATCTCTATATTTATTTATTTTTCTTTGATCATAATTCAAAATACATTCGCACAATGTATCTGTATAAGCATTTACTTCAATTGAAATAGGCTCAACATCACAAGGTACAGTTATTCTAAATCCAATATGCGTATTCTTAAAGCCCAAATCATAGCCATTTATAATGTCTTCACGACCAGGTCGAAATAACTCGAAATCAACTTCTTTTCCGTCCAGTTTAATGTGATAATTGACACTTTCATTATCTTCTTGATAGCACCAGCCAACAATGGTAATAAACTGTTTCGTTTTTAAATCATGAAACTCAAATCTTTCAATTCTGTATTTCAAAGTCATATTAACACCTACAATTCTTCCGCAAACCCTTTTTCCAACTTTTTGAAAATCATGTATCCAATACCTAAAACAACCAATGAGAAGACAAATACTAAACCTAAAGCTTTAAAATCAGGCCATTGATGATACATAAACGCATTACGATAAGAACCAATAATGGTTGTCAACGGGTTGATTGTTATTAGTGTATATAGAATACCTGCACTTGCTGCAGAGAATTGGCTTAAGTGATAAATAATTGGAGTTCCATACATCAACATATTTAAAATGAAGGCTACAATATTCTCAATATCTTGTACATATACATCGACTGCACTTAAAATCAATACAATACCTAATGTTAGTAAAGATTGAACGATAAGAATTGGGAATACCGCAATAACATGATAGCTAAGTCCTGTACCTGTTCCAATACAGAAAATAATGATAATTAAGCATGAAATCAAAAAGTTTACAATTCCACTAAGAACTTGTGATAACGGAATGATTTCTCTTGGGAAATATACTTTTTTAATAATTCCCCCATTTGCCTTAATCGAACTAGTTCCCATATTTACGGATGTCATAAAGAATGTCCATGGGATAATACCTGTAATCAAATAAATTAAGTAATTTTCACCTGTTACTCCACGACCAAACAAGTATGGAAATACAATCCAATATACTACAACTTGTAATAATGGATTTAAAAAGGACCACAAGATTCCCAAAAAAGATCCTTTGTATCTACCACGAATATCCTTTTTAACATTCGTTTTTAATAACTCTCGATAATTATAAAGATTTTTAAATATACTCATACGCCATCACCTTCTATACATTTTCAAACTCAATTTCTTTAGAGGCCAAAATACATTCTTTCTCTTTACACTCAACTTTAAATTTATGTTTACCTTTTTCTAAGGTTGTTAAATCATACTGGAATTGCCATCCAATAGTATTTACATCCATAAATCCAACATAATGATCAAAGTATGCATCATATACATCTTTTCTATATGTACGATCCACTTTAATATCCATAGGATTTCCATCTAAATAGAAATGAATTGTGGCATCATCTGAATCCGAGATTTGCCATCCCTTAAACAAGTGTTGTTTATCTGTTGCATCCACTTTTGAAATATCTCTAGGACTATCAATATAAACAACAGCCTTACTTTTTTGTTTACCGCTCTCAATATTCTTTTGTCTTTCCTGCTTATGGTCTTGTGCCACTTGTTCTAGATATTCATCCACTACATAAGTAGGATCCCCATCCAAACGAAGTTGTCCCTTATAAATCCAGATGACACGAGTACACAAGTCTTTTACAATTTCCAAACTGTGTGTAACGATCACAATTGTTTTATTTGAATCACGCAATTCTCTTAATTTGTTGTAGCACTTTTCTTGGAAGTGTTGATCCCCTACAGCTAAAATTTCATCAATCAATAAAATTTCAGCATCCACATTAATGGCTACAGAGAAAGCTAGACGCATATACATACCCGAAGAATATGTACGAATTGGATTATCAATAAATTCACCTAATTCACTAAATTCAATAATGTCATCAATACGAGCATCGATTTCTTTTCTAGTTAAGCCAAAAATAGACGCATTGAAATAAATATTTTCACGTCCCGTAAAATCTGGGTGGAACCCAGCCCCTAGCTCAAGCAATGAAGTTAACTTTCCATCCGTTTCAATCGTTCCTTTTGTGGGATAAATAATTTTAGTCATCAACTTTAATAAAGTTGATTTACCAGAACCATTCACACCAATCAATGCTACAGTTTCCCCTTTTTTAATATTTAAATTTATATTGTTTAATACCTGATGAAACTCAGGCTTTTTTCGATTCCAAAATATTAATTTTGTCTTTAACGTATTTGCCTTATCATATTCAACCTTGAACTGCTTCGACATATTACGTACTTCTATCGCATTTGTCTTATCCATTGGATTACCTCTCAAACATTCCTATTTTAGCATATTCACATCAAAAAAAGAACAAAAGTCCTTTTTATAGCTTTGTAATTACTTCATTCCATGATTTACAAACATTCGGGCTTGTGTTCTTATACGTTGCTAAACTGAAAACATCTTCTTTCAATATAGCCTTTTTCATCTTTACTTTTAAATCGTCTGCATCATTCACATCAAAGAAACAAACACCATCATATGTTCCTACAGTTTCATGAGCATATGGTAAATCAGCCACAATCATGGGTAAATCAAATTCCTTCGCTTCACTTATTGGTAACCCCCAAGTTTCAAGCTTTGAAGGAAAAATTAAACAACTAGATTTCTTATAATACGCAAATACATCATCTAATGATAATAATCCAGTAAAATGAATGTTCGAAACAGAATTGTACTGATTCACAACATCTTTTGCGTATGTATCTTCAGTTCCATCAATTGTAAGCACAACTTGATATAAGTCTTGATTGATTTCACGATTTAATCTTTTTGTAGCTTCACAAATAATTTCAAAATTCTTGAAATGACGACTCACACTTGGAAAAAAGAAAGTATATGGTTGAATCTTTTCAATATTTTGATATTTACTTGTATCAATCCCATGTTCAGCACGCATTACACAAATTTGATTCAAATCCATATTCAATAGCTTCTGCATGGAACTGGCAATCCAATCTTGTTGAACAATGACATAATCATTGGCATGTACATTGATTTTATACAAGTATTTATAGAACAAAGAAAACAAGAATACTTTCTTATTATATTTAAAATCTTTCCATCCTGCTTTATACGCAAACGTTGGATTATGGAAATATGTAACTTGATGTTTCGCATGTACTTTTGGAGTCATGTCATGAATTGAAATCCATAAATAGATATCTTTGTCTTTCGAATATTTTTTAAAGTACGAATACTCATAATACATTCTTTTAAACCAGCTTTTACGTGATTCAGGAAGTTCAATAATCTCAAAATAAGATTGGTATTTTTCAAACAACGATACCTTATGTACAAATAATATGAAATGATATTTTTCATATAACTTGGACTGAATGATTTCATCACAGAAATTGTAATAAACTATTAACGTGCCGCCTTGAAATAAGTTAATACCAGATACAACAATCGTTGGTTTCATAACTATTCACCATCTTCAGGTAGTGGTTCTTCATTTATAGAAGGTTCTTCATATTGTTGTTCTTGATCTGTATATCCATAATCATAGTTTTGTGAATAATCATAATATACATTTCCTTGAGCCTGAGCATTTTCCTGCTCAATATAGCCTTCAGCCACACCAGCTGCTCCTGTATCATATTCATCTTTGATCTTATTCGCTGATTTTCCATCAAGAACGGCCTCAATCTTTTGACGAGCAATACTAACACAATAATCTTCTGGCATAACAACCGAAAGCTCTTGAGCCATAGATGCACAAACAGCTGAACTATTTGTACCTCTCAATACATAGTTTTGGAATTTCCAATTTGGCATAGCCTGCAATTCATATTGAAGCAAAGCTGTGATTTCATTGGTTGACATATTTGTATCAAACGCATTTTTGAATGATTTTAACAACTTTGTATAGTTTGTCAAAATCTTTGAAGAAGCTGCCTTTTTTATAATGGCTTCCAATACTTGCTGCTGATTCTTTGCACGTTGAATATCACCATCTACATAGGCATGTCTTTCACGAGCATAAGCTAGAGCTCTAGCTCCATTTAAGTGATTCCATCCTTCATGAACACCTTCCAATGCCCAATCCGCATTTAATCTTTCTACAGCCATTCCTTCAGGCACTTCAATATCAACACCATCCAATGCATCTACTATATCTTCTGCACTTGAGAAGTTCACTCTAAATGTATAGTTGATATCAATACCTAATAAGTTTTCTACAGTTTGTTTCGTTTCTTCAATACCATACATACCCGTATGTGTTAATTTATCATTACCATATGAAGTTTGAACATAATAATCTCTAGGAATGTTTACCATCAATACGGTTGACGTAGTTGGATTTACCGTAACAATCATATCGACATCACTTCTAGATAATTCATCAATTTTTCCATATGTATCATTCCCACTGACAAAAATCGTAAATGGATTTTTTGTAATGTCGTCAACAACTAATGCATCATTTTTATTATTTGTATAATACACAGTTTGATAAATTGATTTTGTTTCATTTGAAAAACCACTATACTCTTCCATTTCCTCTACATTTGCACGATAAATTTCATTCATCACAATAGCCTGAATTTCATCTTCATATAGCGCTTTGACTAATGCTTGCAAGTTATCATATTTTTTGTATGAAAAAGAATATTTTTCTAATTTCTTCTGGCACTTCTTTGTTCCCACAGAATCAATATTTCTTAATACACCAATCTTTTCACTTTTTAAACTCTGAATTTCTTCACCATGATCCGTTTTGGTAATAACAGAAATTGTATTTTTAATAGATCCCTTTTCAGCACCTGTAACAGAAGTTAGTGTACTGTATGTCTCATATAAATATACATTTCCAAATCCCATAGTACATCCTACTAGAATCACTAAAATTACACTAATCACTTTTGTCCAAATCGCATGTGTCGCAAAATTAATTAATAAAATTAAAATCGCATTTAAAATCACAATCATTAAAATGACTGGCAATAATAATTTACTAGGCAATACATTTAATGTCACAATTTGGTAAGCCGCAAAGCCAGACAAAACCAAAAGTACAATTGATAAAAGTGCTGCAAAAATTCTATATATTAAGCTCGTTGTATTCTTTTCCATGCAAGATCTCCTTTATAAACATATCGTATTCTACCATAATCCATAAATTCTATAAATATTCTCGATAATTTTGTTTTAAAAATTCAAGTAATTCTGTATATTCTTTTTTCTTTGATTGACTGATCAAGCTAAAAATACATTTCTTAAATTTATAATACCCATATTCAAAACGTACCTTTTTCTTATAATTCAAATGATTCTTTTTCCCATAATAAATCATTGAATCCCAACTCATTTTAATACGCTCTTTCGATGCGTCTGTACATCCGCCCTCTAAATGAATCATTTTTAACCCTTTATTGAATTTCACTTCTGCATGAGGATATATACTTTTAATACGACTTGTTAAATCAGATTCTTCAAAATACATAAATATATTCTCATCAAACATGCCCACATTCATAAACATATCTTTTCTTACAAATAAGTTTGCTCCTGTTATGAACATGTTCTTCTCATTAAACCGTCCCCATTTATTCCATAATTTAATTGTCCAATTTCGCCACAATTTTGTATTGTACTCAAAATAAAAGGAGTACCCAGGACTCAAATCCTTCTTCAACAATCGAATACCTTCAATCGCTACATTTGAATTCTTTTTAAAATCTGAATAGATTTGTTTAAAAATCGGTTCAATCAACACTATATCTGGATTTATAAAACCAATTACCTCTCCCTGACTAACCTTGGCACCCACATTATTACCAGCACCAAAACCTTTATTGTCGGAAGGTATATATTGAATATTTTGTATACTAGATTGCTTCACGAAAGACTCTACTCTTTCATTGACAGGACTATTATCCACTACAATGACTTCTAAATCATCCTTTAAATCATTGTACTTTTCAATTGAATTTAAACAGTCCAACAAAATATTTCCATTTTTATATGCGACTATAACTAATGAAACCTTCATATCTACCTTCTTATTCCTTGTTTTAAACAAAATACCAAATCCATTACACGTGCTCTTGGTGTTTTAATCACTTTATAATAAGAACTGAAATTTTGAAATAACACTCTGAAAAAACTACCTTTTTTCAAGTATTGAATATGTTTCTCACAAAAATCAGAATAACGATCAAAATCCGTAATATTCTTTTCAAAATCACAATCTACTTTTTTTAACACATGCAACACATGTAAAGCAGATTCACAAAATGCAGTACGCGCATATAAAGCATCCGTAACTGTGCTTGATGTCGTAACATCTTTTAATCCAATCGCATTTTTATCATGTATCCTATATTGAAATAAGAGTGCATTATAAAAATACATGGAATTTGTTTCACTTGCCAATAATACAATCAACCAATCATGTACAAACTCTTCTGTAAAACATTCTAGAAAACGAGCACATAATTTCTTAGTTAAACATAAGGCACAACCTTGAAAACTATTGCGAATCGATAATTCATAAAAACTGATGGATACTACTTCATTTGTTTTAACCTTCTTCATGAGAAGATTATTATTGGACATTCTAGAATCTAAAGGAACCGTAAAAACATCTCCCTTTTGATCTATAAATTCAAAAGAAGAAGCTAGGACTGAAATATTCGAGTTCTTTTCCATAATCGAAACCATATCTTCTACTTTATTGAATTTCCAAATATCATCTTGATCACTTAAGAAAACATAATCTCCATGACATAATGAAATTGCTTTTTTGAAATTCTTTTTATACCCAAGATTTTCTTCATTCTTGTATAACTTAATATCTATATCTTTATGAGATAAAATATATTGCTCAACAACTTGAACAGTTAAATCATTTGAACAATCATCTACAATAATAATTTCATCCACTTTGCGTGTTTGATTATAAATAGAATCCAACTGTTCTTGAATATATGTTTCGCCATTAAATGTAGCCATCGCAACTGAAATCATCGAATCACCTTTTCTTTCAGTACATACAATAAGTCCATAACTCTTGCCTTCTTTGTTTTAATAAGTGAATAATAAGGACTTGTATTTTGGCACAACAACTCAAAAAACTTCTTATTTTCCAATGCTTGAATATGTTGATTAAAAAAAGCACTCATATGACTAAACGCTTCTTGATTTTCTTGATAATAATCCGAATTTGCCAATCGAATTATAGCCAAAACATTTAATGCATTATATGCATTCTGTGTACGAATCTTTAATGTATTTGCTCTTTGTAAGTGCTCCTCTTTTGTTTGCGTATCATATTGTGCACCAATAGAATTCTTTTCGTGCAAACGATACTGAAACAATGGCTTATTATAAAAGTACATACTACTATAACTTGCCGCAAGACTATTAATTAAATAGTCATGTTCAATATCTGTAGAGTAATATTCTAAAACTAAATTCTTGATCCATTTATCCAATAAAAGTGAACAACCTTGAAAATAGTTCATGGCAAGATAATCCAAGAAATTCACTTGATATAAACTATCTTTTTCAACAGGACGACAATATAAATTATTATTGGATCGACTCTTATCCAATTTCATTTGAATTTGCTGATTCTTATCATCAATATAAATAAAAGAAGAAGATAATACATGCATATTCGAATGAGTTTTCATCATACGCATCATTTCTTCCACTTTAGTAGGTAACCAAATGTCGTCTTGGTCACACAAAAAAATATAATCCCCACTACATAATTCCATAGCTTTTTTAAAGTTAAGACGATACCCTAGATTCACATCATTTTGTACTACCTTAACTGGGTATTTTTTTAATAATTCTATAGTTGAATCGCTCGATCCATCATCACAGACAATGATTTCATCTACTTTCATAGATTGATTAAGAATGGATTCTATTTGTTCGCAAACAAACTTTTCACCATTATACGTAGTCATTGCGACTGAAATCATTCTTAATCACCTAGCTTTCTAAAAAATTCGATTCAAAGCCTCATCTAATGTGGCATTAAATTTCTTTGTCGTAAAGTATGTATTATACAAATTCTGAATATTCTTTCTTCTTTGAAGCTGCACATCCATACTTTCCGAACAAACCCTTTCTGCCACTTCTTTTATATTCGACTTTTTCAAATTGAAACCAATATCCCATTCTTCACAAAAATCTTTTGTGTCCCCCTTAATTGTATTTATGATAGGAAGTCCCGCACACATATAGTCTAGTGATTTCATAGTCAACCCAACTACTACACTCGACTTCATGACGTTAAAGCCATAATTACACTGATCAAACACTTCTTGTTTGCGCTGAAAATCGTATACTTCCTTATGGTCAACTACATTGACTCCTACACATAATACTTCTTGAATGAAATATTCTTTATTTTCACCATCACCAATAATATGTAATGTACACTTTTTATGAACACTGCACTCCCTTAAAAAAGCAGTGATTCTAGGAATGTCTATAATATTATTTATAGAACCCAAGTAACAGAACTGCAACTCATTCTCACTTAAATATGGATTCATTGGAAGACATTCTCTATCAATTGCCCAATATAAGATATTGCCACAATGTACATATTTCTTAAACAATTCACATTCACAGAAAACAACATCCCCACTTGATAAATACTTATCACGATTATTCTTCCATATTTTAAAAGGTAATAATCCCTTATATCGATCAATTGGCATGGATTCTGGCCATAAATCAATAATGTCGTACATCACTTTAACATTATGATGTTTCTTTTTATATTTCGCCATTTCTTTTACAAGCGTATTACACGGTATAATACAATGAATTAAACCTGGTTGAATGTCTTCCATAGCCTTTCTTGCCTTTTTAGAAAACTCAATATGAGACAAGATTCTGTCCGCAGAAAGATTCTTATGATACTCACGAACAGAAATCACAACATCAGCTTCAGCTTGATAAACCGCTTTTTTTCTATGCGAAAAATTTGAAGTTACACTCACAACATCAAACCCCTTAGAAGTGTAGTATTTCTTCAATAAATGAATACGATCCAAACATGTATCAAACGCATATACTAATGCTACGACCATACAAAACCCCTCAACCTAAATATGATATAAACGAAGACCTTATAACTATCCCCTAGTTATTATTATCTTTATTATGGATACTTCCCGTACCACCTTCGACAACCCCATCATGTTTTAACACGGAAAAGATTGTCATAAAAAAACATTTCACATCAAAAGAAAAACTTAAATTCTTACAATACTCTCCATCAAGCTTAGCCTTCACATCTATTTCTAACTCATCACGACCATTTACCTGAGCCCAACCAGTAAGACCAGGAAGTACATCATTAGCGCCATAATGATCTCTCAATTCAATTAAATCATATTGATTCCATAGAGCAGGTCTTGGACCCACAATTGCCATTTCCCCTTTAAATATATTAAACAACTGTGGAAGCTCATCCAAAGACGTCTTTCTCAAAAATTTACCAATACTCGTAATATATTGATCTGGATTTTCCAATAAATGCGTAGGCATGTCTTTCGGTGTATCAATACGCATTGTTCTAAACTTTAAAATATTAAAATAAGACTTATGAATTCCCACACGCTTCTGCTTAAAAAACACAGGACCCGGAGAAGTCACCTTAATTAAAACCATTAATACAATCAATAGTGGAGATAAGATTATGATTCCAGCCAAACTCAAAAGAAAATCAATCGTTCGCTTTCCATACTTCGAATACATAAAAACACTCTCCTATTTTTGTAGAGAATTTCTCTACGTAGAAAAGTATACCATAATAAAAAGCCTGAAACAAAAAAAGTTAAGAAAGTTAAATTAAACTCTTTTAATATCATCTTTATATAAGGGATATATTAAAATTATGTGATAATGTCAAAAAAAAGATGGATCATAATCCACCTTTAATACAACCCTTTTTAATATCCAATAATATCAAAATCAATGAAACGCCCAAAACAATATGACCAATACCCGCAATACCTGAAATCAAAGCAGATACAACATTAAAACCTAAAATTTGAACAATCCCACGTACAACTAACATAATAGCCGTTAGATTAAGTCCTATTTAGATTAAGTCCTATATTATAAAATAACACTGCACGATTATAAAATAACACTGCACGATCTGATTTAAAGTTAACATTCATTGAAACCAATCCAAGAATCAAAAAGAATATCATACCCAAGATAAAATAATGTGTATGAACAACAGACAATGTAGTCCAACCAGTATAATAATTCATCTTTGTAAACTCACGATAAAATGCTCCACCTACTAAAGCTAATACTGCATATACAATCGAATAATTTATATATCGTTTCATCATTAATACTTCCAAATCAAACAAATTACGAACCTACCTAAATAAAACATCATAGATATGCCCATATTAGAAAAGTAGATAGTAAATTTAAAGATTACTTTTCTATCCATAAAACGATTCAAGAAACATCTAATATATTCTATTTAAACAATACAACATCTTCTATATTATGACCACTTTCCGAAAATATCTTTTGTAGATTATTCTGAAAGCAATTCGCATAATAATTATTTAATTTAACTATAATCAATTTGTTTTTTGCGCGTGTAGCCGCAACATAATGATTGTATATACTAGGCATATCCTTGAGACTATAATCTTCTGCAAATACTATTACCTGCTCAAACTCCAAGCCCTTTGAAGAGTGGAACGTAGTTGCAATGTGTTTATATTTATCTGGTTCAAATGCCACATGATAACTAGAATCACAAATTGTATCGAACAATTTGTCTATATGCTCTGGGCGAGTATCATATCCAAGATATTTAGCCAATGCTGTGACGCTTGAGCTAAATAACGACTCATCATTTATATTCTCTTCAATTTTGCTGAATATTTTTTTTATTGTAGATACAGTTTTTCGACTTTCATTTCCTTCGACTGGTATTTCTGAAATCACATCATATACAGAATACTTTTCAAGAATGAAGTATTTAGCAATTGCAGTGTAAAGCCACGCTGTTTCTGTTGTAATATCAGCAATAGGAATCTGTGGAATATAAATACACTCTAAACCATTTGTTGTTAATTTTTCTGCACCGTTTTTTGCGTCTCTATTAGAAAACCGCAATAATGCTAAACTTTTATCAGGGTCAATGTTAGACATTACTTTTGTCGCCCAATTTGCTTCTCTCGAAGACAGCCACACGATATTGTCTACATTATCAGTAGGACTATAAAGATCTCTTGTCTCATCACACAATAAATTCGAATAATTTTGTATTTGTTGACAAGAGCGAAAATTATTTCCCATAAATTTCTTTTTAAAATTAGATTTGGTCCAAATATCTTTAAAAGCCTCTGGATAAGCACCCCTCCAAATATATATTGATTGTTTTTCATCTCCCACAATAAATGTTTCAATATTTAATTTATCACATAAATACATAAAGAAATTGTGCATTGATTCATCACAATCTTGATATTCGTCTATGTATATTTTAAAATATTTTGCTTGAAGATAAAGTCTACAAGCCAAAGATCGTTTTATAATTATTTGAGCCAAATCAAAAATAAAATTCCTTTTATTATCTTTATAAGAGCAAAGTATTCCTTCATTCTTTACTTTTTCAATACCTTCTTCAAAGGTATTTACTTTAACTGAATAGTCCGTACTCATATCCAAATCGAAATCAGCACCATAGACATCCTTCATAAATGGTTTTATAACTTCCTCAATAACAAAGCTATTGTTTGTTCCGATGAAGTGTTGGGATATATCAACAGACAATCTATCCTTTATTTCTTGTGCAGTTTTTATTGTAAAAGTAATTGCTGCAATCACTTTATGTGTATGATTATCATCAATTTCTTTAGCAATTTTATTGACCATTGTAAATGTTTTACCCGTTCCTGCACTTGCCCGAACTATTAAGTTGCCAGAAGTCTCTACTATTTCTTCTTGAATTGGAGACAGTTTCATTCAGCTACCTCCTTCAAACACGCAAAGTTATAATGATTATAGATTTCTTTACAATCTTCATCCGTAAGTTTTTTAATCAACTCCACCATATGATAGTTCTTTGCTTCTTGTAAATATTTAACAGGTTCATCATCTTCCAACAAATCTACTAATCTATCGTGTAAAAACTCATCTAAATCATTTTCTAAATCCACTTTTGACAAGTAAATATGCCAATCTCTTCGTATTTCATTCAGAGCATTTATATTAACATCATATAATCTTCTTTTAGAATCTATAGAATTCTCTATAATTGGTGTAGTTGGAAGACGCT
>UMCF01041928.1_pt1 | contig 35267 bp, 28 predicted proteins | sample 1964131 | NCBI WGS metagenome assembly UMCF01 (sample SAMEA4835958, study PRJEB28245) | human gut metagenome | biome: gut microbiome; material: fecal sample | place: Denmark | collected 2008
GAACTCCACCGTCATCGTCGGCAACATCACCATCAAGGACACCTCCGACGCTAAGTCCAAGCGTTGGGGCAGTTCTGCCATCAACGACGGCAACATCGACGGCAAGAAGGGCGGCGACGGCTATGTCCAGTTCGCTGAGGAGTACTTCAACAAGCTGGTCAAGTCCGAGACCACCGATGATATGGGCCGTCCCGCTACCAAGTGGACCAACAAGGGCGACAAGATCGGCACCTATGCTGATAAGGCCGACCAGACCTACTACAAGAACGTCAAGCTGGGCAACATCTACTCCGATCTGGGCATGACCCAGAAGGACGAGCACGCCACCGTGATCGTCAACGGTGTCGAGGCGACCGACGTTGTTGTTTCCAAGAACAACGATCGTAAGATCTCCTCTTCCTCTGCTAATGACGGTCTGGTGGGCGATGGCTCCATCGTTGAGGTCTACTATGACGAGGATGACAACCATGTCACCATCGTTGTTGCTGACGTGTATGTCGGCGAGATCACCTCTAAGGAGACCAAGGCTGCCGATCCCTATGTTGTGGTTGATAGCAAGCTTCAGATGAAGGAGGTTGACGGCTCCAACTACACTGGCTACACTGGCAACGCCACTCACTTCGAGTGCGACACCTCCGCTTTCGCTGAGGACGACATCGTTCTGTTCACCTATTCTCAGGCTGAAAAGTCCATCCAGACTGTTGTCAAGGCTGAGTCCACCGAGGGCATTGTCTCTGAGTACACCCTCACCAAGAGCCTGACCCTGGCTGACAAGGAGTACAAGTACGCCAAGAACATCGTGTTTGATTTCGGTGCCGAGAACACGATGCGCACCAAGAACACCTACACCATCTACACCGATGCCAACGGTCTGGTGATCTTTGTCACTGAGTCTGAGTTCAAGCCCACCGACTATGCCTTCGTTCTGGATGCCGAGGCCTCTTCTCAGACTGGCTTCAAGTTCGACCGTGCGAAGCTGGTTCTGGCTGACGGCTCTGTCAAGACCGTCTACACCGACGACAACTACGCCGGTTACAAGGGTTACATTGTGACCTATCGCGCCAACGGTGACAACGAGTATGTCCTGCGCAAGGCTCCCAACACCACCTTCAACGGCGGTACCATCGCCGCATCTATGTTCAACGGCGATAGCCTTATCCCGACCCAGGGCGTTCTGACCGGCGGCAAGACTCCCGTGCGGACCAGCGCCACCCCCTCTAATTTCTTCATGCAGAACGGCAACGCCAAGGTCTACCCCGGTAACGACAAGACCCTGTATGCCAACAGCGAAACCGTGTTCGTGGTCGCTGAGTCCGACAGCACCGGCACCACTTACACTTCCTACACCGGCATCAAGAACGCTCCCTCCATCGATCCCAAGGACAGCGCTGTGGCTGAGATGGTCTACTATGTCCGCGGCAACAACCTGCTGGGCTTCGTCTTCGTCGACGCCACTGGCTGCGATGTGGTCAATGGCCGCAACGACATCACCTTCCTGGCTGGTAAGGAAGGCATGAGCAAGCTGAAGACCGACTCCGACAACAACAGCTACTACGTGTACAACGCTGTGGTGGACGGCAAGATCACCACTGTGAAGGTCAGCTACGACGCCGCCACTCTGGACGCTGGCGTTGAGACCAACCGCGTGTACCAGAACGTGAAGTACAACAACAAGGGCACCATCGCCACTGGCGGCGCCGCTGTCACTGGCTATGATGTTGTTGAGAACAACACCACCGGTATCTGGAAGCTCAGCGGTGAGTACACCATCGGTCTGAACAGCACCACCACCGCTGCCGCTTCCACTCGTTACACCGTGGCTTCCGATGCTAAGATGTACCTGATCGACACCGACGGTGTCATCACCAAGGTCGACGACGTGAAGAACTTCAAGTCTGACGCCACCGCTAAGGTCATCGCTCTGCTGGATAAGACCGACGGTGACATCGCTTACCTGTTCGTTCAGGAGACTGACAACGGCAAGAAGGAAGACGCTGGCGTGGCCGCTACTCCCGTCACCAGCCTGGTTCTGGGCAAGGACGGCAGCAAGCTGGATGCTACCGTGACTGGTACCACCGATGGCAAGGAGTACGAGATCAAGGTTTCCATGATCGTTAGCGGTGTGGAGAAGGCAATCGGGACTTATGAGTTCACCGGTGCTGACGGTACCACTGTTGTGACCCTGCCCATCGCTTGGGGTGCGGGTGTGACCTACACTGCTACCTGCGGTGACCAGTTTGCGACCTACACCGCCACCGCCTGATATCTCCCGCGACTGTTAGACGTATATAGACCCTAAGGTTTGCGTTACGTCTGTTCCCCCCGGACTTCGGTCCGGGGGGTTCTTTTATATGCCCGCTCATTTGCGGTGTACCAGTGACAGATCCCGCTGCGTTGTACAACTAACAAGCCCCGCACCAAACGGTGCGGGGCGTTTGCGCTTGACATTTTTCTCCGATTTGCTATAATCAAGATAGAAAAGGGCGCTGCGACAAGCGGTTAGCCCAGCATAGTGGATTTTGCTAAGAAATTCTTAGAAAACCGTCACCGGCCAGGGTGGCGGTTTTCGCCTTTAATACGAATCGTGACCGTATATCCGAAGATATGTAGTGTGATCGTAATAGGCATATCAACCACCTCCTCTCGGAGATGTGACCAACCGCCTGCCGTTCGTGCAGCGCCGTGTCTATCTTATCAAGTTCTCCATATTCTGTCAAGAAAAGCCCCCACTTCGGTGTGGGGCTTTTCTGCTGTTCCGGGCGTAAACCCGCGCATTGTCCCGCTTCTGCTCCCGTCCCTGTATCTGCCGCTTCCCGCCCTCGTCCCCATTTCTGCCGTTTTCCACCCCACCACCCATCGCCCTCTGCCTCTCGCACCTCTAAAACCACCCGTCTTTTCCCGAAAAAACACGGGAAAAACGTTGAAAAACCTTGTATTATCAGTCATATAGGACTATAATGAAAAATATCTATAACCAGACGGCTCTTGCGCCTGTGTCCGTTTCCATCCGCGGGGGAGCGCCCCGCCTGATTTTGAAAATTCCCCGCCCAACCCGGGTTACAACTTTAGAACAAAGCGGCGGTTGTAACAGACCGCTTTTTTAGCGGCTGTGCCCCGCTATTGACCGTGAACTCTCATATAGGAGGCTTTTGCTTTGAGCGCGAAAAAATCAAGAAGAGACAACATTTCCGCCCCGGCGGCCCAACCCTCCGCTTCGGCTGATCATACGGAAAAGACCCCCGCTCCCGCCGCTCCCCGGCAGGTGTGCCGCGCGGAGGGTGCGTTCACTCGGAAGGATACCCTCATGGTGGTGCTCTATTCCGTTCTGCTCTTGCTCTCCATGACCGTCCAGACCGGCACCGTGAGCATGATCCTCTGTGCGCTGGCGTTCCTGAGTTTACTTGGCAAAAAGCCGCTGTCTCGTTTTGAGCAGCGGCTGTCTGTGCCTGTATTGGGTCTCTTGGCCTTCGCCATCGTCTACGGCGCGGCGGCTATCTATTCTCCCTTCGGTGTCAGCGCCAAGTCCGAGTTCTATAAATTTATTGCCGCCTTCTCCTTGGCGGTGATCCTGCTGGCCCGCTTTGAGCGGAAGCACGTTTCTGGCCTGTTATGGGGCAGCGCGTCCGTTTCCGCCGTCATCGCCCTGATCTCTCTGGATATGAACTGCGGCAAATTCCTGTTTGGGATCTTCAACCCCCTGATGAACCTGTTGGGCGCGGATTATACCAACGCTTTGGCCGAAAATGCCGCCTCCCGTGTCAACGGCCTGTATAACGACGCCAACGTAACGGCCTGCCTCTTTTCTCTATCGCTCTTCGTGGCGCTGTACCTCCTGCGAAAGTCCGCCTGCGTCTGGCGTCGTCTGGCCGCGTCTGTGCTGGCGGGCGTCCATGTTGTTAGCCTCCTGCTCACCGGCAGCCGCGGCGCGCTGCTCTGCTTCGCCGCCGCCTGTATCGTCTGGCTGATCGCGGAGCGGGCCGACCGGGTGGGCCTGTTCCTCCTACTGGCGGAAACAGCCGTGACCATGATTACCGCCGGTGTCCCGGCCTCCTCTCTGGCAGGCCATGGCAGGGAAGCGGCGGTTCTGGTGTGTCTGCTGGGCGGTGTGCTGCTGTTCGCGCTGGACGCGCTGGCCGGCCGGCGGCTGGGAACGCTGCTGTCTGCCCACAAAAGAGCGGCACTGGCCGCAGTGGGCGCGCTCTGTGCCGTGACCGCGGCCCTTTGCGCGGCGGTGTTTCTCCATACCGGCCCCTACACCTTTGAAGAGGACGATTCCTACATTGTCTACGTTCTGCCGGATGGGATCGTGGGGGAGACGGGCATCACCGGCGATGTGGACGGCGACCCTCGGATCGAGGTTTATTCCCAATCCCGGTTGGAAGAGATTTACGGCGCCAGAACAATGCTGTATGACGGTCCGTTTTCTCAGTGCGCCTTTACTGTGCCGGAAAATAGCGGCAATCTTTATGCCGCCATCACCGGACAGGCGGGGGAGACGCTGCGGAGCATGGCGGTCAGCGGCGGGAAGAAAATCACTTTGAACTATCCCTGGCTGCCGGAGGCGATCTCCTCACGGCTGCTGTCGGACAGTCTGCTGGAAAGTAAGAGCTTCACCCTGCGATTGGAGTTTGATAAGGACGCGTGGAAGATCTTCTCCACAGCACCCATCTTCGGCCGGGGCCTCGGTTCCACGGAAAACGTAACCCGCTCCGTCCAGTCCTTCCAGTATGAGTCCAAGTACGCCCACAACCACCTGCTGCAAACCATGGCCGACACCGGTATCGTTGGTACGGTGTTCGCGCTGGCCTTTGTGCTGGGTTCTGCGTGGCTGTGCCTGCGGGCCGTGCGGAAGGAGAAGGACAGTCTGGCCGCCGCGCTGTTGGCGGTGTGGGTCATGATGAACCTTCACAGCCTCATGGAGATCAACTTCTCCGTCCGGGGCTTCAAATGCTTCGCCTATGTGCTGATGGCGCTGCCGGTTCTGCTCTATGCCAAACCGCTGCTGGCGGGGGAGACTGCCAAGGCGCGGAAGCAGGCGAAAACCGTCGGTATTCTGGTGATAGTTGTATACGCTCTGTATTTGGCCGTGTTCGGCGGCCTGCTGGAACGCGCCCGCATGACGGACCGGAAGGCGGAACGGTTTGAGACCAGCGATGTCTATGAATATCTGGATTTCCTCCGGAGCTGTGTCCGGGGAGACGTGTTCGACCATGACAGCTACCAGCGGAATTATGTAGCAACAGCCGTGCAGCTGGATGACTGGAAGTATAGCAGCGATATGCTGAAATATGTGAAGCATCTGCGCGCCTCCGGCACCTATGAGAATGACAGCGCGCTGGCCCGCTATTACTACCTGCCCCGTCAGGAGTGGGACGAGCTGTTTGATTGCTCTCTGGAGGGCATCCGTCAGGTGCGCTCCAGTCCCGACGGCTGGAACCTGCAAATGGATTTCTACCGCGAGGAAGTCCTGCCCGCTATGGGCGCGGACAACGCGGAAGCGTTTGTGGATGGCGTTCTGGCCTTGGGCGAGGCGCTGGACGATATGAACGGTGAGGGCCGTCTGGAAACGGTGGAGCTGAATGAGACGAACCAGTCGTTTTTGACGTTGTGCCGCTCCGTGAAGAATCAAAATTTGTCCGATCAGGACGCTTATACGATTCTGATTATGTTGGCCCAAAGCGGAGAAGGGGAGGCGGAGGAAGCCGCCCAATAAGCAAAAACACACCGGAAGTCCGGTGAAGGAGTACCTATATGAGCCGATTTCGGAGACAGCTGCTGTTTTTCTGCGATGCGTTCCTGTTCGCGGTGGCAGTGGCGGCCTACAAGTTCATCACGGTGCTGCTGCCCTATACCGCCACCGGCGCGGAGGAGAATTTCTGGGGCAACGCGGCGCTGCTGTACGGCTGTACAGTTCTCGCCCAGCTGGTGTTCAAGACCTACGACAGCTTGTGGCGGTATGCCGAGAGCCGGGAGTATCTCATGCTGATCGCCTCGGCCTTCTGCGGCTTTACCGTTTATGAGACCATCGCCCGACTGAGCGGCATCGGGGTCATTTCCTTCGTCCTGCTGGCGGCTATCGCCAGCCTGTGGATTTTGGAAATGCTGGTGGTTCGCTTCGGCTACCGCAGCTACCGCGCCCATGTGCTGCGCAATCGGCAGACGGGCACGATCCCCGTGGCCATCCTCGGCGCCGGTTCCGCCGGCGTGCAGTTGCTCAACGAGATCCAGCACAACCCCAACAGCCGCTACCGCGTTCAGTGTTTTTTTGACGATGACCCCGCAAAGGTCAATAAGCGTATCCGGGGTGTGCCCGTCAGCGGAACGGTCTCGCAGTCGCTGCCCCGGATGCGTGCCATGGACATTCACGAGGCCATTTTCGCCATCCCCTCCATGGACGACCTCCACCGCAAGGAGATCCTGCGTCAGCTGACAGACCGGAGCATCAAGGTATCCACGCTGCCCAGTACGCTGGAGCTGATCGAGCAGAAGCCCATCCGCCAGCAGCTGCGGGAGGTGCGGATCGAGGATCTGCTGGGCCGGGACGCCATTCATCTGGATACGACCGCTGTGGGAGGGCTGCTGTCCGGGCGCACCGTATTGGTCACCGGTGGCGGCGGCTCCATCGGCAGCGAGCTGTGCCGCCAGATCGTCAAGTACGGTCCCAAGCGGCTGGTTATTTTTGATATTTACGAAAACAACGCCTATGACATCCAGCAGGAGCTGCTGTACCAGTACGGCAGGGAGCTGCCCCTCAGCGTGGAGATCGGCTCCGTCCGGGACTCCCGGCGGCTGGAACTGCTGTTTGATACCTACAAGCCCGACGTGGTGTTCCACGCCGCCGCCCATAAGCACGTTCCCCTGATGGAGAGCAATCCGCAGGAGGCCATCCGCAACAACGTGTTCGGTACGCTGAACACCGTCCGGGCGGCAGATGCCCACGGCGTCAAAAAGTTTATCCTGATCTCCACGGATAAGGCCGTCAACCCCACCTCCGTCATGGGCGCTAGCAAGCGCCTGTGCGAAATGGTGGTGCAGTCCATGGCCGGCTGCTCCCAGACCACCTTCGCCGCGGTGCGCTTCGGCAATGTGCTTGACTCCAACGGCTCCGTGGTGCCCCTGTTCCGCCGTCAGATCGCGGCGGGCGGCCCCGTCACCGTGACGGACAAGCGGATCATCCGCTATTTCATGACCATCCCCGAGGCCGCCCAGCTGGTGCTGGAGGCGGGGGCCATGGCCAAGCAGAACGAGCTGTTTGTACTGGATATGGGCCGTCCGGTAAAAATTCTGGAACTGGCGGAGAACATGATCCGACTGTCCGGCTACGAGCCGTACCGGGATATCGAGATCGTGGAGACCGGCCTGCGTCCCGGCGAGAAGCTCTACGAGGAACTGCTGATTGCCAATCGGGATCTGGAAAAGACGGTTAACGGCATGATCTTCGTGGAGCACCAGCCCCCGGTGACGCCGGAGGAACTGGAACGAAAGCTGACGCTGCTGAATGACGCGCTGGAAAAAACCATGCGGACGGAGGATATCTCCTGTATCCGGGAGGTGCTGCACCGGGTCGTGCCCACCTTCTGTGAGCCGGATGAGGTCAACCGGACGCAGGGTGAGGAAGTAGAGGTGCCCGCCCCTGCGGTATCCTGACTTGTCCGGCATCCGCATGATCTGAAAAAAGGAAGTGTCCGTATGTTTTCACCCGAAAAAATTTCCTTTCCCCCCTTCGCACAGAAGGCCCTTCTCGCCACCCCCACCATGCACGGTGAGGAACTGGACTATATCCGTCTTGCCTACGATACCAACTGGATGAGCACCGTGGGCGAGAATATCAACGAGGTCGAGCGCATCGCCGCCGCACAGGCTGAGGTCGGTTATGCGGTCGGCCTCGCCTGCTGTACCGCCGCGCTGCACCTGTGCGTGAAGCTGGCGGGGGAGCGGCTCTACGGCAAGCCTCCCATCAGCCACGGCGCTCTTGAGGGGCGGCGTGTGTTCTGCTCGGACATGACCTTTGACGCCACGCTGAACCCCGTGGTCTACGAGGGCGGCATCCCCGTCTTTATCGACACCGAGGCGGACAGCTGGAACATGGATCCTGTGGCGCTAGAGAAGGCGTTTGCGCTCTATCCCGAGGTGAAGCTGGTGGTCATGGCCCATCTCTACGGCTTCCCCGCCAAGGTGGACGAGATCAAGCGCATCTGCGAGAATCACGGCGCGCTGCTCATCGAGGACGCCGCCGAGGCCATGGGCGCCACGGTGAACGGCAGGCAGTGCGGCAGCTTCGGCGACTACGCCGCCATCTCCTACAATGGCAACAAGATTATCACCGGCTCTGCCGGCGGCTGCCTTCTGACCAACTCCCTTGAGGACGCCAACCGCGCCCGGAAGTGGGCGACCCAGGCCCGGGAGAACGCCGCGTGGTATCAGCACGAGGAAGTGGGTTATAACTACCGCATGAGCAACGTCGTCGCAGGCGTGGTGCGGGGGCAGTACCCCCATTTGGAGGAGCATATCGCCCAAAAAAAGGCGGTCTATGAGCGCTACCGTGAGGGTCTGCGGGATCTGCCCGTGACGATGAACCCCATCGTGGCCGGCACCGAGCCGAACTACTGGCTCTCCGCCCTCATCATCGATGAGGACGCCATGTGCTCCCAGGTGCGGAGTGATAACGAAGCCCTTTACCGCCCTGAGACGGGGAAGTCCTGCCCCACGGAAATTTTGGAGGTCTTGGCGCGGTACAACGCCGAGGGCCGCCCCATCTGGAAGCCCATGCACATGCAGCCCATGTACCGCCTGCACGAGTGCGTGGGCCGGGAGGGAAGCCTCCGCTGCCGCACCAACGCCTATATCGCCGGCGGCGTTCCCGATGTGGGCGCGGACATTTTCCAGCGGGGCCTGTGCCTGCCCAGCGACAACAAGCTGACGGAGGAGCAGGTGGACGGCATCATCGCGCTGATCCACGCCTGCTTCGCGTAAAAAAGAGCATAGGAAGTTATTTTTGTGAAACAGGCAAGGCCGGGCGTCTACGCCCGTTACATCAAGCGAATATTGGACGTTCTTCTCTCCGGCTGTGCCCTCATCGTGCTGTCCCCGGTGCTGCTGATCGTGGCCGTTCTGGTGCGGACAAGACTGGGCAGCCCCGTCATTTTCTGTCAGCCGCGCCCCGGTAAGGACGAGAAGATCTTCAAAATGTATAAGTTCCGCTCCATGACGGACGCACGGGACGAAAACGGCGAACTGCTGCCCGACGAGGTCCGGCTGACGAGGTTTGGCCGTACCCTCCGCTCCACCAGCCTTGACGAGCTGCCGGAGCTTTGGAACATCTTCAAGGGCGATATGTCCATCGTCGGTCCCCGGCCGCAGCTGGTGCGGGATATGGTGTTCATGACGCCGGAACAGCGTCTCCGCCATACCGTGATGCCGGGCCTGACGGGACTTGCGCAGGTCAGCGGACGCAACGCGATCTCCTGGGAGAATAAGCTGGCCACAGATTTGCGCTATATCCGCCGCATCACCTTCTTGGGCGATGTGAAGATCGTTCTGCTCACGGTGAAAAAGGTCTTTTGCCGGGAGGATATTTCCGCTGACGGTATGGACACCGCCGAGGATCTGGGCGATTATCTGCTCCGAACAGCGCAGGTGAGCCAGGAAGCGTATCAGAAATTACAGGCAGAGAGCAAAGAACTGCTGACAGGAGTACGGTAAAAAATGCACGATCTCGTTTCCATCATTATGCCATCGTACAATACGGCGCAATATATTGCGGACTCCATCCGCTCGGTGCAGGCGCAGACCTATAAGAACTGGGAGCTGCTGATCGTTGATGACTGCTCCTCGGATAACAGCGACGATGTGGTCGCGCCGTTTTTGTCAGACGCGCGTATCCATTATTTGAAAAATGAGGTGAACAGCGGCGCTGCGGTCTCCCGTAATTATGCGTTGCGGGAAGCAAAGGGGCGTTGGATCGCCTTTCTGGATAGCGACGATCTCTGGCAACCGGAGAAGCTGGCGTGGCAGATCCTCTTTATGGAAAAGGAGAACTGCCATTTTTCTTACACATATTACCAGGAGATCGACGAGGCGTCACAGCCGTTAGGCGTGACGGTGCAAGGACCGCGGCATATCACGAAAGCAGGGATGCTGCGCTTTTGCTGGCCCGGCTGCCTCACCGTCATGTATGACGCGCAGGAGATCGGGCTGCTCCAGATCCCGGATATCCGGAAGAATAATGACTATGCCATGTGGCTGCATGTGATCGACAAAGCGGATTGTTACCTCCTGCCGGAGATTCTGGCGGGCTATCGCCGCCGCAGCGGCTCGATCAGCAATCAGAGCTATATTAAACTCATCAAATGGCATTACAGACTCTTTCGGCAGGTTCGAAAGGAATCCGCATGTCTCAGTGTTGTGCATACGGTGGGAAACTTGATATTCGGCGTATATAAAAAGATCCGCTATGTAAAGCATGCGTGAGAATAACAGAGGATCGGTGGAGGAACTGATATGAAAATTGCGGTTGCCGGGATCGGCTATGTAGGACTGTCTCTTTCCATACTGCTCGCGCAGCATCATGAAGTTTGGTCTGTGGATGTGGTTCCTGAAAAAGTGGACCTGCTGAACCGCAGACAATCTCCGATCCGGGATGCGGAGATCGAGCGGTATTTGCAAGAGAAGCCCTTGAATCTGCGGGCTACCGTTGATGCGGAATCAGCCTACCGGGATGCGGACTATGTGATCGTGGCGACGCCCACCAACTATGACGATGAAAAGGACTTCTTTGATACATCTTACGTGGAGGCAGTGATCCGGCTGGTTCGCTCGACAGCACCGGAGGCTGTGATCGTTATCAAATCCACGATACCGGTGGGGTATACTGCGGCGATGCGAAAGAAATATGATACCGAGCGGATCCTGTTCTCCCCGGAATTTCTGCGTGAATCCCACGCTCTGTATGATAACCTCCATCCCAGCCGTATTATTGTGGGTGCGCCGGAGAGCTGCAGAATGGAGGCGGAGGGATTTGCCGCCTTGCTGCAGGAGGGCGCGCTGGAACAGGACATTCCCACGTTGATCTGTTCATCGACAGAGGCAGAGGCTGTAAAGCTTTTTGCCAATACCTTTCTTGCGTTGCGTGTCAGCTTTTTCAATGAGCTGGATACCTATGCCCAAAGTAAGGGGCTGGATACAGCAGATATCATCAACGGAGTGTGCCTTGATCCCCGCATCGGGAGCTACTATAACAATCCTTCTTTCGGCTATGGCGGGTATTGTCTGCCGAAAGATACAAAGCAGCTGTTGGCAAACTATCGGGATGTGCCGCAGGATCTAATGGCGGCTGTTGTTCGGTCGAATCAGACGCGCAAGGAATTTATTGCGGAGGATGTTATGCGCCGCCGCCCGAAGGTAGTCGGAGTTTACCGGCTGACGATGAAATCGAACAGCGACAATTTCCGCTCCAGTGCGATTTTAGATGTAATGGAGAAGCTGCGCGGTAAAGGGATCGAAATTATGATCTATGAGCCGACGCTGCATGAAGAAAGCTTTTGCGGTTATCGCTGCATACAAGACTTAGAGACATTTAAAGCCGATGCAGATGTGATCCTTGCCAACCGCAAAACAAAGGATCTGGAGGATGTATCTGAAAAGGTATATACCCGGGATGTTTTTAACAGAGATTGAGAGAATCAGAATCCATTACAATCTCTTTGTAATGAAGCGAAGAACCGTATTGATTCGACTGGCCGGTTCGATAAGTAACAAGAGGAGGGCAGTTTTCTGCCATGAACTTACTCCAGACGCTTAAATCGGCGGTCATCCGGCTGAATGGTGACCGCAACACGCTTTTCGATGTTCCGGTGGCGCGTCAGAAGGCCATTTTAGAGGGCCTGCCGGAGCCGGAGGATCTGCTTGAGCGCGCTTACGCGCAGTACCGCTGTCAAATGATGCTGGAGCGCCCCATCCTCCGTGTGATGTATCAGGTTGCGGCCATGCTGCTTCTGCCCGTTTACCGGAGACAGCTGCTGCGCCGCGCCGCTCCCCGCAAAGAGCAGGCGGCGGATGCCGTATTTGCGTTTGACGGCCCGGACACGATCCTCCCATGCTCGCTCCGGCAGGAGTTTCCCGGTATCCGGCAGGTGCGGGACTTCCAGAACGCGCTCTTTCTGACAGGGGAGGACTGTTCTTTCCTGAGGGAGCTGGCACACCGCTATCCCGCTGCGTTCTACTTCCGTTTCAAGTGCATGGCGAAACTCGCCATGTACCGGAGCCTGTATGAAACGTACCGCCCTAAAGCCATCATCGTCAGCGAGGAATATTCCTACACCTCCTCATTCCTGACGGAATACTGCCATCGTCTCGGCGTGGAGCACATCAACGTCATGCATGGAGAAAAGCTCTACTATATCCGTGATTCTTTCTTCTGCTTTGACCGCTGCTATGTCTGGGACGAATATTACCGCAAGCTCTTTTGTGCGCTGCGGACGGAGCCGACGCAGTTCCGCGTGGAGCTGCCTCCGTCCATGCAGCCGTGGGACGCGCAAGACGTGGAAAAGGCTGTGGACTACACTTATTATTTGCAGGCAGAAACGCCGCAGATGCTGGAAAAAATTGCGAAACGCCTGCAAATGCTGCGGAAAAGCGGTGTTGTGGTGGCCATACGGCCCCACCCGGTATACTCAGATATGGCAACCGTCCGGCGGCTGTTTTCCGATTTTGAGATCGAGGTGAACGCCGAAGTAGGGATCGAGACCTCTATCCTTCGCACGCGCCATGTCATCGGACTGTATTCTACCGTTTTATATCAGGCTCACATCAATCATGTTCCGGTGGTGATCGACGATTTAACGGAACCGGAGCGCTTCGCGCAGCTCAGATCGCTGCGCTATATCATGCTGGACAAGCCTCACGAGCTGCTGTCCGCGCTGTTACAGGAGGACCTCCCAACATGAAAGAAACCTTGAAACGATTGCGGCAGAGCCGCTGTCTTCCGTATCTTGCGGCGGCGCTGAGCTTTCTTGCCGCCTGGACCGGCGAAACAGGCAGCCTCGTATGGGGGGGACTTTGTATCCTGCTCTCCCTGCCGCTGTTGGCTGCGCCGGAATATCTGCTGGCGCCGCTGCTGACTGCCATTTTGCTGGACAATAACTGTAATATTCTCCCGGGGCTGACCGCTTCCCGCTATTTTACGCTGCTGTTTTTGGCGGTTGAGGGGCTGAACGTCCTCCTGCGGGAAAAGCCGGGGCAGTGGGTGCGCCGGTTTGCCTATCCGGCGCTGCTGATCCTCTATGTCTTCTTTTCCGCAGCCTGTATTGGGCATTGCGTTACTCCCGATACATTCTCCCTCGGCATGAGTGTCGCTTTAGCGGTGCTGATGGCCGCGCTCCCCAGTCAGCGCAGGGCGCGGCTCTGGCGGCTGCTCCCATGGAGCTGCGTGGCGGTGGTCTCTTATATGCTCTTCTGCCTGAATTTCCGCGAGGTCGAGGCTCCCGGCGGTCGCTATTGGTTTATGGGCGCTACCAATGTCAACGTCATTGGCATGAGCCTCGCCCAAACCGCTATCCTGTTTTTCGCAGCCATGTCTGTACGCCTCGTTGACCGTAAAGGCGAGTGGAGGTCTGTTGTCTGTTTCGTCGGCTATGTCTGCTCGCTGTACCTGCTGATCCTCACCGGATCACGCAGTTCTCTCTTTGGCTTGGTGGGCGGCTGTGCTGTGTTGGGCGTCCTTTCGCTGCTGCGCGGCAAAAAGGGGAGGGAACGCCGCCGCCAAACGGCAGGCCTCGCCGTGCTCTGCTGCCTGTCCGCCATTCTCTGCCTGACCGCGCCGCAGATTCAGCAGCGTGTGGAGCTTTGGCGGTACGATATGGCGCACCCGGCGCCGCAGATGGAAGAGGCCCCGCCCGAAGCCGCTCCCGTTCAGCCGGAAATTCCGGAGGCCCCGCCCGAAGCTGCTCCCATTCAGCCGGAAACCCCGGAAGTCCCGCATGAGGTCGCTCCCGCTCAGCCGGAACAGCCCAGCCGGGAGGAGACTATCCAGCAGCTTCAGGAGAACACCGCCTCTTTCTGGCATCATATGAATCCTTTCAGCCCTTATTGGGGCGGAACCTCTGAACGGACCGGAATATGGCGGATCCTGATCGAACACTCCATCAAGGCTCACCCGCTGGTCGGAACCGGCTATGGCACCGCCATAGCTGTGTTGCAAGCAAACGGAGATGATCACAGCGGCGCACATAATATTCTGCTCGCCATCCTTTCTGATTTAGGATTGATCGGCCTGCTTCTGTTCGGGATTCCGCTGGTGCGTCTCATCTCCCATCTGCAATGGCGGACAAACCCGGCGGCGCTGCTGCCGCTGGGGATGATCGTCACCGCCCTCGTTACCGGCGTCGGTGAGAACATCTATACCGAGCGTTTCCTCTGGTATGCGGCAGGCCTTGCCCTATGGCTGATGAACAGTCCCGCTTCCTCAGAATTTGAAAGGTTGTCCGATGATGAAAGTTCTGTTTGTGACACCGTATCTGTACAGTGAAGAGCTTCCCGGCTTTCAGAGAAACCGGACGGGCTTCGGCATCCTGCTTGAGCAGATGGTGGAGCACATCGGAAGCCGCTGCGAGCTTTCTGTTTTCAGTAATGTCATCACGCCTGAAGCGCGCTGCCACGAGGCGCGGGTCCTCTCACATACCTGGAGCGACGTGTTCCGCAGCGCGGGATGCAAGGGGGCGCTTGCGGGCTTCGGCGCGTTTTTCCGGGCGTCCGGCCCTCTCTCCGCCCGTCTGCGCACCGGTTATTACCGGATGAACTGCGCCGCGCTGCGCCGCGCCATCGCGGAGTGGCGGCCAGACCTTATTCACTGTCACGGCATCGGTACGGATATGCGCCGGTACTACGATGTGTGCCGGAAAAGCGGCGTGCCCACGGTGATGACGCTCCACGGGCTGATTGCACAGCTGTCACAGGTTTCGAAGGCCGATGCCATGTCTGAGATCACCTTTCTTCGCGAGGCGGATGCGGCGCATTGGCCGGTATCGCTCATCAGCAGCGGCATCAAAAAGCGCCTGTACCGTGAGCCTTACAGCCTCACGGACGGCGCGTCTATTGCCGTGATCCTAAACGGCGTCGCGATGCATCCCGCCGCCGATCTGCCGGGACTGCGGGAGGAATACGGGCTTTCGGCGGACGCACTGCTTTGTGTCTGTGCCGGAAGTGTTTGCGATCGAAAAAATCAGGCGCAGCTTGTCCGCGCATACGAGCTGCTTCCCGCGGAGATACGCGGCCGCCTGCACATTCTGCTGGCCGGGCCGATCGATGAAAGCTACCCGATCCGGGAGGAAATTGCCCGGCTCACCGCCCCCTCTCATGTGCATCTGCTGGGATTTGTCCCACAACCCAAACTGCTCTCCCTTTACCGCATTGCCGATATAACGGTTTTGCCCAGCAAGGACGAGGGCTTCGGCCTTTCTCTGGCGGAGAGCTTCGTTCAGGGCACGCCCTGCGTGACCTTCGCGGACCTTGATGCCGCCGCGGATCTGTATGACCCCTGCGCCATGCTGCTCTGCCATGAACGCAGCGACGAGGCGCTGTCCGCCGCCATGGCGCAGGCGCTGGAAGCTGTTTGGGATCATGACGCCATCCGCCGCCACGGGCGGAAGTTTTCGCTGGACGCCATGGCGGACCGCTATCTTGCGTGGTATCAGGACTGCGTAGGCGAACAGAAGTGTTGAACGAAAGAGGATAAACGACCCGTATGGATAGCCGGCACAACGGAAAATCAAATATTTTCGCCAACTTCAGCTGGGCATTCGCTGAGCGGATCATGGCGCAGATCGTTAGCTTTGTGGTGTCGATCATTCTGGCGCGGCTCCTTGCGCCGGAGGATTACGGCATCATTGCTATGGTCTCGGTGTTCACCGGCATTTCCAGCGCGTTGGCGTTGACCGGTTTCGGTTCCTCTCTCATTCAAAAGAAGGAAGCGAGCGACGTGGACTTCTCCTCGACGCTATATTTCAGCTTCGGCGTGATCTGCGTTGTCTATCTCATCCTGTTTTTCCTCGCGCCGTATCTTTCCGTATGGACAGGATACGATGGACTGGCTCCCTACATCCGTGTCATGAGCCTGGCGCTGGTGGCTTCCTCCATCATTACCGTGCAGAACGCCTATGTCATGCGGCAGATGAAGTTCCGCCTGCTTTTCCTCTCTTCGGTCTGTGCGACGGGGTTGTCCGCCTGCGTGGGTATCTTTATGGCGCTTCGCGGGTATGGCGCATGGGCATTGGTGGGGCAGTACCTGACAAAATCCGCTGCCGATGTGATCGTCATCAGCCTTCTCAGCGGATGGCGGCCCCGGCTGGTGTTTTCCATCGACAGCATCCGCGCGGTCTACGGCTTTGGCTGGAAGATCGCTGTTTCCTCGGTGACAGACGCCCTATACCGCCAGCTGCGGAGCCTTGTGATCGGGGTAAAATACACCTCCGCTGACCTTGCCTTCTACGATAAAGGCAATCAGTTCCCCTCTCTGCTTATTACAAACGTTGATTCGACCATCGCCAATGTGCTGATGCCCATTCTCTCGCGGATGCAGGAGGACCGTCAGGCGGTAAAGGACACGGTGCGAAAAGCGATCCAGATCAGCTCCACCGTTCTTTTCCCGGCGCTGATCGGGCTCGCTGTCTGCGGCGAGTCGGTCATCACGCTGATCCTGACGGAGAAGTGGCTGCCCTGCGTGCCGTATCTGCGCTGCCTCTGTATCGCCCTGATGATCAAGCCGCTGCAGACCGCCAATTTTCAGGGGCTTCTTGCCATCGGCCGCAGTGATGTCTACCTGCGGGTGCAGATGGCGCAAAAGGCTGTCGGCGTATTTGTGATCCTTGTCACCGCGCTGCTGTTTGACTCCGTCCTGCTCATCGCCGCGGGCGAGATCGCTGCCTATGTGCTCTTCGAGCTTATCAATGTCCGGCCCAACCGTGTCTATCTGAACTACACGCTCTCCGAGCATATTGCCGACTTCCTTCCCCAACTGCTGGTCGCCCTTGTCATGGGCGGTGCCGTATTCCTGATCGGTACGCTGCGAAGCCCCGGCTTTTTCACACTGGTGCTGCAGGTGACCATCGGCGCCGCTGTCTACATCGCGCTTTCCGCGATTCTGCGCCTGCCGCCGTTTCTGTTTCTATTACGCTTCCTTCTTCAAAAGCGAAAAAAGGAGGAACAACATGATTGATTTTCTGATCTGCTATGAGCATGTGAACCGGGAGGTCGAAAATGACGCTCTCATCAAATATGAACTTGAGCGCCGCGGCTATACCTGCGAGATCATTCCGTTCAGCGGTCCGGGATTTGCGCGTTTCTGCCGGGAAAAGGCCCGGGTCGTTGTGACGCCGTGGCTCCGCTACGACGAAAATGTCTTTCATTATCTGCAAATGGCGGGGAAACCGAGTAAACTGGTCAATCTTCAGTGGGAACAGGTCTACTCGGATTTCGACATCCGCAATGGTTTAGTGGTCACATCAGGTTGTTCGCTCTCAGCTAAGCACCTCTGCTGGGGAGAGCATGCCAGGCAGCGGCTGCTGCGCGATGGTGCTGCACCACAAAATCTCTATGTAACGGGGGCGATCCAAATGGACTATGGCCGTCCCAGATTTCATGCGTATTACCGCTCACGCAAGGCACTGGCCGAAGAATACGGTCTTGCGCCGGAACGGCCGTGGCACCTGTTGATCTCCAGCTTTGCCTATGCCAATTACGGGGAAGAGAATATTGCCGCGCTGGAGGCGCAGTTCCATTGCTCCATGGCGGAACTGGTACAGGTTCATCGTGACTCCCAGCGGCTGACGCTGGATTGGATCGAGGAGTTTCTAAAAGCGCATCCGGACGAATTTATTTACCGGCCGCACCCGTTAGAACAGGATATTCCTCGACTGGCGGAAATGGAATCCGCCTATCCGAATTTTCATGTGATCTCCAAGTATTCCGTGAAGCAATGGGCCATCGCGGCCGACCGCAATTATCTGTGGATCAGCACATCGCTGGCGGAGATCGCCGCCATGGGCCGCGCCTGTCATATCCTCCGCCCGCTCCCGCTCCCTCCCGATCTGGAGGTGGAAAATATGCATGAACTCCCCAAGATCACTACGCTGGAAGGCTTTTTAGCCGCCGCGTCCGCCGATACGGACGGCGAATGTCTGACATTGGCCTCTATGGAACCGTTTTACCACTACGATTTTGCTGTACCAGCCTATATCCGCGTTGCGGACACGTTGGAGCAGACGCTCTGCGGGGATGGTGGACAGACCTACCGGTTTACGCTTCGCCAGCGGCTTGTTCTCGGTCAAAAGGAACTTCGGAAGCGCGTAGTCTCCGAGATCATGGAGCGTCAGGAGGCACAGCCTGAACGAAATCTGATCGACTCGCTGCCTCTCAAGCCTATCATTCGCGAAAACCTGCATAAAGGGATCACGAAGCATCAAGACGGGCAAGCCGCCATGGCCCGTATGCTGACCTATATGAAGCAGACGGAGCCGTCCGGCGCGGCAGAGAAGTCCTCTTTCTGAACGCATGTATCCGGCGGCAGCGGCTTGATCGTTGACCGTCTCGGCCAATCACAAGGCCGTTATTTATCATCTACAAGTATTGGGAAGGAGGCAGCGTTATGAACGCCAGCCCTTTTTGTATTCCGGAAACGGAGAGTCTGCGTACAGCGCTGGCCCGCCTGAATCAAAACGAAAAAAAGATCCTCTTTCTCACTGACGAGGCCGGGCATCTCACCGCCGCGCTGACAGACGGCGACGTGCGGCGCTACCTGCTCGCCGGCGGCACACTGGAGGACAGCGCGGCAAACGCCGGCAACCGTCACCCCATCGCCGCCCGCAGCAGGGAGGAGGCGCTCCGTCTGCTGGCCCGGCACGGCTGCGTTGCCGTACCGGTGCTGGACGGGGCCGGGCACGTCACGGACATTGTGCTGGAAGGGAAGATCCAGCCGGAGCCGCTCCCCGCGCTGGGGCTGCCCGTGGTCATCATGGCGGGCGGCAAGGGCACGCGCCTTGAGCCGTACACCAAAATTCTGCCCAAGCCCCTGATCCCGGTGGGAGACCTGCCCATCATGGAGCACATCATGCGCCAGTTCCGGCAGTACGGCTGCACGGAGTTTCACGGTATCGTGAACTACAAAAAACAGCTGATAAAGGCCTATTTCAGCGAAAACGAGGAACATTTCAACACGATCTGGTACGATGAGGACAAGCCCTTGGGCACAGGCGGCGGACTGAACCTGCTGAAAGGGAAGCTCTCCGGCACCTTCTTCCTCACGAACTGCGACCTGCTCATCTTCACCGACTATGAAAAGCTGCTGCGCTTCCACCGGGAGAGCGGCAGCGCCGTCACAATGGTCTGCGCGGAAAAGCGCGTCACCATCCCCTACGGCGTTGTCGAGACGGGGGAGGGCGGTGTCATCACCGCCATGCGGGAGAAGCCGGCGTTCCAGTTCCTGACCAACACCGGACTGTATCTCGTGGAGCCGGAGGTGCTGGACGACATCGGGGAGGACGAGGTCATTGGCTTTCCCGACATCATCGAGCGTCAGCGGCGCAAGGGCCGCCGCGTGAGCGCCTACACGGTGGGAGAGGAGGATTGGCTGGACATGGGCCAGCTGGACGAGCTGGAAAAAATGCGGGAGCGGCTCTACGGGAAACCGTGAGCCGTGACCGTCAGACAGTCAGCCCCACCAACGCTTTTGCTGATCGCGCGATGGCCGGAATCAACTCCGGCTCCCTGTTATGGGAGACAGTGGGACGTGAACGGGCGTTGTTTTTGATCGAAAGCCGTGGTATTGTAAAGATAAATAAGCGAACCATGCCGCCGGGGTCGGCCGCCCCGGTGAAGCTTGAAAAGGTACGGAAAAATATGTTTCATTTAGATCAATTCATCAGTCAATACGTCACCAAGCGCCCGGTGTCCATGTTCAGCGCCGACATCGAGGCCAACCGGGACGCCCTCAGCAAAAAAATCGCCGGAAAGTCGGTGCTCGTCATCGGCGGAGCCGGTTCCATCGGCTCCAGCTTCATCAAGGCGCTGCTGCCTTTTAAGCCCGCGTCGCTGGTGGTGGTGGATTACAACGAAAACGCCTTAGCGGAGCTGACCCGGGATCTTCGCTCCACCAAGGGCATGTATGTGCCGGAGGATTACATCCCCTATCCCATGGATTTCGCGTCGCCGGTCTTTGAGAAGATGTTCCGTGACCGGGGTGGCTTTGACATCGTGGGAAATTTCTCCGCCCATAAGCACGTCCGCTCCGAGAAGGACATTTACAGCGTGGAGGCCCTGCTCCAGAATAACGTCCTCCACGCCAAACGCCTTCTGGATCTGCTGACGGCGTTCCCGCCGGAGGAATACTTCTGCGTATCCACGGATAAGGCCGCGAACCCCGTGAATATCATGGGCGCCTCCAAGCGCATCATGGAGGATGTGATCTTCAGCTATTCAGACAAATTCCCGGTGAAAACGGCCCGGTTCGCCAACGTGGCCTTTTCCAACGGCTCTCTGCCCGCCGGTTTTCTGGCGCGGCTCTCCAAGCTCCAGCCGCTGTCCGCCCCCTCCGACGTGAGACGCTACTTCGTCAGTCCCGAGGAATCCGGGCAGATCTGCCTGCTGTCCTGTATACTGGGCGAAAACCGGGCCATCTTCTTCCCAAAACTGGCCGAGGTCCAGATGATGACCTTTGACGCCATCGGCACCGCGCTTTTGAAGGCCCACGGCTACGAGGTGCTGGAATGTGCTTCGGACGAGGAGGCCATCGACCGCGCCGAGGAACTGAAGCACGGCAGTACCCTGTATCCCGTCCACTACGCGGTGTCGGACACTTCCGGCGAAAAGGCCTTTGAGGAATTCGTGACGGAGGAGGAAACGGCGGATATGGAGCGTTTCCAGTCTCTGGGCGTCATTACCGGGAAAGCCGTTCCCGACAGAGAACGGGTGGAAACGCTTTTCCGTGAGCTGACCGCCGCCTTCGCCGGGCCGCGCCCCACAAAGGACGAGATCATTGCCATCATGGCGGCATATCTGCCGAATTTTGAACACATTGAGACCGGAAAGGGTCTGGACAGCAAAATGTAACCTGCCTTTCCGGAAAGGAGCGCACACGATGGAATTAGGCGGCGAGTTTTACCTGGATCTCAATGCACTTTCTGAAAAACACCACAGCGTAGAAGCCTGCCTGTCCGGGTGAAGGGCCGAGATGCCCTGCGCTGCCGTCTGATGGAGCATCGGATCTACTGTGCGGTACACTGGCCCTTCGACGGCGTACAGGCTGACGAGCGGCCTCTGGCGAGAAAACTGGCCGCCCAGATGCTCTCTCTGCCTATCGACCAGCGGTATGACACGGCGCACATAGACTATCTCATGGATACGCTCGATACTTACAAAGGACTGTTGTTATGAACGTTTTGACCCAGCAGACGCCGGAAGCATGGAACGCCTGCGTCCGCTCCTTCGCCGGGTGGGACATTTATTATCTTTGTGAATATGCGGTTTCCCTAAAGCTCCACGGAGACGGCGAACCGCTGCTGCTCTGCTTTGAGCACGGCGCGGAGCGGATGTGCTATGTGGTCATGCGCAGCGATATCGCGGACGATCCCCGTTTTCACGGTCTGCTCCCGGCAGGCCGCCTTTTCGATCTGGAAACGCCGTATGGCTACGGCGGCCCATTGACCGACGCCCCGCTCTCACCGGAAGCCCAGCAGATCTTCATGGAGGAGCTGCGGGATTATTGTCTGGAGCAGCGCATCGTCACGCAATTCCTGCGCTATCATCCGCTGCTGGATAACCACGCCGCGGTCTCGCCCATGACGGACACCCGCTATCTGCGTGACACCATCTATATGGACACTGCCTCGCCGGAGTTGATTCTCGCCAATATGGACAGCAAAAACCGCAACATGGTACGCAAGGCGCAGCGGAGCGGCGTCACGGTGCGGAAAGCGCCCATGTCGGAATACGCGCCGTTTCTGGAACTGTACCGTCAGACCATGGACAAGCACAGCGCGGAGGATTACTACACCTTCGGCACGTCCTACTTTGACTATCTGAGCGAGCAGCTTTCCGACCACGCCTTTCTGCTGTACGCGGAACTGGAGGAAACGCCCATCAGCGGGGCCATCTTCTTCCATACCAACGGCAGTATGCACTATCATTTGGCAGGCTCGGACGCCGCTTACCGCAGTCTGGCGGCGGGAAACCTGCTGCTCTACGAAGCGGCGCTCTGGGGCGCGGCTCACGGCGTGAGCAGGCTGCATCTGGGCGGCGGCATGGCCCCGGACGACAGTCTGTTCGGCTTTAAAAAGCAGTTCAACAAATACGGCCGCCGGGAATTCTGGGTGGGCCGCAGCATTTTTGACCCGGCGGCGTATCAGGAGCTTCTGGCCCTCCGCAAGTCCGCGGACCCGTCCTTTGATCCAAATAACGGGTTTATGATCCAATACAGGAGGTGACCCCATGGGCGCTTATATCATCGCCGAGGTCGGCGTCAACCACAACGGACGGCTCGATCTCGCCAAGGAGCTATGTCTCGCCGCAAAAAACGCCGGGGCGGACTGCGTAAAGTTCCAGACTTGGCAGACGGAGAAGATCATCACCCGCAGCGTGGCGCAGGCGGACTATCAGGCGGACAATACGGGCCGCGCCGAGTCCCAGTTCGATATGCTCAAGCGGCTGGAGCTTTCCTATGACGATTTCCGCGCCGTCAAAGCGTACTGTGACGAGATCGGCATCCAGTTCGCCTCCACGGCGGACGAAGCGGACAGTCTGGATTTCCTGCTGACGCTGGGCATCCCCTTCATCAAGATCGGCTCCGGCGAGATCGGAAATATCCCGTACCTGCGCTACATGGGCAGCAAGAAAAAACCGGTGCTTCTGAGCACCGGCATGAGTTCTCTGGCGGATGTGGAGCTGTCTCTGGAGGCCCTGCGGCAGGGCGGGGCAGAGGACATCACTCTGCTCCACTGCACCACCAGCTATCCCTGCCCCTACGACCGTGTCAATCTCCGGGCCATGGACACGCTTCGCGCCGCCTTCGGCCTGCCCGTGGGATATTCCGACCATACGGAAGGCATCGCCATTCCCACAGCCGCCGCAGCCCGGGGCGCAGTGGTCATCGAAAAGCACTTCACCTTGGACCGGCACATGGAAGGCCCGGACCACCTTGCCAGTACAGAGCCGGAGGCGTTCCGTCAGATGGTGTCCGCTATCCGGCAGGTGGAAGCGGGGCTTGGCAGCGGCCGCAAGGCCCCATCCCCGGAGGAGCGTTCGATCTCCGAGGTCGTGCTCAAGCGCGTTATTGCGGCGCGGCCCATTCCGGCGGGCAAGCTCCTGACCGCCGAGGATCTGACCGTGAAGCGGAATGACCGGGGCCTTTCCGCCCGTTATTGGGACCTCGTCATCGGAACGCCCGCCCGCCGGGATTACGCGGCGGACGATGCCATTGAACTGTGAGGAACGAGATGAAGCATCAAGTCTGTGTTGTATCCGGCACCCGGGCGGATTACGGCCCGCTGCGGCCTCTGCTGATCCACCTGCGGGACTGCCCGGAAATCGAATTGACGATTGCCGCCACCGGCAGCCACCTCAGCGCCGCCTTTGGCGGCACGGGGGAGGAGCTGACGCACGACGGCTTTGCCTATGATAGCGTGCCCTTTCCGCTGGACGATGACAGCAAGGCCGGTATGACCCGCGCCACCGGCGCGGCCTTGCGCGCCTTTGCCGACTATTTCTCCACCCGCCGCCCCGATCTTCTGGTGGTGCTGGGGGACCGTTATGAGATCCTCGCCGCAGCCATCGCCGCGCACTTTTCCGGTATCCCCATCGCGCATATTTCCGGCGGCGATGTGACGGAGGGTGCGGTGGACGATGCCATCCGCCACAGCATCACCAAAATGAGCACGCTGCATTTTCCCGGCTGCGAGCAGTCCCGGCAGCGTATCATCCAAATGGGGGAGCACCCGGAGCGGGTGTTCAACGTGGGGGAGCCGGGCGTGGAAAACTGCCTGCGCACGCCGCTCCTCTCCGTGGAGGAGCTGTCGGAAAACTTGCAATTTAACCTGACCGCCGGGCCTTACAGCGCGGTCACCTTCCACCCCGTCACGCTGGAGGATAACACCGCTGAGCGGCAGCTCCATGAGCTGATCGCCGCCATGGACGCGTTCCCCGCCATGTCTTATATCGTCACGCTGGCCAACGCCGACGCGGGCGGGCGGGCTATCAACGCCATCTGGCAGGCCGAGGGCGCCAGCCGGAAAAACTGGCTGGTGGTGCCGTCTCTCGGGATGCGGCGCTATCTCTCCGCCCTCAAGGGCGCGGAAATGGCGCTGGGTAATTCCTCAAGCGGCATCGTAGAGGCCCCCGCCATGCACATCCCCACGGTCAACATCGGCGATCGCCAGAAGGGGCGGATGCGCGCCGAAAGTGTCATCGACTGCCCGCCGGAGCGGGAGGCAATCACGGCGGCTATGAAAACGGCCATGTCCTCGGACTTCAAGGCCATCGCCGCCAATACCGATTCCCCCTTTGGCGACGGACACACCTCGGAGAAGATCTTATCGGAGCTGCTGCGTTTTCTCCGCAGCGCCCCCCATAACACAAAAAAAACCTTCTATGACCTTCCGGTCATGAAGTAAGGAGGCACCATGCGTTCCATCGCCATCATTCCCGCCCGCAGCGGCTCCAAGGGCCTGCCGGACAAAAACATCAAGCCGCTGAACGGCAAGCCCCTGCTGGCGTATTCCATCGAAGCCGCCCTCGCCTCCGGGATGTTCGACACCGTTCACGTCTCCACCGATTCGGAGCGCTACGCCGGCATCGCCCGGCAGTACGGTGCGGACGAGCCGTTCCTCCGCAGCGCCGAGACCTCCTCCGATACCGCTTCCTCTGAGGATGCCATCCGGGAGGTGCTGCGCCGCTATGGGGAAATGGGGCAGCACTTTGACGCCTTTATGCTCCTCCAGCCCACCTCGCCCCTGCGTACCGCCGATGATATTCGGGCGGCTTTCGGCGTGATGGAGGAAAAGCAGGCCGAAAGCGTCATTTCCGTCTGTGAGATGGAGCACTCTCCGCTCTGGTGCAACACCCTCCCGCCGGACGGCAGTATGCGGGCGTTCATCCGAGCCGACGGCAACAAGCGCCGGCAGGAGCTGGAGACCTACTACCGTATGAACGGCGCCATCTATCTTGTGAAAACGGAGCACTTCCTCCGCACCGGCAGTCTGTACGGCAACGGCTGCTACGCCTACATCATGTCAGCGGAGCGCTCCGTGGACATTGACAGCCCCATCGACTTCCTGTTCGCCGAGTGCCTATTGAAGACCCAAAGCAAGGAGCAAACCGACTGACCATTCCAAAACCTTCACACACCGTCATTTCATAAGAACCGGGGGAGACAGATCCACGATCTGCCGCCCCCGGATTTTTTGTCCCGTTGACGCACCGTTGTTCCCTGATTCGCTCCCCCGAATTGAACTCAAAAACTGAACCGCTTGCCCAGCGGGCCGCCCACGGCGGCAGGTACACTGTTCAGAGAGGACGTTCAGCGTCCGAATCAACAAAGGGGGAATCCGATGAATCTGACACAAATGAAAAACACGGTGCTGGCGGTGCTGGCCGCGGCCGGCTCCGCCGTCGCTCAGGCGCTGGGAGGCTGGGACGTGGCGCTCAAAGTTCTGATCTGCTTCATGGCGCTGGACTACGTCACCGGCTGGCTGGTGGCGGCTATCTGGCACAAATCGGCAAAAAGCAAGACCGGGGCGCTGGACTCCAAGGCCAGCTACAAGGGACTGGTGAAAAAGGGCGTCATGCTGTCGCTGGTGTGGATGGCGGCGCTGCTGGATCAGGCCACCCACAGCGATTTCGTCCGGGACGCGGTATGTCTGTTCTTCATCGCCAACGAGGGCCTTTCCGTACTGGAAAACACGGCGGTAATGGGCGTTCCGTACCCGGCCTTCGTGAAAAAAATGCTGGACGCGCTGCACCAGACCGGCGATCAGGGCAAGGGCACGGAGGCCCGCACATGAGCACGAGAGCGGGCACCGTCCCGCTCTCCGACCTCCAATTTTTGAAGATCTATTTCAACCGGAAGCGTCTCCGCTCCACACCGGCCAACCTGCGGAAAATGCTGGCGGAGACGGGCGGGGACGCTATCTGCAACGGCTCCATTTTCCTGCGAGATCTGTCCCCGGCCTGCCACCTGAAAGCAGACGGCAAGGTTCACAAAGCCCCGAACTACCGGGCGTGGGCCGTCAGTTGGAGCACCCCGGCGGACTTCGGCGTGAAGGCCGTACCCAACGGGGACGCGAATTACATGGAGTGCGTCCACCTCATCATCGGCGGGAAGAAGATCAGTCCCGTCACCTGCGGGTCGGATATGCGCTACCGCGCCCCACGGACGGCCATCGGCACCAAGAACGGGCGGTACGCCTACTATGTGAGCCGGGAGCGGCACACGCCGGAGCAGCTTCGTGACCTGCTGGCGTGCTCCGGCTGGGACAACGCCATTATGATGGACGGAGGCGGGTCTACCTGCTTCATGGATTCGGCAGGGGAGGGCATCGCCGGAGACGGGCGGGTGATCCCGTTCTTTCTCGTCTGGAAACTGAAACGTGAAAAAACAAGCGAACCGAAAGGAGAGAGGCCTATGGTCGAGATCAACGCCTATTCCAAGGCGAAGGACGGCAGCAAAAAACTGTCCGCCAACTTTACCGTGAAAGAATTTGCCTGCAAGGACGGCAGTGACGCCGTTCTGACCGCCCCCCGGCTGGTGATGGTGCTGCAGAGCATCCGCAGCCATTTTGCTGCCCCGGTGGTCATCCACAGCGCCTACCGGACGCCCCAGTACAACGCCAAGGTGGGCGGTGCGGCCCACAGCCAGCACTGCTACGGCACGGCGGCTGACATTTCCGTGAAGGGCCAGACCCCGGCAGCGGTGGCGACCTACGCTCGGCAGCTCATGCCCGACTGGGGCGGCGTGGGCGTGTACGCCGGACAGGGCTTCACGCATGTTGACGTGCGGGAGACCCGGGCCGACTGGACGGGCTGAAATGCTTTACAGCTGCCCCACCGGCCAACTCGTCCGCTATCAAAAGAAAGCGACAGCAGAGGACATACGTCCTCTGCTGTTGTTCGTATAGCGCAATACCTTTACACCCATTACTGTCAAAAGGGGAGCGGCCGCACAAAGCCGGGTCCATGCCGACAGGCCGAATTCTGTCCCCTTTTTCCGACTTCCACGGCTATCCATGCCGTTCATCCGGATCGAAAAAGACCTTTTCACTGTATCTGCCGCAAATAAGCTCGCCCATCTTCTTCAGGTCAACGGCATCCCTGACGCTCTGATTTTTCGCAGCCATGTCCTTCAAAAGATAAGCGTAGGTCACCTCGCTTCCGTGGAACCCATCCACAAAGTAGGCGTCTGTAACGCCCAGCGCGGCACCATCCGCGTAATCGTAGATCTCGTATTGATATTTCTCAAAAAGCTCGGTGCAGGCGGGCATGATCTCCGTCATATATCCGTAATTCCCGCATGCCTCCATCTCGCTGTAAATGCTCGGCGCAAACGGAGTCAGGAAAGCTGCCACCTCGATCTCGTTCTCCTTGCAATAGGAGAGCAGCGCTTCCAGCTGACGGAGCGTGTCAGGGTCGATATGCTCCCCCCACTCAAAACGATTATCTCCGTTTTCGATCCGGTTCATCGTATCCGCAAGGAGGCGCTCCGGCTCCGCGTCTGTCTGCCGGTATATGTCCCCATAATAATAGCTTCCATCGAAAAGAAAGCCCACATCCTTGACTCGTCCGTTGAACCCGATATTTTGGGGGTAATTGCGTAAATCGCCAAAGGCCCACTTTTTCGACCGCCAATCCTGGATCACTTGCTTCAAAACCGCGCCGCGGCTGCGGTTCGCGGAGTGAATCTCGCGGTAGGTCTCATAATCCCACACCTGCTTATTCCATTCATCGTTAAATACCCAGGTGTCCAGCCCCAGCAGGATCAGCTTCGGCTTGTAATTCAAATTCTGCAAAAAATTCCGGTATTCGTTGTAATTTCCGCTTACAGCGCCGCCGCAATTATAAAAGCTGTCCTGAAAAAAACTGTCCTTGAGCTGCATCACGCGGCTCGTACCCAGAGCCAGCACATCCGCTTGATAATGCTCCGCGTTTATCAGCTTATAATAGCAGGTGTCCTCATTGTAACCCAATCCCAGCAAAGTCTCATGCTCCTGCCGCTGTTTTTCGATGCTCTCCTCTAAGACCCCAAGCTCTCCCGTGCCGGTCAGCGCCAGATAAAACGGGACGATCCCCGCGGCAAAAAGCAGAAAGGGAAGTGCGAACAGTACGATTCTTTTTACAAATCTCTTCATAATACCCTCAAAACTGGAAATAAACAAACTGGTTTGTTCCCGTCCCGTCAATGATCGCAAAGACGGTCAAAAGTGCGACCGCATACTCTGCCGCAAGCCGAATCACTGCCGGCCATTTGGCAAGCTCATCGATCACATCTGTTTTCAAAGAGCGCCAGTCATAGGCCGCAACGATCAGAAACAGGCTGCAAATGTAAAAGAATCTTCCTTTTCCCAGATTTATGGATGTGTGCAGATATGTGCTGATGTCCGAAAAACCGCCAAATGCGTGGCAGATCACATACCATGCGTCCGACAGGTGATCCGCCCGAAAAAATACCCACGCCAGATTGCAAAAGGCAAACACCGCCGCCCATGACAGGACAAGCAACCCTGCATTTTTTCGCCGCTTCCGGTCCCATCCAAGCGCCTTTTCCACCACTTGAGCGCCTCCGTGGATACCACCCCACACAACGAAGGTCCAGTTTGCCCCATGCCAAAGGCCGCTGGCCAAAAAGGTCACAAGCAGATTAAAGCTGTTCCGGAGTTTGGAGCATCTGCTTCCGCCCAGCGGAATATAAACATAGTCCCGGAACCATGTAGACAGGGAGATGTGCCATCTGCTCCAAAACTCCTTGATTGAGGTCGAGAAATACGGACTTTTGAAGTTTGTCATCAGGTTGATGCCAAACAGCTTCGCCGTACCGATGGCAATATCCGAATAGCCGGAGAAATCGCAATATATCTGCATCGAAAAGAACAAGATAGCGGCGCAGAGGTCGAATCCGGTGCAGGAGTGCAGCGTATCATACGCAGTGTTGACATAGGTCGCAGCGACATCCGCGACTGCGACCTTTTTAAAAAAGCCCCACAGCATCTGCCTTGCGCCGTGCATGGCGAGGTCATAGTCAAATTTTTTTTCACTTTTGATCTGCGGCAAAAGGTTAGCCGTCCGCTCGATCGGCCCCGCAACGAGCTGGGGAAAGAAGGAAATAAACGCGGCATAGATCCCGAAATTGCGCTCTGCCTTGATCTCGCCGCGATATACATCGATCACATAGCTCAAGGTCTGGAAGGTATAAAACGAAATACCCACAGGCAGCAGCAGTTTCAAGGTGATCGGCTGCATCGAGAAGGAAAAATACCGCGCGACAGCCGCAACGCTTTCCGATGCAAAGTTGAAATATTTAAAGAAGAACAGTACGCCAAGGCAGGAGATCAGTGTTCCCGTCAATATTACATTGCGTGAGACTCGGTTCCGATATTTTTCAAGAAGAAGGGCGGCAGCATAGGACACCGCCGTTGTAAACAGGATCAAAACCACATATCTGGGGTTCCAGCTCATATAGAAATAATAGCTGGATATCAGGAGCAGCACCCCGCGGAATTTATGGGGCAGCGCCCAATACAGGGCAAATACAATGGGCAGGAAAGCCGCGTATTCTAAGGAGTTGAAATTCATAGTATCCTCTCTCTATTTTTCATTCCGTGACTTTTTCCAGTATACCCCATGTATATTCTTTTTGTCTACAACAGTCCCTTTTTCCCGTCTCCGTTACCGTCCGCAGCACTTCTTGAACTTCTTTCCGCTGCCGCAGGGGCAGGGATCGTTCCGGCCGATCTTCTTTCTGCCGGTCCCGTCCGCTGTCGGCGCCCCCCGGTAGTAGAGCGCAGCCAGCTCGTTGGGCGTGTAGCCCTTGTTGGCCCAGAGCCGGGTGTTGTTTTTGACGGACATCATCACCTTCACGAAGGCTTCGACGGCACTGCCGTCAAGCTCCATGTCATAGTCGTCCAGAATATCGAAGATCTGCTCCATGCCGGCCTCAATGACGCAGGCGTACTGGATCTCTCCGGCGATCTCCTCCGCGTCCCGACGGGGCTGATGCCCCTCGTTCATCAAAAAGGCGGTCAGGGCATCCATCTGCGGCGTGCGCTCGTAGTAGTTCCAGTCAGCATAGCACAGCAGCTCGTCCTTTTCCGGAATATACCGGGGCTTTCCGCCGCATTGGCGCATCAGGTCCCGCACATCCTCAAAGTCGTTCTCCTCGAACTCCCCGCAGACGATATACTCCTCCCAGAAGCAGTAGGGCGCGCCCACGGCCACATGACGGAGCAACGCCGGGAACAACTCCTCCTCTGAGGTGGGTTGGCTGTTCTGCCGATTGAAGATATCTACCAGATCCGGCTGGCTGATAGCGCCGTACAGATGGACCGCGGCCATGGCATAGCTGTCCAGCAGATCATAGCGCGCCTTTCGCTCCGTGAAGCCCTCCCGCTCCAGCTGGTGAAACACCTTGCTGATCTCGGTGGGAACCGTCACGATCAGATCTTCCTGAGAAGCATCGCAGACAAGGTAGCCGAGATCCTCCAGCAGACCGCACTGCTCAGGCAGGGCCTTCTTCACCTTCACCGGCTCCCGGCTCCTTGCCGCCCGCCTGAACAGCAGAAAGGCCGGCTGGTCGATGATATAGAGAAGTTCCTCCATGCGCCCCGGCTCCCGGAGGGCGGCGCTCACTGCCTGTACCAGCGCGGTCTTGTTCATTTTGGAGTAGCCCTTGACATAGTAATTCTTGGCCAGTTCTTTCAGCTTCGCCGCGCTTGCTTCCGCCAGCACCGCTTCAATGGCAGGCTTTTCCACTTTACTCAGTACCATATTGCTCTCCCTCATCCGAATCCCGCGTTTTATACTGTCCCTGCGGACCAAGGCTTCACTCTATTCAGTGTAGCACATTTTTCCAGAAAATGAAGCGCAAATTCCATAAAACCGCCTTGTTCCATGATTTTCGCTCAAAAACAGCGGCACACCTCCCAAAAGAGGCGTGCCGCTTCTGCTTTGTATTTATTCCTTTATCTACCGTTCACATTCTTGACGATCTCCGCCCGCTGTTTCTCCGTCAGGCGGGGATAGTCCTTCAAGACCTCGGACAAGTCCTCGCCCCGCTCCACTCTCCGCCGCGCCACACGGCACACCAGCGCCACAGCTGTACTCATTCGCCCTCACCTCCGAACAGAAGCGCCGCCACCAGTGCCTCCAGTTCCTCCAAACGGGTCTCCTGTGTGGGATGTGCCGCGCGGTATTCCGCCCGCAGCGTTTCCGAGCAGTCCGCCTTGCCGGACAGCTCATAGCCCTCCGCCAGCGGCGCGTATACCGCCCCATCTGCCGCCAGGATGCCGTCCGCCGTGTAGCTCTGCGCGTTTTCAACGGTCAGTACGGGCGTGTCCGTCCCGATTTTATACAAATACAAGATCATGTCTTTTCTCCTCAGATCAATTTACCGTCCTGTATGATCGTGCCGCCGGAGTTTTTATAATTGGTTGAAGCTCCCAGCGTTGTTGGCACGCCAACCCCCAGCATCACCAGGCCGTTAAAATAGGTATATACGCCATAGCTGTTGCCGCTGTAATCTGTTTCTGGATTATTTCCATAAATCTCAATGTGACCGCCAACAAACGTATGGACCGCATTTTCTAAATTGTGAAATGCGCAATTTCCCAGCACAACAGATGAATTGGCAAATGTGTTTATACCATTTCCGAGCTTCCTGCCTGCGGTGAAATAGCCGTTAAAGGAGCAGTCTTGCGCCGCCATATGGCTGTTGCGGCAGTCAATACAATATGTGCTGTTCGTTGTCCCATCGCCAAGCGCCCACTTCAGCTTTTCCATCGTCACCGGCACGCCGCAATTCTCTACGGAAACGCTCCTTGTAAACACACATTCGCCTAAATTGTTGGCGCGGAACGTAAGACTGCCGCAGCCGTAGAACCCCTGCACCCGGACGTCCTGTGAACACGTTCCGCTGAGGGTGATGATATGATGCTCCGTCAGCAGGCGGGGAAGGGCATCGAGATAGGCTTGTAGCTCCGACGCTGGCATGGTGACATCACGCTGGGGCGCACCGACAGCCAGCACCATCTTCCGCACAGGCGCGCAGTCGCTTTCGGTGATGAGACCGGCAGGGGAGCAAAGCACCGTTGCGCCGCCGTCCCCGCTGACGGTCTGGCGCAGGTTAAACCGCAGCACCGTGTCGCTCCCGGCCCAAATGGTCGTCGGTTCATCCAATCGGTAGACGCAGTACAGGATCTCCCCCTCATTGGGGTCCTCCGCGTAGACGCCCAGTTCTGTCAGCGTGTACGAGGACTCCAATCCCACCGCAGCCAGCGTCACAGGCAGAACGGCGGTGCTGCCTGCGCAGCGGGCCTCGCCCACCGCCAGCGTCTGCCGGATCTCCGGCAGCGCCGCGGCGTTGGGAATGTCCGGGGTATGTCCGCTGCCGCCCACCACACGGGTCACCCGCAGGCAGACGCCCACAGCGGTTTTCGCCGTCAGCGCAAGGCCTTTGTTCGTATATGTTCCCTGAATGTTCATAGCCCGTCTCCTATCTCAGCCGCCGGATGCCCCGTCTGGGACGCTGGGGCAGGGGGGCCGTCACCACCGGCGCGGAGGCGGGCAGACGGCTTTTCACGTCCTCCGCCAGAGACGCCTGATACGCCGCGCGGAATTCCTCCGTCCGGCGGTCCGTGTCGCCGTCATCGCCCCCCGCCAGCAGCGATGCGAAGGACTGGGGCACGCCGCCCCGCTCCAAGGCGGCTCTGGCCCGCTCCACCTGCTCCCGGCGGAGCTTTTCTGCCCGCAGAGTTTCCAGTTCCTGCTTTTCTTCTTCGTTCATACGTTACTCCTCCGTCTCCATGGTTTCCTCGGCCTTGCGCCGCAGTTCCTCCTCCGCGTCCTTCACCCACGGCAGCTGTTCCAGAATGGTGCGCTTGGACAGCAGGGGAGAGAGGGACAGCAGCGTGCCCGCCAGCGCCGTGTGATCCTGCGGCAGATTCTTGTAAAACGTGACCTGCCCCTGTTCCAGCGCCACCGGCGTCCCCAGCAGGGCAAAGCCGCCGGAAAGCGCCGTCAGCAGCCGGTGCAGGCCGTCCAGAAAGCTGCGCTCCTTGGCAAGGCGCACCTGTTCGATGCCCCACAGCTTGTACTGCATCGCCACGCCGGAGGCGTTCCCGGCGAAGCGCTCGTCGGAGAGATCCGGCGTCATGCTCAGTTCCAGAATGCTGCGGCGCAGATTGCTCTCCAGCTGGGCGAGGGCCTCGTGGTTCAGATTCTTCACCACGAATTCCGCACGGCCTCCCTCCGCCAGAGAGAGGATGCGGGTGCGGTTGGCCTCGTCGATGTCCCCCTGGGTCGTTCCCTGCATGCCGTACAGTGCAAGAAAGGCGTTGGCCACCGACTGCATATCGTCCATGGCCCCGGAGAGCAGCAGGTTGTATGCGTCCAGCAGGCCCGTCACCATCTCGAAATCGCCGCAGGTCTGGCAGTTGTTGTTGAAGGGCACCAGTGCCAGATGCCCCGGCAGATTTTCCTCCGGCGCGCCCAGAGCCGCCCGCTGACCGTCCCATGTGAAGGGCGTGACCCGCTCCTCCTCGTAGAGCATCCCGCATACGGTGTCGTCCGGGCGCTTGAACAGCCGGACGGCGGCGCGGAGCGGCTCACCGGCCTCGCCGCCGCGGATGCCGAAGCAAGTGAGGGGGTCGCACCGGCACACCCGCACGCCGGACTGTTCCAGCCACACCAGCGCGAACCCCTCGCCGCAGATGCTCATGTCCCGGCCAATGTCAAAGAGCAGGTGATCCATGGGCAGACCGGCATAGATCCGCCCCTCCTCCGGACGCTCATAGGAAAGGGTAGGGGGTACGCCGAGGAAATACCCGGTCTGCACCTCCGTGATGTAGCGGGGGAAGGGAACCCGCAGCAGATTGTTGGGCCGTCCCCGGACGGCCTCGCCCTTGGGCACGGGCTGCTGGCCCTCGTAGTAGTCCCACAGCCGCTCCCTGTGGGGACGGACCCGGTACAAAAAGTCCGACACCGCCCCGGTCAGAGATTCCTCTGTCAGCGCCCCGGCGCAAATGTAGTCCTGTTTCAAATACGCAAACCTCCTCGATCGCAAAACCCGGCCGGAATGTTCCGCCGCGCACCCGTTTCACCGCGATCAGGCGGCAGCCTTGGCCCCGCCCTGTATGACTTTCTTCGGTGACGGCCTGTGCGCGGCCCGGTGAACAGACAGTCTCGGATACCCATAGGTATCGCTATGACCCCGGCGGCGATGCCCGACGGCCCGCCGTCCCGAAAGGCCCTCTCTGTTCCGTACTGTCGCCTCTTCCGGCCCTATACTTTTATTGTAAGGACCCTCGCCGCCCTACACGCCGGAACCGATTCCGAAAAACAGTTCCGCTCTCCGCCTCGCACAGCCCATGGAGTGTTTGTGCGTTGAGCTGTACGAATATAATTCCCCTCTGAAATCGTTGATTTCAGAGGGGTTGTTCTTTGTCTATACCTGTCCCACAGGAAAAACAAATCAACTTTTCAGTTGCTATACTTGTATGCAAACAATTCCTGAAAGGGAAAATCAGGCCTGTTCAAATATTTGAAATATTGTCTAAGTACCTATCGCCAATTAGGCCGAGGCAACAATGTTAGTGTCGGGAGTTCACGACCCTGAGGGTTAGTTACGCCCGCCGCGAATAACAATATAAGCGTTATCAAAACCCTGTTTCCGCTGTAGCTTTCCAATCCCGGTTTTCTTAAAACACCTTACAATATTACGTAATTAGTGCTTACTGAACGGCGCAAAAAAGCTCGGAAGCCATTGAAAACACCGGGAAAAACAAGGGTAATATGGTATAATATCTGCAAAGGGATTCAGGAGTTCTAAAGAAAAAGTTTGCAGGTGATGAAGATGTATCGGCACGAAGTTTATGACCAGCTTAAGATGGAGATGCCCTTTGGGGTCACATTGTGTGAGGATACCGCAATAAGCTCTTTTGCTTACTTGCGGTAGCTACCTTGTACTTTGTGCAGGCTTATCTTAATGACATGATGCCGGGGTCAAAAGTATAGGAAATTTCTGAAAA
>UMCF01102927.1_pt1 | contig 33009 bp, 23 predicted proteins | sample 1964131 | NCBI WGS metagenome assembly UMCF01 (sample SAMEA4835958, study PRJEB28245) | human gut metagenome | biome: gut microbiome; material: fecal sample | place: Denmark | collected 2008
ATGAACTCTGGATTTCCCGGAGTTCTTTTTGATTTAATAGTTTAATAGGATGAAGGCTTCAGGTTATATATAATTTGTATCTATTGATTCTACAGAAAATATCAATAAAATCAACAACTTGTCTGTAAATTCCCCTATGTTTTGTGGTATACTGTATGTGGGTCATTTTCGTTCTTGAGAGAATGATACTAATAACACATCACATGGAGGATAAAATGTTAGAGAAGTTTTTCAAACTGAAAGAAAACGGAACTACGGTTAAGACGGAAGTAATTGCCGGTATTACGACATTTATGACCATGGCGTATATCCTTGCCGTAAATCCAAACATGCTGTCAGCAGCAGGAATGGACAGTACAGCAGTACTGATCGCTACCTGTCTTGCTTCATTTATCGGTACCATGGCAATGGCGCTGCTTGCAAATTATCCGTTTGCACTGGCACCTGGTATGGGACTGAATGCATACTTCGCATATACAGTATGCGGTAATATGGGATATTCCTGGAAGGTTGCTTTGATGGCAGTATTCCTGGAAGGTATTGTATTTATCGTATTGTCTCTGACAAGTGTTCGTGAGGCAATATTCAATGCAATTCCAAGTACATTGAAAAAGGGTGTAAGTGCCGGTATCGGTTTATTTATCGCATTTATCGGACTTCAGGGAGCACATATCATCGTCAATGATGATTCGACACTTTTAACATATTGTAAATTTGCAGATAACTGGCATACACAGGGAATCTGTGCTGTTCTTGCACTGATCGGTCTGTTCATCACAGTCATTCTTTATGTCAAAGGTTTTAAGGGATCTATTCTGATCGGTATTATTTCTACATGGGTACTTGGTATGATCTGTCAGGCAGCCGGAATCTACCGTATCGACGCAGAGGCAGGCTTTTATTCTCTGTATCCAACCATGCATATGACAGACTTCGGCAAGATCTCTACCACATTTGGTCAGTGTTTTAATGCTGATTTCAAGGGTGTTGGTGTATTTAACTTTATCGTTGTACTCTGCTCCTTCCTGTTTGTAGATATGTTCGATACCATCGGAACACTGGTGGGTGTATCTTCAAAGGCAGGTATGCTTGATGAAAATGAAAAGCTTCCAAACATTAAACCGGCCCTTTTGGCAGATGCTATTGCAACAAGTGCCGGTGCTATCATCGGTACAAGTACAACTACAACTTATGTAGAGAGCTCTGCAGGTGTTGGTGCAGGTGCCCGTACAGGTCTTGCTTCTGTTGTAACAGCAGTACTGTTCCTTCTGGCAATTTTCTTTGCACCGATCTTTACAGCAATTCCGGGCTTTGCAACAGCTCCGGCTCTGATCTTTGTCGGTTTCTTAATGATCTCTTCTGTTGTTGACATCGACTTCAATGATCTGACAGAGGCCGTTCCGGCATATATGACAATTCTGGCAATGCCATTTGCCTATAGTATTGCAGAGGGAATTTCTCTGGGCGTTATCTCTTATGTTGTGATCAATGTGATCTGTGGAAAGGCAAAGAAGGTAACACCGTTAATGTATGTACTTGCGGTATTGTTTGTATGTAAATATATTTTCCTGTAAAAAGGTTGACGAAGTAGTATGATCATATTTGGGGGCAAGGATCTTGCCCCTTTTATAAGTATATATAGGAAAGGCATGGTTTTATCATGAAAAAGAAAAGAAGACTTCCCAAGGGCTGGAATTACATATTGCTCCTGATCGTATGTCTTGCGGTTGTGGGCGGGATTGCAGCCGATCATTATCAGGAGAAGCAAAAGCAGGAAAAGCAGCTTGCGGAACTGAAAAAGAATGCGGTCAAGGGCGTAAAGGATCTGGATGGCAAAAAGATTGGTGTGCAGATTGGAACTACCGGAGATATTTACGCTTCTGATTATGAAGGAGATGACGCAGGAACCGTTATCGAGAGATACAATAAGGGAACGGATGCCATTCAGGCATTAAAGAATGGCAAGATTAACTGTGTTATCATTGATGAGCAGCCGGCAAAGGCGTATACAGAGAAGGATAGCACCCTGCAGATCCTCAAGGAGGAGTTTGCACTGGAGGATTATGCAGTATGTATTGACAAGAGCAATACAGAATTAAAAGAGAAAATTAACGAAGCACTTGCTAAGTTAAAGGAAAACGGTACACTGCAGGATATCATTGATAATTATATCGGTGAGGATTCAGTAAAAGGAACAAAGCCATATAAGGCAAAAGACATCAAAAGAAACGGTGTGCTGAAGATGGCAACGAATGCCTCCTTCAAGCCATATGAGTATTATGAGAATAATGAGATTACCGGTATTGATGTGGATATGATGCAGGCCGTCTGTGATGAGCTTGGTATGAAGCTGATGGTTGAGGATATGGAGTTTGATTCTATCATCCCGGCAGTGGTATCCGGAAAAGATGATGTGGGTGCTGCCGGTATGACTGTTACGAAGGATCGTCTGAAAAATATTGATTTTACAGATTCCTATACGACAGCGAAGCAGGTGATCATTACCGTGGACCCGGATGCATCCGTTACAAAGAGTTCCTTTGCAGAGCGTTTCCATGATAATTTTATCAAGGATCATCGTTATCAGTATATCGTAAAGGGTCTGCAGAATACGCTGCTGATCACAGTATTTGCCGTACTGTTTGGTATACTCTTTGGTTTTGTGATCGCTGTGATCCGTACCGGACACGACAAGAATGGAAACTTCCCAATCTTAAATGTATTCTGCCGTATTTATCTGACAGTGATGCGTGGTACTCCGGCAGTAGTACAGCTGTTGATCTTCTACTATATTATTCTGGTATCGGTAGATAATAAAATCTTAGTGGCTATTACGGCATTTGGACTGAACTCAGCGGCTTATGTGGCAGAGGTTGTCCGTTCCGGAATTATGTCTGTGGATGCCGGTCAGTTTGAAGCCGGACGCAGTCTGGGACTGAGCTATTCTCAGACGATGCTTTCTATTATTATGCCGCAGGCGTTTAAAAATACACTGCCGGCATTATGTAATGAGTTTATTAGTTTGTTGAAGGAAACCTCCATCAGCGGATATATTGCATTGGTGGATCTGACAAAGGCAGGCGATATTATACGAAGCAACACCTATGATGCATTTATGCCATTGATTGCAGTGGCTCTGATCTATCTGGTTATCGTAATGATCCTGACAGCAGGTGTACACGTTTTGGAGAGGAGGCTGAGAAGCAATGAGCGATAAGGAAGTATTGATCCAGGTGGAGAATCTGGAAAAATCATTCGGAGATCATCAGGTTATCAAGGGAATTTCCACAACCATCTCCAGAGGAGATGTAGTTGCTGTCATTGGTCCGTCCGGCTGTGGTAAATCTACTTTTCTGCGTTCCATGAACTGTCTGGAGGAGCCGACGGCAGGCCGTATCACATTTGAGGGAACGGACATTACCGATGAGGACGTGGATATCAATCTGGTCCGGGAAAAGATCGGCATGGTATTTCAGCAGTTTAACCTGTTTCCTAATATGACGGTAAAAGAAAATATTATGCTGGCTCCGGTGAAACGTAAAAAAATGACAAAAGAAGAAGCTGCGGTCAAGGCGGAAGAATTGTTAAACAGAATCGGCCTGGCAGATAAGGCAGACACCTATCCGGCGATGTTGTCCGGTGGTCAGAAGCAGCGTATCGCAATTGCCCGTGCGCTGGCAATGAATCCGGACGTGATGCTTTTTGATGAGCCGACTTCGGCATTGGATCCGGAGATGGTTGGAGAAGTTCTGGCTTTGATCAAGGAGCTGGCGGCAGAGGGAATGACCATGGTGATCGTGACTCACGAAATGGGATTTGCCAAAGAGGTTGCTAATCGTGTTCTGTTCCTGAGTGATGGTTTGATCCAGGAGGAGAATGCTCCGGTAGAGCTGTTTGAGCATCCGAAGAATGCCAGATTACAGGACTTTCTTAGCAAAGTGTTGTAAAATATGAATAAATTGATAAATATTTATTAAATCTTGCTCCAAAAGGTTCCCTTTTCGCAAAAAGTGTGGTACAACTATGCAAGGACAAAATAAGGCGAGGATGCATTGGAGTATTGGCATCTGTAACCGGTTGTCCGGATAGAGAGATAACGAGAAGAGAGAAAAGAGAAAAGAGAATATTGAAAGGAGCAGTCGTTATGGGAGAAAAGATACCGGTACAGTTAAAGGATGTGCGTGATGTGAGTGAGTTTGTCAATATCCTGTCAGAGTTTGATGGGGATTTTGATCTTTATTGTGGAAGATATTGCGTAGATGCAAAGTCAATCCTGGGGATTATGACAATGGATCTGCGGAATCAGTTGTTTCTGACAGGCAACTGCGAGCCTTCTGACAGACGAAATCTGGTACGTGCGTTGAGAGCTCGAGCATTTGCATAGGACAAACGGGCAGATGTGTGTATCTGACATTATAAGATGCTGCTGAAAGGCAGATTTTCAGCAGATCGATCTTAACAAATAGGACAACAGCCTCCGGGAGCAGGAATGCTCTTTGGGGGCTGTTGCTTTTTTGGGTAATTTATTTTAAACTATAAAATAAAGAGATGGAAAACAAGGGGCGTATCAATAGAGAGAGAAAAATAGAATACAACGATAACAGGAGTCAAAAATGAAAAGATATGCAGGAGAAGAGGAAAAATTCAGACAACGGCATAAAGGAAAAGGAAGGAGACGTTTTTGCTCCTCAATACTGGCATTTGGTCTGACTGCTTTAATGACAGCAACGGCAGTTTTAGAACCGTTTTTTACGGACTTTGGGGGACAGGGTGCCCGGGCGGCAGAAGTACAGAGTGAGATATCCATCACTTCCTATATAATGCAGGGCAACACGGAGAAGAATATGCAGATTACCATTTGTACTGCAGAAGAACTGAGGATGTTCGCTCAATATGTCAATGAGGGAAACGTCACTGCAGGCAAAACCTTCTCCTTAAAAAACGATATTACCCTGAGTACACTTACTTATCAGTATGATTCACAGCAGCAGAGAACGGGAATTTACAGACAGGGCGAATGTATCGCAGCGGTAGATAGAAACGGAACGTGTTACCGGAATATGACAGATGATCAGCAGACAGAAGCAGAGGAGTGTCTGGATGCAGCAGAGATATGGCAGCCGATCGGTGATGAGGAACATCCGTTTCAGGGATGCTTTTTGATGAATGGACACGCGGTGTCCGGAATGACGGCCGTGGCGTCAGAACCTATTAAAGGATTGTTTGGAGTCATCGACAACGGCGGAATCGTCAGAAATGGACAGGTAAAGGATAGTCTTGTGACCGGGGGGACGGCGGCAGGAGCAATTGCCGGTATTAATAATGGTGCCGTGACAGAATGCCGCAGTGAAAATACGATCGTGATGAGTAACGGATGTGTGGGAGGTGTGATAGGCACCAATACCAGTCTTATATCGCAGGTGACCGCTGAAAATGTTATCGTAGAGGGAAAAAGCAGTACCATGATAACAGAGCGGGAGGACATGGAGCGTGTGAATGGAGCCGGCGGGATTGCCGGATTTCATCTATCCGGCACCATTAAGGACTGTACACTGAAGGGAACCTCCTGTATTGTAAACGGCGGAGGTGGAATATTTGGCTATATGGCCGGAGGCAGCGTAGAAGCCTGCAGCAATTACAGCAGGCTGGACAGTCTTGGTGCCAATATGGGAGGTATTGGTGGATTTATATTTTGTGGAACAATATTGTCCTGTACCAATTATGGGGACATTCATTATATCTATCAGTATGATGAGCATGTAAATCTGGGTGGTATTGTTGCGGGAAGCTTTTCGGGATCCTACAGAGATATTACGATCAACGGATGTATGAATCAGGGAGATGTCCTGCAGCAGGAACGGGAAGGCAGTAAAGAAGGAATCACCATGGACTCGGTAGGCGGCATTATTGGCCGCATGGGTGGAGGTGTTCTCGGAAACTGCGGAAATGAAGGAAAAGTAGGAATCATTACTGATAAGGATGACAGTGAAGGGGCGAAGATTGGCGGTGCCTGTGGTATTCTGCAGGTGGGAGGCATCGCTGCCGGATGTGACGGGCCAAGCATGCTTCGAAACTGCTATAATACAGGAGATATCCTTGGGGATATTGCGTATACGGGTGGCATTGCCGGTCGTAAAAATTTCTTAGAGCTCAAAGCCTGTTATACGACAGGAAATATTGTTCAGAAGCTGGGGACAGGACAGATTACCGGATTTGTAGACAGTGGGGATATGATCGACTGCTATTATCTGGGAGAAAGCAATCTGACGGTATATTCTAAGGCATCGGATTTGGCCTTTGAGGTATCCAACTGCAGTGCTGTCTCTGCGGAAAATGTGGAAAATCATCTGGCGGACTGGCTGAATCAGTGTATTGCTTCCTATGAAACGGATTATTTTCAGAAGATATGTCCGCTGCGTAAGTGGTGTCAGGGAGAGAAGAAGCATCCGGTATTTTCTACAGAATATGTGACTCAGCCGACCGCAAGCCCGACACCGGAGGCGAGTGAAAAACCATCAGCCGATGGATCACTGGGGGAGGAAAGCGGGAAAACGGCTGTCAGTGAAACACCGTCTGCAGCCGGCACGCCGGTTCCGGAGGCAAAGACAGAGAAAGGTGCATCTGATGATCAGACAAAGAATGCAGATAATAAAGCATCCGAAAACAATATAAATAAACAGAAGCACTTTGATTTATTAAAGAAAACTTCATTATCATTGCTCGAATCCAACCGGATCGCAAAGGTTAAAAAACTGGCGATCAGTACCGTGAAGGACGGAGGTATCCAGATTACCTGGAAAGCTTCCGCAAAAAATACCTGTTATGGGATTTACCGGCAGGATGGCAGGAAGGGAAATTACAAAAAACTTACGGTTGTAACCGGGAAAACAAGCTGGCTGGATAAAAAGACACGGAAAGGGAAGAAATACCGGTATCAGATTTTTGCATGCCGGCAGGAGAATAATACCATGCTTCGCAGTGGTGTTACTGAAAGTAAGTGGATTGAGACTGCACATTATTCTGCCCCGAAGGTAACATATCAGACAGAATATACAGAGGGAAAAAGATATCTCAAGCTGACATTACGCCAGTACCATGGAGATCATATTGATATTGTATTGCGCAAAAACGGAAAAGAACAGATCATTAAGCTTCATTCCATATCGAGGTATCATGGTGTTTTTCGACTCAGTTATACCAGAACCGGTAATTTTATGTATTGCAAGGTTCGAACCTGGGAAAATCATTCCGGTAAGAAACGATTTAGTGAATATACCAATATGAAAAAAATCAAGCTATAGAAGGGTGGAACGACCATTGATCACAGGCAAGATAAAACGCTGTATTCGCTGCATGCGTCCTTTGAAGGAGGGGGAGGTCTGTTCATTTTGCGGCTGTGATAACCGAAAGCTGCAGACACCACCATATTGTCTGCCTCCGGGAACCTGTCTGAATCACAGGTATTATACCGGACTGATACTGGGAGAGGGTGGCTTTGGCATCACATATATTGGCTGGGATCAGACATTGTCGATACCGGTAGCCATAAAAGAATATTATCCGAAGGGAATCATACGCAGAACGGCAGCAGACCGGTATGCACAGGGAGCATACTGCTATGATGATTCCTATGTACAGGGGGCATATCAGAAGGGACTAAATGCCTTTTTGCAGGAGGCCAAAAATCTGGCGCGCTTCAATCAGCTGGATGGGGTTGCGGTTGTCAGAGATTATTTTACAGAAAATGATACAGCATATATTGTTATGGACTATATTGACGGCAGTAGCGTTGAAAAGTATATCAGGGACCGGGGAAGGATTTCTGTGGAACAGGTGATCCAAATGCTGCGGCCGGTGATGGATACCCTTCAGATCATGCACGAGAATCATATGATTCACCGGGATGTCAGCGGGGACAATCTGCTGGTCACCAAAAAGGGGATGGCAAAGCTGGTTGATTTTGGATCAGCCAGAAGGATGGCAGAGAGAGATCAGACGATCACTGTTATGTATAAGCGTGGATATGCACCGGAGGAGCAATACCGGGCAAAGGGAGAAATTGGTCCATGGACAGATATATACAGCATTTGTGTTGTTATGTATTATATGATATCCGGTATTATGCCGGAGGAGGCAACCCAGCGGCTGGTGGCAGACAAAACAGTGCCTCTGGCAAGGCTGGATGGCATAAATATTACGCAGAAGCAGAGTGATGCCATCGAAAAGGGGATGGCTGTGCTGGCGGAGGAACGGTTTGCCGATATGGGACAGCTTCTTCTGGCTCTGGATCAAAAGCCTATGACGGATGAGGAGCTTCAAGACTATATGATGCCCGAAGAACCGGAGAATGAGGAAGGACAGGAGAGGGAAAAAAGGGTAAACAGACCGGCGGAGACGGAGATTACGACGGAAATGGTATACCGGGAAATGGCTTCGGCAGATCATGATCACAAAAAGCAAAAACGAAAGAAAAAATTATCCATAGGGTTGGCAGCAGGGCTTGGTGTATTGATTTTGATGTTAATATGGGCAGGAGCTTTATATGCCAGCCATAGATTGCCTGGCAGAGGCCGCAATTTGACGGCAGCAGAAACAGCAGCACCGGCATCTGCACCGGCAGAAACCATGGAACCCCGGACAACGGCAACCACCGGGCCGGAGAAGGTGAAGGGGGAAATGCCGAAGCTAACCGGTCTTTCGGCGGCAAAAGCGCAAAAGAAATTAAAAAATGCCGGGTTCCATAAGGTCAGGCTTAAATATCAGGTGGTTTATACCGGAAAATCCGGGGTTGTTTTAAAGCAAAGCATTCCTGTGGATCAACAGGTAAAATATCAGAGAAGGATCATTTTGACCATTAGCCGGAAGGCGAAGCCGGCGGCAACCGTCACACCAGCGCCGGAACAGGCGAGCAGCCGGGCGGGGCAGAATACCAATACAAAAGAAAGTCAGTCAGGCAGGTCATCAGATAAGAAAAACAATGCGAAGAAAAATGTAGTCGGTTCGCTGGATGCACTGTTGGATGAATAAGGAGAATGCAATGGATGAAAATTATGGATTTGACCGTTTTCTGTTGGAAAAATGGGGTTCGGCAAATGCAGGGGAGGATCAAAAGGAAAGAAGGACTGCCTGCCGGAAATTTCAAAAAGCATTGAAGGATAATGACGTGGCGGCAGCAGGGACGATCCGGGCCTGGTTTGGCTTGGGAAAAAGATCAGAACCAAACCGGGAAAAAATGGTACAGCTTGCTTTTGCACTGGGGCTGAGTCATCAGGAGCTGGACGAGTATTTGCAAAAGGGATTAAGGATGCCGGGAATACAGGTCAATGATTATCGGGAAATGATCTATTATTATGGGCTGGAGCATGGTCTGTCCATACAGGAATGTGATCAGATGATCCTTGTCTTTGAAAAGCATATGTGCCGGGCGTATGTTCCGGTGCAGGAAGCACATACTGTTAAGCTGTGGAGATACTATGAAACATGGCGTCAGAAGGACCCGGTGCACTTTTTAAAAGAAATGTGTACCCATGCGGAGATGTTCAAAGGATATTCCAAAACCACATTGGATCACTTTAACCGGTTAAAATCACAGCTTCTTCAGGATATACGCAGGAGCATCCGGAAAAATCTGCTAAACGATCTCAAGGAACTGGGGTATATGGAGGAGGTTGCCCCTTATACATTAGAAAACTCCGGAGAAAAAGAAGAAATTCATCGATTCCTGAAAAATATCAGCAGGCGTGTTGAGGTGAAAAACAACCCGGAAATGCAGGCACTGATCCAATCGGTACGGCGGGACTGCAGTGTGGTTTACTCCGGGCATGAACGGAACCGTGACCTTTTGCGGGAATTGTATTCTCCGGCAATGAGTGGACAGGATGGTAAAAGTATCCGGTATAAAAAGAGAACGGACGCGCAAAAATCATATGGATTATCCTATATGACAGAACGTCATATCTCGGATCTGGTGGGCATTTCCATTCAAAAGGAGAGAGAAATACGACTGGCACAGGCGATTGCAAGCCTGGAGGGAGAAGATACGGACAGCGCATGTCCCGGATGGATCTGCCGGTTAATGAAGCAGGAGCTGCCGGAAAAGTCCTCAAAACAGGAGTGGCAGGAAATCACCACAGGACAGGCAAAGAAGCTCCTGACCAAAATGCACCGGAAGCAGAAAAGCCGGTGTCTGCTGATCCAGAGAGAGGATCTTCTACCGCTGCTGATGGAGGTGGCAAGGCGTAAATATCATCAGGATAAGGAGAAAACAGGAGAAAAAGAAAGCCCGCAGGAGGCACAGAAATATTTCTGCACAATGGCAAATACCATTCTCGGTGCGTGCAGCATGGCACCTCTGGATGAAAGATATGCTCTGGATAAAAAGCTGCTGGACAGTTTTTGGGAGGAAGAAATGGACAGCTTTGCAGATCTTTTGGAGGAGGAAGATCAGGCATTATAAAAATATCAGTCAAACAGGCGTTAGAGATATTGGAATAATCTCTAACGCTTATTTTTTGTCAAAAAATAAAAGAAAATAGGACAACAGCATGGGAAAATAAGAGCAGGATGACAAATGGTGTCGTATTAAAAGCGTATGATATAGATATGAAATACGAAATTTGTACAGGAGAACAATAACAGACCATGAAAAACAAGCATTCCAAAAATTCACGCACGCTGAGCATTTATATTCGATTATGTGCAGGAAAACTCATTAACAAAGCAGAGGAGGCCAATCGTTTCGGTGTAGACGAGCGGTCTATACAACGTGACATTGATGACATCAGAGCTTTTCTGGAGGATCAAAAGACAGAGCGGAGCACGGAAAGCCGGGAAATCATATATGACCGGGTACATAAAGGCTTTACTATGACCGGTACGGATGGATCTGCGATGACAAACAGTGAAATTCTGGCCGTCAGTAAAATTCTTCTGGAGAGCCGTGCATTCAGCAAAAAGGAAATGGATTCCCTGCTTAGCAAGTTGGTAGAGGGATGTGTTCCGCTTCGCAATATGAAGCTGGTATCCGATCTTATTGCAAATGAAAAATATCATTATGTGGAGCTGACTCATCCGTCATATGACAGAGACAGCCTTTGGAATCTGGGAGTTGCGATACGCAATCATAATCTATTGGAGATTAGCTATCACAAAGGGGATACGGCGGACGGATGTGTCAAGCGGATGATCGAGCCGGTCGGAATTGTATTTTCTGAGTATTATTTCTATCTAAATGCGTTTCTGGTGGAGAAAGACGCCAAGGGCAAATACGCACACAAATATAGTTATCCTGCGGTATTTCGGGTGGACCGGATCGTTAAGCTCCGGGAAATAAACGAGAAATTTAAGGTGCCGTATAATGGGAGATTTGAGGAGGGAGAGTTTCGCAAACGGGTTCAGTTTATGTATAGTGGAGAACTGATGCGGGTGAAGTTTCGTTTTTATGGCGGGAGTGCGGAGGCAGCGCTGGACAGGCTGCCTACCGCAAAAATTATGTCAAAGCAGCCGGATTGGTATGAAATCGAGGCAGAAGTCTTTGGCAAGGGAATTATTATGTGGCTTTTGAGCCAGGGGGAGAGAGTAGAGGTTTTGAGTCCGGATTGGCTTCGGGAGGAAATGAAAGGGAAGCTGGAGAAAATGGTGGAAAGATATCAATAGAAATGACGCAAAATGACATATTTTGTCATCCTATATTTGTATAATGGAGTTTATAATAACGAAATAGATTTCGTAGAAAGGTACATAAGGGGGGATTCCTATGATGTCAGTAAACGTAAAACAGTGCCATAAATGTGCATTTTGCAAGCACTGGTATGATCCGACAAACAGTCATATTCAGCCAAAGTCACCGAGGATCAATCTGTGGCAGTATGACCATAGGGCGACAAGCTACTGTGATGTAAAAAGGGTTGATATCAAGGCAGATCTGTTCTGTTCCAAGTATGAGTGCAAGCTGTGAGCCAATATAAGAAACTGGTTTCATCGTTGTTATAGAAGGAGGAATTTGTATGAGACATCATCATTCTGTAGTAAGACCATTGTTTTGTCCGTATTGTCATAAACCGTATTGCGTGGATTTCTTTGGGAGATGTGTGCATTGTAAGAGGATTATGCCGGTGTTTTAGATGAAGTTGCCTTGCAGATTCTGCAGATTCCCATAGAATCATTGGTGGTAAGTAACTATTTTGAAGTAGAATTATATGATGAAAAATGGAGTAAAAATATGGCTAGAGGATTACAAAAAAACTTTTTAGGTTCAGCACCGGGAAATATGGCATTTATGCAAACTCTAATAAGTGAAAGAAGAGAGAGGGAAAATGACTATTATAATAGAATTAGACAAAGAGACGCAGAAAGGTCTGGATTGCTTATTGAAGAATACGATGAAAGTGATGAATATGAAGAAGAGGAAATAGACAATTCTGATATGTCATTTGACAATCAGAATATTTGTATTCTTTTAAATAATAATGAAGAAAAAAATCGTCGTTTGAAAAATAGTGAAACTGCACTTATGAAAAAATTTCCTAAGTTGAAAGAATTACCATCAGAAAATAGAATGCAACAGATTCTTGAAGGTATGTTTCCAGAGGGGTTTCAGAAGCAAATGTATGTTAGAAATCTGACTTTTACCAATAAAAGAGGACATGATGTTAAGCTTCTTGGAATTCGTCCTGAAAGAACACCAGGTGACTTTATGGAAGATTATTTGCCGAATGACGTGTCGTTGTTATTTAAAGGGCATATTGCAGGAAAAGAATTTGTTGTAGATTCTGTATTTGAAGTTATGGATACGGAACAGTTAGAGTTTGAAGTAAATGTGGTTGCAACTCCATATCGTACGCCTGAAAGAATTAGAGCTAATTTTCTTTATGATATATTAGACGATGCTGGTTCGTTAACTGAATACACTGGAGAAAAACTAGAAGAATGGAAACAGTATCTTGAGTGGAAAAGAGAACTGGCAAGCCGACAGATTTATGGATGTAAATATTTTAAAGTTGGATTTGATGAAGAGAAGAGAAGGTTGAATTTCTGGCTTGTATTTGAGGATGAAGATGCGTTTGGTGCTTTTAAAAAATATCTGGGTAGAGACATTCAAGTTTTTGATAATAACTACTCCAAGGATAAATGGCGATTTGATTTTGTAGGTGATTCTAATAACAGAAAACAGAGATTTAATAGTGTAGAGTTAGGGAGATACAGAGGAATTGTTAAACGCTATTATCTTAAAGATAATAGTGAGAATTTCGGAGAACAAGAAGGAAAAAACATTTCTATAGAAGAGTGGATGAGTGGAGATTATGATGAGTCTGAATACGAGTCAGAGGCATCAGAAAAACGCATTTATGATGTTTATGATAATCCTTATATAGTTCAAGTGGCTTATGATCTTGCTCGTCGTGATATTGATGAAATAAATGAACGTAATTTGGACGATGAAGAAGCGATTCAGTATGTGTACGATAATGTGCTGGGAAATTATTATTCAGATGGTTTTTTAGCACTGTCAGCTATTGGAGATTTTGTCCTTATTAGGAGATTTCAGCAAGCAATTGATCAATTGGAAAGAGATGAAAGTTATTCACCTAATCTTGCAATGTGGTTATTTGACGTTACACGTGCAAGAACTCCAAATGATGAAAGTTATGAAGAAATAGATAAATGGCTTAATCATAGAATTGAAAAGAATGAGAATCAGAAAGAAGCTGTACGTAAGATGCTTGCGGCGCCAGATCTGTGTTTAGTACAAGGCCCTCCGGGTACAGGAAAGACTACTGTTATAGCGGAAGCTATTTATCAGTTTGTAAAAAGAGGAGACAGGGTATTGGTTGCATCACAATCAAACGATGCAGTTGATAATGCACTGGAAAGGTTGGCGGATTCTCCTGAGATTAGAGCCATTCGACTGGGACAGAAAGGAAAGAGAAAAAGAAAGGCGCAAGATTTAAGCACAAGAAAATTTGGTGAGGACGAGGCACTTAAGTATTATTATCATGCATTGTCTCTTCAGTTATCAAAGAACTGGCTGGATTTATGGGACTCTCTTGAAGGCAATGGAGTACAATACGATACAGATATTCGCGATGCCAGTTTATTTAATAATGACATTGCGGAACTGAATAAGGGCTTGGCTGGACTACATGAACAGTATGCAGAGGCAAGAGACCGTTTGGATTCTTTGAATAAAGAATTTGAAACGGCAAATGATAAAAATACCAAGCTGGAAGAGGATAAGCTTCAGTATCGCTTTGCTGTAGATAGTTTTAAAGGGGAAACAGATTCTCAATTCTATTTACCGGCTGATATGTTAAAGATTTTTGAGTCAAACTTGAATGGGCTTATTGAAAGTACATTAAAGTCGGGAATTTATTTGATACCGGAAATTCTTGATAGTAATGTTATGGCGCTTAACAAAGAACAAGCCTATGTATCCTTAGTTCCTGAAAAGCTGAAAACACTTAAGTGTTTGAGTGAAAAATTAAAGAATGTTCAGGGGAAAGATAAAAGTAACGATGGAACAATAATGATTCTTGAAAACCAATTAAAAAAAGTCAAATCAAAACTTCTTGAATGCATACAAGAAGATAACGATGATGGTGTAAAGCAGTATACAAAAGAAATGAAGTCTCTGCAAAAAGAAATTGATGAACGAAAGTTTTCTTCCTCGGTAGTAACAGTTTCAGATATTGAAAAAGAAATTCTTGACAAGAAAGTGCAAGCTGTTATTGAAAGTGGTGATACTGACAAGTTACTTAGAGTATTTGATTTAAATATTGAAAAATGGCAACAAGCTATAGATATGACTTTGGATGCAATAAAGGTTGAAATAGAATCACGTAATAGTATCGATGTATCAGATATTATTAAAAGACGAGATGTTGCTGAAAGTAATTTATTCGAGATAAAAGATAAAATAGAAAGCATCAACGGACAGATTGTGTCTAAAAAGCAAACTTTGCTCAGACTACGAGAAAAGTATGAGATAGAATCAACTAAAACTGATGATATAATAACGCACATTAAGATGCTTAAGGAAAAAAATATAAAACAGCTTGAAGAACAGAAAGAAATCCGTAATGATTGGGAGAAAATAATAAGAAATTTTAAGAAGCGTTTGGATGATGCGGAATCTTTCAAGTATGATCAGGAGTATTATCAACAGATATATGTTAATGCATGTAATGTTGTGGGGATTTCTTGTACTGACAATATGCGGAATCTTTCTGATAATGGTTACAATGATTTTGATGTTGTAATTATTGATGAGGTTAGTAAAGCCACACCGCCAGAGTTGCTTATTCCGCTGATGAAGGCTAGGAAAGCGATATTGGTAGGAGATCATAGACAGTTGCCGCCGATGTTCAAAGAACATGAAGGATCCTATAAGGAATTGGTAGAAAGCCAGGAGAATATACCGGAGGAAGTGAGTGATTTACTTACTCCTGAAAACTTTAAGAAATTTAAGAAGATGGTTACATCGTCTTTGTTCAAAGACTATTTTGAACAAGCAGATGAAAGTATAAAACACTCATTACTTGTTCAGTATCGTATGCATAAGGATATTATGGATATTATTAACAGATTCTATGAACAACGCTTGTCATGTGGCAATTCTGAAGAAATAGAGAAAATGGAAAAAAGTCACGATTTGACAATTAAGGGAGTTGATGGAAGTACTTTTGTGATACCGGATAAACATGCATATTGGATTGATTCATCATTTACACCGAGTGATAAGCCAATCTATGAAGTGAGACCCAATAATAGTACATCTAATTACAATGTTTTAGAAAAATATATTGTAATGGAATTGTTGAAAAAAATAGCTGATGCATACAGAGAGAAAGGGTACAACAAGCGGAATCAAAAGACTGTAGGTGTAATTAGTTTTTACCAAATGCAGGTTAATGAAATTAGAGAGGCGTTTCGTGAAGCTAAAAGATCTTTTGACTTTTCTCCTATTGATGTGGACATTAATACAGTTGATAGGTTTCAAGGAAAAGAAAAGAATATTATCATCACAAGTTTGGTTAGAAACAACAAAAAGGGAAGAGCAAGCAAACATGTTGTGGCGTTTGAACGTATTAACGTGGCATTTTCTCGAGCGCAGGAACTTCTCTTTATTGTCGGGGCAAAGCATATGTATGAGAAGCAGCCAGTACAGCTTCCTAATATGGATATGCAGGGATATAAAACGGTATCGGTATATAAAAATATTATGGAAAGTTTGAATAGAAAGGGATGTTTCAAAAGCAGCAATAAGATTATCACACCTGAAACAGAACAGAAAATTGTTGCAGAGTACAAAGAGATGGGAGGCACGTTATGATTTTTACAGAAGTAACACTATCATATCCTTATGTGCAATATAAGGTAGAAGTTTCTCATTTTACCGCTAGGAAATCTACTGCGATTGAGTGGATTATTTTGGAGGCTATAAATAAGTGTGAACAATTATCAAATTATGCTGGAATTTCTATTGCTTTGTTTTTTGAACAGATTTTTACCATATCAGATGCGGATTTATTGATTCGACCAGTGTTAATTTCTCTTCAAGATATTGGTGCAATTACTATTTCAGGAATTGATGATGAAACTGAACTTGATACAGTTGCTATGAGTAATCTGAAATTAACCAGAACTGGTAGAGAGATGCAAATTCAAGGACTTTTGCCGGGGATGTCATCAGAAGAGACTTTTTCTATTTATTATGATGTTATAGCACAGATATTAAAGGATGAAACAAATCTTTATAAGGAAGAATCTACAGGCATTCGTGTTGTTGATGATGCGGATGAAGTGGAGTTTCCAGAAGGAGCAATAAGGGAGTGGCTTTATTCGATTCAAAATGATAAAAAGCGAAAGAGACTAAGTTGGTTTACACAAACTACAGAAATAAAATCTGTCACTCAATTAAGCTCTGAAATACACTGGAAAAACATTATCAGAAAAATCGAAATAGTTGATGGGATGAGATGGAAGATAGCGGGAGTTGAGGATGAGGTCATTGACGAAAAAACTCTTAAGGAGGCTGATATTTTTTTACCTGAGGAATTAAGGGATTTGCCGCGTTTGGGAATAACCAATCCGGATGATGAAATTAAGAAAATTGTTTCAATTGATGAAATAAATGAACTTATAGATGATTATCTGCAGAGAGATGATATGTTCTGTGTAGAGTCTAAATATTATAAGAATGTAAAAATGAATCAACAACATAAGAAGGTTAGGATCGGAATTGTATATGGGGTGGATGAATTTGAGGTGGAAAATGGAAAAAAACAACTTATTTTTCGTGTACCGGATTCTGACTTGAAAAAATACGGAGTGTATTTTAATGCCAAAGATTCTGTCATGTCAGGTATAACAAGTGTGTCAGCAGGCTCAATATCCAGGGATATTGCAATAGCATATATTCCTAACAAAAACGAAACAGATTTTCCGGATGTGATTATACGATTGGTAGACAAATATTATCAGCAGGATAGTAGCATTTTGTTTGTTTTATATGAACTTGGATTGAAAGAAAAGTTTATTGAATATGTAGATCGCATTATTTTGGAAGAACAAAAGCTCGTAGATAAGGCAAAGATAATTGAACTATTTAATGAGAAGAGCAGGGGATATTATGACAAAAATCTAATATCTGCTGCAGATAAAGAAAGAATTCTTGTTAATAAGGAATATATCATAGAACAGTGTAAATCTATAAAAGGGGCGAAAGAGGTTATTACCGAATATGCTGAGGTGACTGCATTCAGGCAGGATGAATCATTATTTCAAAGGATAATGAAAATAACAATAGAACATGTTGAAAAGCAGGATTCATTAGAAGAGATTTGGGATTTTTGGCAAGTGATTACTTCAATTAAGAAGACTTACATTAACTGGATTACAAAATCAGGTCTTTACAAGTATTTGTATTCCAAGAAAAGCATTCTTAAGTTTATTGGTAGATTTACGGAAGAAGATATTTTTGAAATTGAGGAGTATACAGCTGTAGAGCAGACTATTCTTAAAATGAGAAGAATTTCTCTTCAAGTTCAAGAATTAGTACCTGAATTAGATTTATATAAAACAGTAAGTCAGGAAAAATACAATGAACTTGTACTTGCACATATAAGCGAATTGGAGGGGATATATGATCAGATTAGGATATGGCAGGATGAGGAAGAGAGATTTAATAATAAAGTAATAGAGTTAAGTGAGGTGCTTGAATCGGATATGCCATTCACACAAATAAAAAAGAATATGGATGGTTTACGGAATGCGCTTGCAACATTCTTTGATGATTCATTTATGCGTTTCAATAAGGTCTATATTGTTGATACATGCACTTTAATGAATGAGCCTGGATTGATTTCTTGGTTTGATGGAGAAAAAGTTTTATTGGTAATTCCGATGGTTGTCTTAGACGAATTGGATAGTCTTAAGAAATCAGATGATGAAGAGAAGGCTTATTGTGCAAGAGAGGTAATTAGAAATATAAGTAATTATAAGGCTTATGAATGGCTGAATACTGGAGAAGCAAGTTATCCGGAATTATTACCAGACGATTTGGACAAAGAGCGCAATGATAGTAAGATTCTATCAATTGCAAAAAGATATTGCGTAAAAAGGCCAATATTATTAACGGATGATACAAATCTTGGGAATATCGCAACTGCCAGTAAAATTGAGAATATGACACTTGAATCATATCAAGCGATGAAACAACATGAAAAAACAGTAAATAAAGGTAGAGGTAAGAAATCTAAGAAAAAGAAGAAGTAAGGAGAATTTATGAGTAGTTCATATGAATATTCGTATGCTTTGGAGGCAGCACGTAGAAGACAGATTTATTTGAATAGAATTGCTACAACAACAGAACATTTTTATCGTCGTTATAATCAACAGTATAGTGATATGAAAGATCGAGGGCTTGCTGCGTACATTCCGGCAGAAATGAATCGATTGAAATCAGATTTGTCTAGAATTAGAAGGTTATTAACATCAAATCCGGAAGAGGCGAGAGATGTCAGTTTTGAGGTGGGCGCGTATATTAGAAGTATGTCATCGTTAGCGCATGGTGCCAGGGAGCAATTTGAACGAGCGGAACGTATGCGAGTTGAAACCCTGCGAGCAGAAAAGGAACGTCAGCAGAATGAGTTGATGAAGGAATATTTTGACATTCTTCAAACTATCACTAATCCTATTGTAGTTAATTATTCTATATCGCAAATGCAGCAGATCAAGAAGGAGATAGAAAGTGGTAGATTAACTGATTCTGCAGAACTTCAAAAACGGTCATCAGCAGCTATATCAGAGGCTGAGAAGAAGGGGGCAGAGTGGAAGAAAGATGCTGTGAAGAAAAATCGACAAAAGGATGCAGTGCAGGCTATTAGCGAAGTTGAGGAACGATTGAAATCGGAACAAATTGAAAATCAAGAAAAGACGCAAGAATTCAAAGCTAGAATTAGAGAACTGAAAGCCGGGGTAGAGACAGGTACAATAGATGCTGGCGATGTCGAGAAGCAGGTGGTTGAAATTGAAAATGAAGTTGATGAAACTCTGATTTCGGAAGAAACCAGAAGGGAAACTGTAAAGGCTATTGTAAAGCAGCTGCAAAAACAAGAATTTACTCTTGAAAGCCCCAAATTAATCAAAACAGATGGGAAAAATTATGTAAAGATTGTAGCAAAAAAACCTTCCGGTAAACGGGCTGTATGTAATGTTGATTTGCGTGGCAAGATTGCATATAAATTTGACCATTACGAAGGAATGACGTGTTTGAAGGATATCGAAAAGTTCAATGTAGATCTTGAAAATATTTATTCCGTAAAATTGTCTGATGAGAGAGTTTTGTGGCAGAATCCGGATAAATTATTAATGGACGCAGACAGTATACCAAACAATGAAGGGAGAAAAGCATAATGGCAGATAAAGAATTAAATCTTTGGATAGAACGGTTTAGCAGGGAAATAGGATATAAATCTTCGGTTATTGTTTTTGGTAATACTGCGGATATAATGCTTAACCCTAAAGATTCAGGAAAGTATGATTCTGTAATCAATACCCTTATTTCACATGTTCGGGACAAGGGATTTGCCCAAGTGATTAAATGGGATCGAGTTGGTGGAATTGATCATGATATATCTGATGAAATAATTATGGAAGATTCCAATGAATCGCCTGCAGAAAAGGGAGAAGAAATTGATAAGTATGATTTGGATATCCCTGATTCAAATAAAGAGTCTCAAAATAATTATAAGTCACCAGATGAATTCTTTCCTTATATGTTGAACGGTATAACTCATCATAATAAAACTGCATTTATTCTTGATTATTCTGATTACATATTTGGAAATGCAAATTCATTATCAGACCAGGAAAGAGAGTATCTGGCTACTTTGGGAAAGATTCTTGATGCAAGTCAGTCATATAATATGCTAGATAAGAATTTTGCTGATCTAGGAAATATAGTAATCATTGTAGCACATAATAATGCAATGATTCCACCGGCATTCTATTTGAATAATTCTATGGTGAGTTCAGTGAATGTGCCGATGCCTGGTCATAATGAGAGAGAACATTTTATTGATAAGAATAGAACATGTCTTAATATCACACAAGATATAATTTCAGATAAAGCTGCAAAAGATGATCTGATTGATGCATTAGATGGTTTTTCGCTTAAAGATATTGCTCAAATGATGAAATTATCACGCCAGATGGAGGACCAGATGTCTTTCGAAAAGCTCATAAATCTCTTTAAATACGGTGAGAAAGTCAGTCCGTGGGAAGAATTATCTAAGGATAAAATCCAGCGCATCGAAGAAGAACTTGGAAAAAGAGTTAAGGGGCAAGATGATGCAATAGCTAAGGTGAGGGATGTAATTATAAGAGCTTACACAGGATTTTCAGGCTTACAACATTCTTCAAAACAAAAAAAACCAAAAGGAACTTTGTTTTTTGTTGGTCCCACAGGGGTTGGTAAGACAGAACTTGCAAAATCTTTAGCGAGCTTTGTATTTGGGGATGAGAATGCATGCATTCGATTTGATATGTCCGAATACAATCATGAGCACAGCGATCAGAGACTTATTGGAGCACCTCCGGGATACGTTGGGTATGAAGCAGGGGGGCAGTTAACAAATGCCGTGAAGGAAAAGCCTTTCTGTGTTTTGTTATTTGATGAAATAGAAAAGGCACATGGAAGAATTCTTGATAAATTTTTACAGATACTTGAAGATGGTCGTCTTACAGATGGAAAAGGTGAAACGGTCTATTTCTCTGAAACGATTATCATTTTTACATCAAATATAGGAGCAGCAGAAGTTAATCCTGATATGGCTCCTAAGCAAGTAAAAGAGGAATTTATTGAAAAAGTAAAGGATCATTTCATTAAAAAACTTGGAAGACCAGAGTTATTAAATCGTATTGGTGATAACATAGTTGCATTTAACTTTATTGATAATCCTGAAGTATTTACAGAGATTGCAAAGCTTAAGTTTAAGACAATAGAGGATTATGTAGTAGAAAGATATGGAGCAAAGATTGTATTTGAGAATGAAGATGGGATTTTTACATCAATTGGTAAGAAGGCAGGAAAGCAGAATGGCGGCCGTGGTCTTTTGAATGTTATGGAAACAGTTATTATAAATCCATTATCGGAATTTATATTTGAGCGTTCTGATATGTTGCGGAATAGGCAAATTATTATTAAACAAATGTTTCCAGAGACGCCGGATGTATGTAAATTTGAGTTTAAATTAAAGTAATTTTTTACAGAAAAATAAGAATTCCAAGATAGAAACTAGATATATGATTTCTGACTTTAAGTGTTACATATTTGACTACATGGGAAGGTGATGATTTGGGATACATAAATTTAGCATCTGTAAGACTTTGCACAGAGTCAGAGGGACCGGGGAAAAGATTGGCTTTATGGGTTCAAGGCTGTCGGAAGAGATGTTTTGGATGTTGCAATCCAGAAATGCAAGAAATAAAGAGAAATATAGTTGTTGATACTAAAGATATAATAAATATGATTTGTCAAAGTAAAAAGGATAATGATATTGAAGGAATTTCTTTTATTGGCGGAGAGCCGTTTCTTCAAGCAGGCGGACTTTCCGAGATTGCAAAATGGGCAAAGAATGAAGGATTGAGTGTGCTAGTTTTTTCGGGTTATTTGCTTAAAGAATTAAATGAGATGGGTAATCCGAATGTTGAATTGTTGTTGCAATATACAGATATTTTAATTGATGGTCCTTTTATACAAGAACTATATGATAATAAGCGGGATTGGGTTGGGTCAACAAATCAAAAGATACATTTTTTAAGTAATACATATCAAAATGGTATCGAGTATCAAAATCATTATCATCAAATGGAGGTATTAGTGTCGGAAAATGATATTTTAATAAATGGGTGGCCATATTTTTAAAAGAGAATAACGATCTTAAATATTGAGTGGGGGAGAAAAATGAGATGGAATTTCAATAAAATCTTGCTGGCAGGAGTTTCAAGCATTTATGGAATTAAAGAAATTAAAAAAAAATTAAGTGAAGATGGATATTTTGTTAGATTTGTAGACACACAAAATATGCTTAACAATTATTTCAATGAAGACTCAGATATAGAAGTGGCGGAAGAAATAAGTATTGATAAAAGTACCTTGTATTTGCCATTAAATGAATTTTGGTTGTCTTATGGTCATAAGAAAAAAATTGATCAGATTTCAGATAGGGCATATAAAGCGTCGAGGTCAAAAAAATATATGTCTTGGTTATTATGTAAAAATGGAATGGAATATGTAAATACGTTATCTATTAAAGAAGCAAGAAAAAAGCTTTGTAATGGAGAGAAGATTTTGATTAAACCTGATACATATTATTCTGGACACGGTGTGAAAGTAATTGATAAAAGAAATATGCATAACTTATGTTTATATATTCAACAGGCGACTCAAATTACTGAAGAAGCAAAACGGGTTTTGATGATTGATAAAGAAAATGTGGAGATTTGGGAATATGTTGAAGGAGATGAATACAGTGCTGACATATTTGTTCATGAGGGGTCTTATGAAATATTGAGACTATGTAAAAAAAAGATTGTTTTAATTGATGATAGTCCTTGTGTGGTCGCTTACATTACAACTGCTACATCGTCTAAGATAAAGAATACAATATTTAATTGGATGGATATAATATGCGGCAACAATGACATAACCTTTTGCCAAATAGATTTTATAAAAAGACACAAAACAGGTAATCTTGTTTTAATAGATTTTTCTTGCCGTGTGGGAGGAGGAATGGTGGATATGATTAAAAGATATAAAAATAATATTTATATGGATGCTTTAAGAACGCTTGTTAATCAGCAATATATAAATAATATTTCCAATAATGGGATTTATCAATTAAATATTGTGCCAATTAAGAAAGGAATGTTAAAAAGTGACAATTATGATATTACTGCAGGGGAAATTATTAAATATAAAAATAAAGGCGAATATATAACAAGAATTGGAGGAAGTGCCAATGACAGGTTGGGGTGTATAGTGGGAGATGATTTTTTGCATGATTTTTGTTCAAAATTTTCTGAAGTATTAATTGGTGATCAATATATAGACTGATTTGTTTTAGAAAAGGATATAAAAAATAAGAAAGGATATGTTGGCATGGAAAGAGAGTTTTATATATCTTTAAAGGAAGCATTAAAACTAAAAGGGGAAGAAAATAAGATACAAGAAATAAAAAATAGAATTGATAATATCCAGGGTTATCTTGAAATTAAAAGAATTGCAGAAGATCCGAGTGACGAACTTTTTGTTTGGATTCCATCCATTATATATAATTTATTTGGTTATGAAAAATATAGAAATTGTGATTTAAATATTGATAGTAGTAATACATATGTTTTATTTAGACCAAATGAAGAAATTAATTTATCTGTTATTGAAGAAATAAAAAAAAATCATATGAAAACACAAGAATATAAATATAAATTCACTCCATCTTTAATTGCAAGTTTATATGGAGGCTTTCCATGGTTTAGTTCATATTATAAAATTTGTAAGGAATTGGGAATTGTAAATAAGGAAGGATATACATTTCGAATTACATCAGATGATGGAAGTAATTGTGTTAGTAAATTGGTCGATATTAAAAATGCATATCGTGAGCATCATCCAGAGGAAACGGTGAAAATCCTTTTTAAAGATAAAAAATATGATGGTGTTATTCATTCATTTCATAGTCCCAATTGCATTGAAAATAAAATACATTGTCTAGCAATAGATTATGAGATTATTAGTGGGGGGAAAGTATGAGTAGATATATTATAGGAGTTCATAGCGGGCATGATTCTTCTGCTTGTTTATTTTGTGATACAAAATTGATTATGGCTATAGAAAAGGAAAGAATTACAAGAGTAAAACACGATTCGGGAGAGCCTATAGAATGTATTGAATATTTATTGCAGGCTAATGAACTTAAATATTCAGACATAGATTTGGTAATCCGGGTAAATTGGTATAATGCTATTGGGCTTAATGATGATTATTATAGAAATTTTAAAAATGTCATTGTAAAGAATTCGCATCACATTTTTCATGCATATGCAGTTACTGTTACAATGGATGAACCGGGATTGATCTATATAATAGATGGACGTGGTTGTCGACCGAAGGATAATGGAGAAAAAGATGATAGAGAAATATTTGAAACGGAATCTCTTTATTATTATGATGGGAAGAATGAATTAATCTCATTAGAAAAGATATATAAAAAGCATTTGGATAATGCATATAATTGGGGATCTCATATGGACAGTGTGGGATATATTTATGCAGATGTCAGCAGGATGATATTTAAAGATTATAATGCGGCAGGGAAGGTTATGGCACTGGCATCATATGGAGTTGAAAATGATATTATTCCTACAATTATGCAATACAATGGTAGAGAACTTACAATATCCCAAAAGTGGTTGGATTTTTTAAATTCACAGCCTTTTCCTTTAAACTACAATAGTCAAATTGCAAAGGATATTGCTTATTCATTACAAAAAGAGGTAGAGATTTATATTGAAAGACGAGTGAAAAATTTTATTAAAAATTACAAATATAATGTTATAGGGTTAGGAGGTGGTGTTGCATTAAATTGCAAGAATAATGGAAATATATTAAATCAATGTTCATTAGAGAGTTTATATTTATTTCCAGCTTGTGGGGACAATGGAATAGCTGTAGGAGCAGCTGTTTGGGGAATAAAACATTTTTATAAAGATTCCCAAAAGCTTACATGGAAATATGATTTGGGAAAGAAATACGAACAATATCATTATTTTAATAATGATATTGTTGAAATATCTGCAATGATACATCAGGGAGAAGTTATTGGGTTATATGAAAATGGTTCTGAATTTGGCCCCAGAGCTTTGTGCAATAGAAGTTTGCTGGCATCGCCATATCACAAAGGGATTAAAAAGTACTTGAACACGGAGATAAAACATAGAGAGGATTTTCGGCCTTTTGGAGGGGTGATTTTAGAGCGAAACATTTCGAAAATTACAAGTGAACATATTACGAATGATTACATGTTGATTGCGGTTAATGCCAAAAAAGAAATAAGAGATAAAATTCCAGATTTAGTTCATAAAGATGGGACTGTTAGACTACAAATTATTCGTGAAAGTCAGAAAAATACTTCGATATACAAAATTTTGGAGCTGATGGAAAAAAAATATGGAGAATGGATATTAATCAATACTTCATTTAATGGTAAAGACGAGCCTATAGTTGAAACTGTTATTGAAGCAAAAAATACTGCTAAAAAAATTGGAATAAAACATATTTTATTGAATGGAATGATTGAGAGGATAGAACGATAATGCATATAATATTAATTACATATATGAGAGAGACTGAAAAATTTAATAAAGGTATGGAACAAGCTTGTTCAGTTTTAAAAGAAATTGATCCTGCGTTGGAATGCATTTATTTTACAGATAAGCCAAGAAAACTTGAGGATCATTGTAATATTAAAATGAGAAATATAGTATATCCAGGAACTAAATATGTAAGATTGCTGAAAATATTAGAAGAAGAACAAAATTGTTTGTATGTAAGCATTGATAATGATGTGCAAATTGACATAAAGTTATTTGAAAAATATATAGCACAGTGTATTGATGAAAATATAGATTGCTCATGGGCAAGATTAATGGCTCAGGACAATAAAAGTTTAATATCGAAACTTGTTGCAGTAGATAAGTTGTTGTCCCATAATTTAATTAGACCTTTTTTGTGGAAAATGAAAATAGGATTAAGTATTCCTGGTCAATGTTTTGTTATTAATTCGAAAGCATTTAAAAAAAAATTATATGAATTTGACACTTTTTTAGATGACTTAGCTTTAGGGGCATATATTAGTGAGAATTATGAGAATTTAAAGGTTTTAATTTCTTCATCTGTGATAGGATATGAATTTCCTAATGAAACATTTGAGGGGCTGTGCAAACAAAGGAAAAGATGGGCTAAAGGATATTATCAGGTTTTGAAAGAAGCAAAGGGAAAAGATTTTTTTGGAAAAGTTTGTATACACGGTATTGCATATCACGGAATATGGTTATTACACTGGGCTGTCTTTTTTATGGTTTTACGGTTTAGTATAACTGCAGCAATGATATATATCCTTATAATTTCAGGTGTAACGACATACAAAAGCCCTCGATATTATATATGGAGTATCATTTATCAAATTGTATTTCCGATATTTCATATAATTTGGTTCTATAATGTTATCAAAGAAAAAATTAAAGATAATATGGTAAAGAGAGGAGAAAATTCTTAAATTGTTTTAAATTAAAGAAAATAGATTATAGACAGCTGGTAAAAAAATGTAATACAAAGAACTAAAGGAAAGGACTGAATGATAATATTAATTTAAATTATCGGGTGACAAAATTATGATAAAAGAAGAGACATTGTTAAAGGCAAAAATATTAACATCAGGTGTTATTTTTTCGTCAGAAGCATTGAAGTATGCAAAAAAATACGGAGCCAAGGGACAAAATTTGGTATATAATGCACCGTTGTGTTTTGAAAAATACAGACCTCAAGAATTACTACTGAAAAATGTTGATGGATATGAAACGGTGGTATCCTGTGTATCCCCCTGTTCAAAAACCCCCGTTTTAATTGATGTTAAAGAAGAAAGACTGGTAGCTAGAGTGGATAATAACGAAATTGATAATATCAGTATAGAATTTGTCAAGGAACCTAATTATTATACGAAAAAAATATTAGGAGGGCATTATGTAAAAGATTATGTATCAGCATGTGGGTATGATGAATTGAACATTCTTCCGTGGAGCGGATGTGCAATATCAAAGGGATGTTTATTTTGCGGTTCTAATACAATTGCAGATATGAATTTAATAAAAGGATTAAATGCTTTTTCAATATCAAAGAATAATGCATGGGAAGATTGCAAAGGGGATTATTTAGAAAATTTAAAACAAGCCATTGCCATAGCGACAGAATCAGAGTGCTATATGGAACATATGCATGTTATTATTATTTCAGGTGATCTATCTGATGACAAATTAAACTATCAAACAGAAATATATGCGGAAATAGCACATACAATAAAACCTTATATTAAAGATAAAGCTTCAGAGGGGATTGTTGCTGTTTTAATGCCTCCTGAGGATAAAAAATTGTTACACAAATTATATGATTCAGGTGTGGATAAGGTGGTATTTAATATAGAGGTGGCAAATGAATTGTTATTTAACAAGTACTGTCCGGGAAAACGTAATATAGGATATAAACATATTATAAATTCGTTATATAGTTCAGTTGAAATTTTTGGAAAAGGCAATGTATGGACTAATTTTGTGCTTGGATTGGAACCAATAAATGAACTTTTAAAATTTAATGAATCGTTATCTGAAGCAGGGATTGTTTCAAGTGCAAATGTTTTACATATTGATAAGGGAAATAGATTAGATTGTACGGTTCCTACTTACGATGCAGTAATTGAATATTTTTATGAATTATCTCAAATTTTACTGAGGTATAATCAGACTCCTTTTTATTGTAGCAAAGCATTAAGAACCAGTTTATCAAATGAAGCTTTTGAAGGGAGAATTATGTTATGAAAAATTGGAAAGATATAGTTTTAAATTCTAAAAACAAAAATGTACTTTTAATGCTTTCGGGAGGAAAGGATAGTATAGCGGCATTAGTGACTCTTGTTAAAGAAAATGTTCCTGTTACAGCTATTCATTTTACTCATAAATGGGGAGAAGAAATTCCTACGCAAGAAGCAAAAAATATTTGTAAAAGATATAATGTTAAACTTATTGAATGCGATTTTACTGAAAAACTATATAAAGCTATTAATGGATACACGAATGGGAGACCATGTTTGGTATGTAAAAAACAAATGTATTTATGCCTTGATAAATATTTGAAAAGTGGCAACTTTGGTTGGTTGGCGATTGGAGATAATGCAAATGATTCGACTACAATTGCTAGAATGAAAAAAACATATAATCCATTTGGAGATAATTTATTATGCAGTAATTATTTTGGTACTGAGATGGGATGTTCCTTGCCATCGGATATGCATGTGCTGAGGCCATTAATATATATGAAAGCTAGAGAAGTGGAAGAATTTTTGGCAAAAGAAGGAATTCAAGTGAAAAGGCTAAATTCTACAGGAGACAAATATTTTGAATATCATAGAGAGGGGTGTCCAATTCAATTTATAGATAATGGATATAAGATTGATTATGATATATTAAATAAGCTTCAAATATATAATTGCAAAATAACAGAATTTGCAAGAAAAAAAGGAATAAGAGCATCAATACATATGCCTTCTACATTTATCGTAACAATTCCGGAAGGGTATGAAAAAGAAGCTGCAGAATATATGGAAAAAAATGGTTTAACAATAGATTACGATATTAATTTTGGTAACTATAATACTCCATCAATTTATACAATTTTGCTAGAACTTTCAGGTACAAATATAGTAATACATAGAACTTATGTCAAGCTATTTAATAGAATTTTGGAAAGAATAGGTGGAGAAACTTATAATACAACTATATTGGAAAATGAAATCAATATAGTAGGCATTGCAAATAAAAAACAAATGAAGGTTTATATGAATTTAAATAAAAATAATAATATTATATTTTTTAATATAATTAATAACTCATTCGATAATAAATTGGATTATACATTTGTAAAAAATTTAATGGTAGAGATATTTCGTACACGGAAAATAACAATAATTGAGAATTAGATTAGAAGGAGAAGAAATGGAATATAGGATAAAGACAATCCCACAAGATTTTATTGTGACGGAATTTCCCATCTTAGATGTGAATAATCAAGGAGAGATTTGTTGTTACATTTTAACAAAAATTAATTTAACTACATTCAATGCAATAGAAATTCTGTCGCAAGTTTATAATAAAGAAAAAAGAGCGTTTGGATATGCGGGATTGAAGGATGAGGATGGGGTGACTATTCAATATATATCTTGTAAGGGTGAAAGACTTGCGGATTTTGAAAGCAATTTTGATAATGATCGATATATTTCTTTTAAATACATTTGTTGTTTAAATAAAAAAATTATGGTCGGAGGTTTATATGGAAATGGATTTAACATAACAATTCGAAAATTATCTGATAAGATAGTGAAAAATATTTGTGAGAGAAAAATAGATTTTTTATATATAAATTACTTTGATTCGCAAAGATTTGGATTGCCAGGAGAAAAACATGTGACACATTTGTTAGGAAAAGCTATTGAAAATAATGATATAGAATTGGCAAAATATTATTGCACTGAAGGAGGACAAAAAATTGACGGAAATAGTATTATGAATGAAAAATATCTAAAAGAAAGAATGTTTTTTTTGAATTCATGGCAGTCATATGTATGGAATGAAAAAATTAAGGCTAAATTATTAGATCAGAATAAAAATCAAAATATAACAAATGTGGATGGAATTGAATATATAATACCATCTCAGGAAGGTATTAAAAAGGCTTTTGATGAATTGAGTAAGTTAGACAGAATAAAACAATATATATGTATTAAAGAAAGTCAATTACAATTAATTGATAATACACGAGATGTGATAAGTAAGGTGAAGATTTATATTGATGAAGTTAGTTCTGATGAATTGTTTTTAGGAAAAATGAAATTGAAAGTACATTTTTCATTGAATAAGGGAGTATATGCAACTATGGTATTGAAACATTTTATGGAAAACATAAGTTTTAAAGAGTAAGAATTAATGTTTTTTAGAGTATTTAAATGAAAAGTCTAAGCCCCCACTTATGCTGGGGCGAATAGAGTAAGTAGAAACAGTGAGGATATCAATAAAAAATCTCTCATGTTACAATAAGTATGGTGTTGCAAGCCGAACTTATTGTAACATAGGTGGTTCAAAATGGACCATAAAAGCATATCACATACTCGTTGCAAATGCCAATACCATCTAGTGATTATGCCTAAATATTGAAAAAAAATTCTATATGGAAAACTGAGAGATGATGTGCGAGAGATTATAAACCACCACTTGAAGTGATGGTTATAATTTAGATAACAAGCGGTTATTAGTTATTAAAAATACAGATTTCTTGTTTCTTGGAAAGGAAGAATATTAGTATGAAAATTATGGTAACGGGGGGAGCTGGATTTATAGGAATAAATTTAGTTCAAAAATTAATTGAAGAAAATCATAGTGTAATTTGCATAGATAATTTGTGTTCTGCAAATATAAATAATATACAGTATTTAAACAAAATGTCCAATTTTCATTTTATAAAGGGGGATATAACAGATAAGGGTATATTTAAAAATCTTGAATATGTTGATCAAATTTATAATCTTGCTTGTCCGGCTAGTCCCCCTGATTATCAGGCAGATCCTATTCATACCTTGAAAACTTGTTTTCAAGGTATGTTGAATGTTTTAGAATTTGCTCGAGAATGCAATGCGTGTGTGTTGCAAACTAGTACAAGTGAGGTGTATGGGAATCCTTTAGTGAAAGAACAATCCGAAAAATATTTTGGAAATGTAAATCCAAATGGTATTAGGGCTTGTTATGATGAGGGAAAAAGAGTTGCAGAAACTTTATGCAGTGATTTTAGACGTATATTTAAATTAGATGTTAAAATTGCCAGGATATTTAATACATATGGTCCTTATATGAGACCGAATGATGGACGAATCGTGTCAAATTTCATTAATGCTATATTAAATGGAACGGAAATTGTAATATATGGTGATGGGAGACAAACGCGAAGTTTATGCTATGTTTCGGATACTGTTGAAGGATTGATTGCGTTGATGAATTCTTGTGAAAATGGACCCATAAATATAGGAAATCCATATGAAATGACAGTAAACGATATTGCTATGACCATAAAAAAAATAATGGGATCTGATATAGATATAAATTATACCGATGCATTGGAGGATGATCCTCAAAAGAGAAAACCTAATATTGAACTGGCAGAAAATATATTACATTGGCATCCCCGAATTTCTTTAGAAGAAGGTCTGGAAAATACAATTAATTATTATAAAAAAATACGATAAAAGAAGCAATAAGAAAATAATTTAAGAATAAGGTGATGAAATATGAATATAGGATTTATAGGATGCGGTTATGTTGGATTGTCTAATGCAGCCGTTTGGGCTCGAAAATATAAAGTCGGGATATGGGATACGGATATCGAAAAGATTCATTATATATTAAAAGGTAAACTACCATATCAAGATGAAGATTTAAATAGTAAATTTAAAGAGATAAGTAAAAATTTTGTATATTATAATACAATAGAAGATTTTATTGAACATTATAATATTTTTTTTATTGCTGTACCAACAGATTTTGATGAGCAAAGAGAACAGTTAAATACAGATATTTTAGAAAGCTTAATAAAAAAAATAATCTTAGAAAAAAATAGAGAGAAAATATGTCCCGTTATTATTGTTAAGTCGACTGTACCAGTGGGATTTACTGAAAAGATTAAAGTAAAATATAATTATAATGATATATTTTATATACCAGAATTTCTAAGGGAAGGGACGGCATATAAAGACTGCTTATATCCACAGAGAATTATTGTGGGAGGTGAGTCACAATGTATAAAAAACATAATTGATAAGTATGTCGATAATTTACCTAATACTAATAAAAATGTTATTTTGTATACATCATCCGGAGAGGCTGAAAGCATTAAATTGTTTTCGAATGCGTATTTAGCAATGCGTGTGGCTTTTTTTAATGAAGTGGATTGGTTTGCACAAAGGCGGAATTTTAGTACATATAACATTATCAATGGAATATGCAAAGATAATAGGATTGGTGAATATTATAACAACCCATCGTTTGGGTATGGAGGTTATTGCTTACCTAAAGATACTAAAGCGTTAGCAGGAGAGTATGGTGATAGTTGCATATTGCCAGCTATTATAAGATCGAATGATTTACGAAAGAAAAACATTATAGAACATTTGATAAGTTTGGATAAAAAAATTGGAATATATAAATTGAATATGAAAATGGAATCAGATAATATGAGAGGATCTGCTACATATGATATATTAAGACAATTAGAAAAAAGGGGCATTTTTGTTGCAGTATATGATAAAATGTGTGAGAAAATGCAGTTTAAGGAATGTATAAAATTAGTAAATACTATAGAAGAGCTAGATTCTAATTGTGATATAATTATTGCTAATAGAATGTATAAAGAATTGAAAAAAATTTCTTATAAAGTTTTTACACGTGACATTTATGGCTATAATTAATATTAAGTATGTATTTGCATCAAGCTTGTGGGAAGTGTTAAAATATATAAAGTATTCGAAGGATGAGAAAGGGCTGGCAAGGCTTCTGTAGGAGGATGAACGCCTCAAGACACTGGAGACGGGAGCAGTCCGTGTAATAGAGACAATAACCCATACAGATTTTGCAATCGAT